>Ga0136615_10000800_pt1 | contig 14673 bp, 17 predicted proteins | sample AntDrymUQ2882206_2_FD_106647 | JGI IMG/M metagenome (GOLD analysis project Ga0136615, IMG submission 106647) | Polar desert sand microbial communities from Dry Valleys, Antarctica - metaG UQ288 (22.06) | ecosystem: Environmental > Terrestrial > Soil > Desert | place: Antarctica: Dry Valley...
CGACCACAGGTCGAGCATGAGCTCGTAACCCGACCGGAGTTGCAGCTTCCCCTGCAGTGCGCTAGCGAGGACAGCACCGATGAGGATGCCGGCGAAGTACCAGGCCCGCCACGGTTCCGAAGCGCGTCTTCGGATCGCCGCAATGGTCTGCACGTAGGCTCCGCTCGCCCCGAGCGGTTTGTTGGCGAGAGCGAACATGCCCGCAACGAAGAGGCCGATCAACGGCCCGACGACGTACCACGCGACTCGGTCGGGCAAGAGATCCATCCCGCCACTCTCCTTTTCTGTGCTCCGTCCCGAGGAAAGTATGTCCCACTCTAGGCGGTTGGAACTACCACCGATACCGAGCAACTCTTGCCCGATTTCATCGTTGCGAGGATGTGATTCTGATGAAGAAAATGGGCCTTGCCCGGCGTGTGGCCCTTTTGGACGGGCGCGACGCTGGTTCCGAGGAAAGGGAAAGATGACTGCGCTCTTCGACGCCTACGACCGGCGCCGCGCGCAGCAACTCGCTGCCCAGCCGATCTATACGGCTCTAACCGACTCCGAACTTGACCCGCAGGACAGGACGGAGCGCGTCTGCCGGCCCACAAGGCAGCTTTCATGGGCCGCACGACGTAATGCGCGCGCCTGGGAGCTGGCAGCGATGTTCCGCGAGCGTCTTAGCGTCATCCCATGCGGGTGACGGTCCTTCAAGGGGATGGGTCTGAGCCGCCGCGTATCCGTTCCTGGATGGGAACCAGATCCTCTCCCCACACAGCCCAGAAGAACGCGTCGGCCTCGTGCTGATCCTCTGCGAAGTTCACCACCTCGATGATGCGGCCGTCCTCGATCCGGTAGAGCAGACACCACAGGATGTCGAGGGCGTGGTCGCCGTAGGCACCCCAGCCACGGTGGCAATCGACGACGTAACGGTCGTTCGCGCCCAGAACCAGGGTGCTGGCCTGGAAACCGGCCTTGGCCAGCCGCTGGAAGTAGGCGATGACCTCATCGGCCCCCACTTTGATTCCCGACATCGGGTGGTGTCCGGGTATCGTCCAGCGAACGTCGGCGGCCACGACCCGTCGCATGCGGTCAAGGTCATCTGCGCCGTATGCCGCATAAAACTCCTCGACGACGGCCGTTGGGTTCGGTTGATCGTGTGATGTTGTCATGCTCATCCCCTCTCACAGACGCGCGGCGAAGTGACTCGCTGCGGCGTCGACTGATGTGCCGACGTTGGGCTCCTGGTCGTAGAAGTCGAACTGCGTGCCGCCGATCCAGAGCGCGTCGTGTGGCGCCTCAAGCTTTTCGGCGAAGCGGCGGGCCCCCTCGGGAATGGCCGCGTCGTCGCTGTGCACGATCGTGGTGGGAACCGTGATTCGGGGAGCGACGCTGATTGGGTCAAAGCTCAGCCACTCGGGCCAGGCCATCACCGCGAAGCGGTTGCCCCACTGCGGGATGCCACCACGAGCGCCGTCAAGGTAGTAGTCAAAGGGCCCGAACATGGCTGCTGATTCATCCTCGGCGCTGACCGCTGGGACGTAGTCGACCTCGCCGGTGGCCTCGAAGCGCTTGCGCGCGGCCCGGCCCGCCTCCACCCGACTTCTCACACCCTCTGGGCCCCCGTAGATGGGTTTCACCAACTCGGCGTCATGCAGCCATGGCGCGACCAGCGTCAGCGCGCGGATCCGGTCGTCCCGAGTAGCGGCGACCGCGGCATAGCCGCTGCTCGCGCACACCGCCAGCGCACCGATGCGCTCCGCATCAACCTCATCTCTGCCCGCGAGGAAGTCGACCGCATTGGAGATGTCCTCGACCTTGGCTGCCGGTAACTCGACGTCCCGTGGCTCACCCTCGCTGGCTCCGTAGCCGCGGAAGTCGAAGGAAAGGGTCACGTAGCCACGTTCTGCGAGGCGCTGCGCGTAAAGGCCGGCCATCTGCTCCTTGACCGTCGTCCACGACCCGGTTACCACCGCGGCCGGGCCGGGACCGACATGTCCGGCCGGGAGATGGAGGTCGCCCGCCAGAGTGAGGTCGTGGCTGACGAAGCTGACGGGATGGCGGATGGTGGTGTGCACGGTTGTCATTTGCTCTCCTCTTCTTGTTAGAACGCGACCGGCCGTCCGTCGCGGAAGAACCCGCCGGTCGGTCCGTCATCGGGTAGGTCGATGGCCCACAGAATTCCGGCCGCGCCGTCGGCGACGGAGCGTCCACCCGATCCACCCATGTCGGTCGCGACCCACCCGGGGCAAACTGCGTTGACGAGGACACGGTCGCGGCGCAGCTCGTCGGCGAGCATGAGCGTCAGCGAGTTAAGCGCCGCCTTGGAGACCTTGTAGGCGGGCGTCCCGCCGGTCATACCGGTGAGCGATCCGGCGCCGCTGGACACGTTGACGATCCGGGGGTGCTCACTCGCCCGCAGCAACGGGAGAAAGGCGAGACACATCCTCCACGCGCCCAAGAGGTTGGTCTCCAGGGCCTCGCTCACGACGCCGAGATCGGCGGTCGCCGCGTTCTGGTAGGTGTCGTAGTGAATCGCCGCATTGTTAACGAGGACGTCGATGCGCCCGTGGGCATCCTCGAGCTCCTCGGCCAGCGCGTCGATCGAGCTCTGCTCGGTCACATCGAGGCTCCGCGCTAGCACTCCGCGAGCCTCGCCCTCTATCTCCCGGGCGGCGGCCTCTCCCTTGGACGGGTCCCTGGAACCGAGCACGACCGTGCCACCCCTGCGAGCGAGCCGGCGGACGACCTCGAGGCCGATGCCCCGGTTGGCCCCGGTTACCAGCGCGATCCCTTCCGTCACTCGGAGTCCCCCGCCGCCAACCTCATCAGGTGGCGGTTGCCGCTTCCCCATTTAGCGATCATGGTGACGGAGTTGATTCGCCAGCCTCCCTCGGCCCGCTCGAGCGCGAACAGGTAGTCGCCGCCGAGCGTCCACCTCGGTCCTCCGTGGGGATCCTCGGATAGGTGGGTCGCCTGGAAGGTGGCGGTGCAGGTGGCGCTGTCTTCCTCCAAGCTCACCAGGTGATTGCCGGTTAGATGCTGGGTGGCGCGAAGCCCGCCGAGCACGGACCGCCAGCCTGCAATCAGCTCCGCTCGAGGAATCGTGGCTGGTTCGCCCCGGTTCAGGCTCGTGTAGTCGACTTCGACCTGCGAGGCGAACACATCCTCCAAGCGGTCCCATTCCCGTCGATCGGTGTACCACGCCATGCGGGTACAGGTCTCGACGATCTCCAAACGATCCCGTAACTCAGAATCCACGCTCACCTTCCCCGGTCGATCTGGCTCGCGCTCGCGCTCGGCGAACGCCCTCACCCCCTTGCCTACCAGGAGCGGCTGTTGTTTCTCTAGGACGTTCTTGCTGCGCGCCCGTAGGTTCCTGCGGTCACGCCGACGAGCCTGCGGAAGTGGCGGTTGAGGTGGCTCTGATCGAAGAAGCCCATCTCTGCCGCAACGTCGCCCGGAGTTCTCCCGTCGAGAAGGAGCGTCTTGGCGCGATTTACACGCACACCCAGGTGGTAGCGGTGGGGCGGCAGGCCGACCTGCCGCGTGAACAGACGCACGAGGTGATAGCGGCTGAGCCCAGAAACCTCGGACAGCTGCTCGAGGGAGATATCGGCATCAGGGCTTGCGTCGAGGAACTGACGGACCGCGTCCACCGATCGGCTGTCGTTTGCGGTAGCGGCGCGACCACTCGACACGAGTCCACGTCTCGCCGCCAGCGAGCCGAGCCAGTGGATCCATCGAGTCTCCTGTCGAAGGCGCGGGGCTCCCGCTCGATATCCTTCGTGCAATTCGGAGTACTCAGCGGCCAGCGTCGAGTCCACTATCACCGGTGTCGAAAAGAACGGAATGTTGGTGCGACCTCCATTGAGCTCAGCGACGGTCGCTCGCATCGAGGCCTCGGTGACGTACATCATCATGAATGTCGCGCCATGTTGGCGATCGTCGAGGTCGCGTGCCGCGTGCACCTCGCCGGGGTGAATCACGCTCACGCTCTGCACGGGAACGGGATGTCTCTCACCCCTGTAGTTGTACTCCCCGGGGAAGTCCACGCTGAAGCAAAACTGGTACTCGGCGTGGGCGTGCTTCGGAACCTCACCCCCCGGCCCGGGTGGGTACCGGTACAGCTCGACGTAACCCAGGTCGATGCCATGTGTTTCGAGATGGAGTGGTTCTCCTGCCACGCGGCGTCACGTCTCCTTGTGAGTCAGTTTGACCGCGACACTACGACCGTCCTCTTCGTTCCCGTATTCAGCGCGCCGGCGTACTGGTCTCAAGGCCGTTCTGATCAGGGTGACAGGGCTTCGATCAGCTCCCTGATGGCCCCCGGATAGCGGTACTGGAGTGCGCCGTGCTTGCCCTCGAAGAGCTCGAGGCTGTAGTCGACGTCCAGCGCGTCAAGCTCCTTTGCGAAGGCCTGCGCGCCGAGATCGAGATAGTACTCGTCGCTCTTCCCTGCATCGAGATAGATGCGCTTCAGCGACTTGAGTGCGTCGCCATGCCGGGGTGCCATGCGCACCGGGTCCCACGTCAGCCACCGTTCCCAGACAGCGTCGTCGAGACGGCCGGTCTCGACGTCGAACGGCAGCAGGGCCTTGCCGGGGTTGGCCGGGTCCGGTGAGTAACACGCCCCCATCGCGTAGGTGTTGAGCGCATGCCCGTAAAGGCCGAAGTCAAGATTGGGGGCCGAACGAAAGCGCTCGAAGAAGACGTCCCAGCTTCCCTCGAACGAGTCACGCAGGACCCGAGCGGTGATCGGGAACTCCGTCTGGTAGCAAGCCTCGAACAGCGCGTCACCTGCGTGGCTCGCAAGCGCGCCGAAGATGTCGGGGCGCTGCATGGGCACGACCATCGCCCCGTACCCGCCGGATGACTTACCTGTGATCCCACGGTGGTCACGCGACGCGAGCGTCGGATAGCGCGCGTCGACGAACGGCACGATCTCGTCGCAGAGGTAATCCATGTAACGCCCGGTCGAGGTCGAGTTGATGAACTGGGACCCGCCGTAGCTCGTCCACGCATCGACGAACACGATGATGGCGGGTAGGCAGTCACCGGAGGCGAACAGTTCGTCGACCCGCTCGATCATGGTCGGCTCGAACGCGCTGCGCGCCAGCCACATATCGACCTGGCCGGTCATTCCCTGGATGACGTAAACGGACACGACGGAACCGGCGGTCTCGAGACCCGGCGGGCTGTAGACGTACAACGGTCGCCGCGTGGGGTCGCCAAGAGGATTGCCGGCGAGCACTTCGGATTCGACGACGAGCTTGTCGAAGCGGCCGCGCAGCCCGCGCTCCCATGGCGGCCCCGCGACGGTGTTGATCTCCTTCATGTCTCACTCCCTTTGCTCTTGGGTCGGCGCGGCGAGAAAGGCATGCGAATCAGACAGACGAGGACCGGCCCGACGCCTCCGGGTCCGGCTCAGCTGCTCCGGGCCTCGACGACCAATTCGGCCACCTCGGTCGGGTTGCGGCCTACACGGATGCCGGCGGCTTCCAGTGCCTCCGCCTTGGCCGACGCCGTCCCCTTTGACCCCGAGATGATCGCTCCGGCATGACCCATGCGCTTGCCCTCGGGGGCCGTGAAACCCGCTATGTAGGCGACGACCGGCTTGGTCATATGGTCTTTGACCCAGGCGGCGGCGCGCTCCTCGGCGTCCCCGCCGATCTCACCGACCATCACGACCAACTCGGTGTCGTCGTCCTCGTTGAACTCGGCGAGCACGTCGATGAAGTCGCTGCCCGGGATGGGATCGCCTCCGATTCCGACGCAGGTCGATTGACCGAGGTGCTTCTGGCTCAGTTCGTGCACGATCTGATAGACGAGCGTGCCCGAGCGGCTCACGAGCCCGATCGGTCCTGGCTCGCAGACCTCGCCGGGGATGATCCCCACGTTCGCCTTGCCCGGTGAGATGACACCAGGACAGTTGGGGCCGATGAGCATGGCCCCATCCGACTTGATATAGGAAACCGCCCGCGCCATGTCCATGGCCGGGATGCCCTCGGTGATCGCGATGATCGTGTCGATGGCGGCGTCGTAGGCCTCGAGGATCGCGTCCGCGGCGAACGGAGGGGGAACGAACACCATCGAGGTGTTGGCGCCGGCCTCGGTGACCGCCTCGGCGACGGTGTCGAACACCGGCACGCCCTCGACGTCGCTGCCACCCTTGCCCGGAGTAACGCCGGCGACGAGATCGGTCCCGTAGTTGCGGTTCCGCAGTCCGTGAAATCGGCCCTCGCGCCCGGTGAGTCCCTGCACTACGAGCTTCGTGTTGTTGTCGACGAGAATCGACATCTACTCAGCACCTCCACGAGCAAGTTCGACGGCTCGTCTTGCGGCCCCTAGCATCGTGTCCTCGGAGTGCAACATGTCGTGAGGGGCATCGGCCAGCATCTTGCGGCCCTCCTCGGCGTTCGTACCGTCGAGTCGTACGACGATCGGGATGGTCACGTCGAGGCGGCCGAAGGCGTCGACGATGCCCTCGGCGACGAGATCGCCGCGCGTGATTCCACCGAAGATGTTCAGAAAGATGCTCTTGACGCCCGGGTCGGAAGTGATGACTTCGATCGCGTTCGACAGAACCTCGGCTTGGGCGCCGCCGCCGACGTCGAGAAAGTTGGCCGGTTCGCCACCCGCTGCCTTAACGACGTCGAGGGTCGACATCACGAGACCCGCCCCGTTGCCGATGATCCCGACATCACCGTCGAGCTTGATGAAGTTGAGACCTTTCGACTTGGCAAGCCGCTCCTGCTCGGGGACCTCGTGCGCCGACTTCAGCTCGGCGAAGTTCGAGTGCCGGTAGTCGGCCGACTCGTCGAGCGTCACCTTCGCATCGAGCGCGACGACCTTACCGTCGCCCGTCAGCACGAGTGGGTTGACCTCGACAAGCGATGCGTCGAGCTCGACGAACGCCCGGTAGAGCTTGGGGATCATCGCAATCGCACCCTTGCGCGCCTCAGGATTGAGCTTGGCTCCGAACACAAGGCGACGTGCGTGAAAGTCGCTAATGCCGATGGTCGGGTCGACGTGCACGCGCGCTATGGCATCCGGGTTCTCCTCCGCGACCTGCTCGATCTCGACGCCGCCCTCGGCGCTCATCATGCCGAGAAACTTGCGTTCACTGCGGTCGACAAGGAAGGAGAGGTAGTACTCCTCTTTGATGTCCCCGGCACGCTCGACAAGGACCCGCTTAACGACGTGCCCCTTGATGTCCATGCCGAGAATCTGGTCCGCAACCGCGCGCGCCTCTTGCGGCGAGTCCGCGACCTTGATGCCGCCGGCCTTGCCCCGGCCCCCGACCTGGACCTGCGCCTTCACGATGACTTTGCCTCCGAGGCCGGCGGCCGCCCGTTCGGCCTCATCCGCGCTCGACGCGACGCGTCCCTCGGGAACCGGAACCTCGAACCGCCTCAGCAGTTCCTTGCCCTGATACTCGAACAAGTCCAAAGACCTACGCCTCCTGCTTGTCGGCTACATGCTCCCTGACCCAGTCGACGATCGTCGTCGTCGTGGCGCCGGGAGTGAATATCTCACTGATGCCGGATTCCTTCAGAGAGGGGATGTCGGCCTCGGGGATGATGCCGCCCCCGAACACCGAGATCTCTTGGGCGCCCTGCTCGGCGAGCAACTTCACGACCTTGGGAAACAGCGTCATGTGCGCGCCCGACAGGCACGAGAGCCCGATCGCGTCGACGTCCTCCTGGATCGCGGCGGAGGCGATCTGCTCCGGAGTCTGGTGAAGCCCTGTGTAGATGACCTCCATGCCGGCATCGCGTAACGCCCTGGCGACCACTTTGATGCCCCGATCGTGGCCGTCGAGGCCCGGCTTCGCAACGAGTATTCGAGGTCGTCCCGCTGGCATGCTGACCTTTCTTCGAGACCGGAGAAACGGCGCTTGACCTTGCCGATCAAGGGGGTTGTTACCGTTTCGGAGGTTATCAGGCCGCTACCACCGGTCATTTCTGAGCGCAAGCGAAAGGAGAGCGCGTGAAGGCCGTCGAGCATCTGGTCGACGAAGACTCCTGGCAACCCGTCGCCGACGCGCTCTCGACCTCGGACCCTCTCGAGTGGCCCGGATATCCCGAGGCTGTGGCTCGCGCGCGCTCTCGCTCCGGCGTCGACGAGTCGGTCGTGGCGGGACCCGCCCGCATCGGTGGAATCGAAGTCGAGGTGGCCGCCTTCGACTTCTCCTTTCTGGGTGGCTCGAGCGGCGAGGTCGCCGGCGAGCGAATTGCTCACGCGCTCGAGCGAGCGACCGAGCGCGAGACCCCGTTCGTGCTTCGAACCGAGACCGGAGGTTCGCGCATGCAAGAGGGGATGCGCTCCCTCGTGCAGATGCCACGTCTGGTCGCGGCTCGGATCGCCTTCGAGCGAGCGGCACAGCCGTTCATCGCGGTGCTCGGCGACCCCACGACCGGCGGTCCATTCGCAAGCATCGCTTCGCTCGCCGACGTAACCATCGCCGAGAGCGACGCTCTGATCGGCTTCGCCGGCCCCCGACTCGTCGAGGCGTTCACGGGGCGTCGTGTCATCGGATCGCACAGCGCAGAGTCCGCTCTCGCCGCGGGTCTCGTTGACGCCGTGGTCCCCGCCGCGGAAGTCGGGCGCACGGTCGCTCACGTCCTCGGCGTGCTGGTGCCCGGCGACCCGGCGGCGGCGAAGGCCCCCGCGCCGGTTGATTCCACCGACGAGGTTCGGGGACGAGACGCCGTGCGCTCCGCGCGATCCGACGACCGCCCCACCGGACCCGAACTTCTCCGTAACGCACTCGACGCGCATGCTCTGTTGCAGGGAGACAGAGCCGGGCGAGAGGATCCCGCCGTGGCGGTCGCGCTCGGCCGGATCGCGGGGCGACGCGTGCTCATGGCGGCGCTCGACCGCACCATGTCTCCGGGTCCCGCCGCCTACCGCAAGACCCGCCGCGCCTTGGCGATCGCCGAGCGGCTGCGCCTTCCCGTCGTGACGCTGATCGACACTCCCGGCGCCAATCCCTCGGAGGCTTCAGAGAGCTCGGGCATCGCAAGCGAGATCGCCCGGCTCTTCACCGACCTGCTTCGCGTGAACGTTCCTGTGCTGAGCGTGGTGACCGGCGAGGGGGGCAGCGGCGGAGCGCTCGCCTTCGCCACGGGGGACCGGCTCCTGGCTTACGCAGGGTCGATCTTCTCCGTGGTCGGACCGGAATCGGCCGCCGAGATCCTGTGGCGTGATCCGGCGCGCGCGGGCGAGGCGGCGGACCTCCTGAAGTTGACCGCCTGCGACCTCGTGCGCCTCGGCGTCGCCGACGAGGTGGTGGCCGAGCCCCTCACACCTGAATCACTTCGAACGGTGGTCGCCTATCATCTCGAACCGATGTGCGCGCAGTGGGAGCGGGGCGACGATCTCTCGTCCGCCCGCATCAAACGTTGGAGCCTGAATGCCGGATAAAGAAGACAAGAGAGCACGACACCGAGCCACGCAGCAGGCAGCCGCAGCGCGCAGGCGCAAAGAGGAGCTCGCCCACAGACGCAGGGGGCGCATCATCGGGCTTGCAATCCTGGTGGGCCTTGCCGTCCTGACCGTATTCGTCGTCAGGGCCCAGACCGGCGAGGACGAGGGCGCCCCACCGGACTCGGCCGGCGAGCAGAGCGAGAACGAGGAGCCCACCGCCTCGGAGGGCGAAAGCGGCGACTGCGACTTTTCGGTCGAACCTCCCGAGAACGACGCCCGGCAATATGAGCAACCGGCGAGCCAGGAGCAGGTCCTCAGCGTCGTCGCCGACTATTTCGCCGTCATCGAGACGAACTGCGGAGTAATCGAGGTCGACCTTCTCGAGGAGGAAGCCCCCGCAACCGTCGCCAACTTCATCTTTCTTGCGGAGGACGGTTACTACGACGGACTCACGTGGCACCGCGTGATCGAGGAGTTCGTGATCCAGAGCGGCGATCCCAAGGGCACGGGGAAGGGGGGGCCCGGCTACGAGTTCGAGGACGAGCTCCCCGAGGACTCGAGTGTCTACGCCTTCGGCGCCATGGCGATGGCCAACTCCGGCCCCGACACGAACGGGAGCCAGTTCTTCATCGTGAGTCACGCCGCTAAGAACGCACTCGAAGGTGAGGAAACTCCGGCGCCTGCGGGTCTGCAGCAGCTCTACTCCCACTTCGGGCAGGCGACCGAAGAATCGTATGAAACGATCGCCGCGATCGCTTCGGTCGAGACGAGCTCAGAGCCTGAAACGCAGGATCGCCCCGTCGAGCCCGTCTACATCCTCTCGGTGACGGCAGAGGAACGATAGTCGGCGCCCCCGCCGCGAAATCACGGTCGGATGATTCTGGCCGATGAGTCTGAATCAGGATGAGGGCGCCCTAGTGGTTTGGCGGCCACTAGTCCTCCAGGCGAAAGCCCATCCCGCGAACCGTGGAGATTCGATGTGCGCCGAGCTTCTTTCTTAGAGCTCCGACGTGAACATCAATGACGTTGGAGGAGGGGTCATCATCTGTCCCCCACACGTGTGCCAGCAGCTTCTCCCTCGTCAGGATCTCTCCCGGATGACGAAAGAAGGTAAGAGCCAGAGCAAACTCTCGATGGGAAAGCTGAACATCTCTGCCATCGACGAGCGGCCATCGGCCTCGACGAGGTGAACCGTTCGCCACCGAGACGACCGAGGGCGTCGTCGTCGCCGACTTCTCGAGCAGGGGCCCGACTTCAGCGCGTTCTCGCATCCAAGACGGCGCCGATCGCTGATAAACGACTCGAGATCCATCCAGCCCCCAAGCACGAGATCGTGCGCGTGGATTCACAGAGGATGCTCCAGGCCCTCATCAATCTCATTCGCAACGCGACCGTTCACAGCAACCACAGTTCGCCCATCGAGCTGCGCGTCGTCCCGGGCGAAGACGAATGGCGCTACGAGGTCGCCGATCATGGTGGTGGCATTCCGCCGGGCCAGGAGGAACGCATCTTCGAGCCGTTCTGCCGCGTCGACCAGCGACGGCCCGGAAGTGGCCTTGGCCTGGCGATCGTGCGAGGAGTCGCCAAGGCGCACGGGGGCCGGGCCGGTGTCGACAACCGCCCGGGCGAGGGCGCGACCTTCTGGATGGCCCTGCCCCGTTGACCGCGAGCTCTTCAGTTTGAAATGAGCGGGATTTCGCCCGTGTCTTCCTCGTCGGGCGTCCGGTACACCGGCGCATCGTTCAGTAGCTTCATGAAGTCCTGGTAGAAGTCGTCGGGCCGCGGGATGTAGGTGATCGATTCGAGTGCCTGGTTCTGACCGGCCGACTCCAAGATGAGCTCCCCGTAGTTGAGCCACCGCGCCAGCAGCGTCCGTTGATAGGTGAGGTCGGTGACCTTCGCCAGCGGCATCGAAGCAACGCGGCGAGTGATAATTCCCGTTACTTCGACGATGCGGCGGTTCGTAACGAGGATCCTGGCGATCTGCCACTCGAGCCATCTCCAGACGACCCGGAGCGTGAATGCCATTGCAACGATGAACGTGAGGGAGTCGATCGGGTTCGACTCGCTGGGAAGGTTTAGCAGTGCATGCAGGAAGAACAGCATTAGCCACGCAAGGCCAGCCTGAACGGAGGGCCATAACAGTGCAGCCCAATGCTTGCGGACCTCGAAGGCCACTTCCTCCCCCGGCGACAGGTACTTGTCGTAGATGATCCGGGGACCGTACGACCAACTGATCCGGGGGCGACGCAGCGGCATCAGAACAGCTGAGAGAGAAAGTCAGAGAAGGCGTTGGCCATCGCGCTGAGGACATCGCCGAGACTCTGGCCCGTGGTCTTGACCACGCTCGCAGCCTCGCTCGGTGACTCGATTATGAAGAAGATGACAAAGCCCAGCAGCAGAAGCCCGACGATTCTCTTGACATTCATATCGGGCTCATCCTATGGGCGAGCGCGCTCCCAACCCCGGATTACTCGGACGCCTGGGACCAGTGGGGGCCGGTCTCCTGGACCGGGTGGGAGCTGGGTCAGACGACCTTTATGGGGGCCAGGGTCAGGTCGAGGCGCTTGTCCGAGCCCATGTCGGGAAAGTGAATCGTCGCCTCCATGCCGAGCGCGCTCTGGCGCAGGTCGACGATGATCCCGCGGCCCCAGCGGTCGTGCTCGATCTCGGCCCCGACCTTGAAGCGGCTCAGATCGCGGCCTCCCACGGTCTTGGGCTTGTCGACCGAGGAGCGCCTCGTCGTGAAGAGATCCTTCTTGGCGGCCTCGTCGATAAGGTTGTCGGGGATCTCTTTGAGGAAGCGCGACGGAGTGTTGTAGCTGGACTCGGTCCCCCACAGTCTTCTGCGCCACGCGTTCAGCAGGTAGAGCCTCTCCCGGGCACGTGTGATGCCGACGTAACAGAGCCTGCGCTCCTCCTCGAGTTGGTCGGGGTCGGCGAGCGAGCGCATATGCGGAAAGACGCCGTCCTCCATCCCCACGATGAACACGATCGGGAATTCGAGGCCCTTGGCGTTGTGCAGGGTCATGAAGGTGACCCCGGTCTCCTCGCCCTCCTCTTCGTCGCTGTCGTTGACGAGCGCTACGCGCTCGAGGAAGTCCGTGAGGCTCCCCTGTTCGGTGTTCTCGTCGTACTCGGCCGCGCCCCCGGCGAGCTCCTTGAGGTTCTCCTGGCGCGACAGCGACTCGAAGCTGCGGTCGGCCTGAAGCTCGGCCATGTAACCGGTCATGTCCCAAGTCGTTGCGACGATCTCGGCCACCGGCACACCGGAGTGATCGAGGGCGCGAACGCGAGCGAGAATGCGGCCGATCTCGAGCGCTCCCCCGCGCGCCCTGCGACTCAGGCCCTCGACTTCTTCGGCCTGCTCGAAGGCTGCGCCGAGCGGAAGTGCACGCAGCGCCGCGAACGCTTGGAGCTTGGCCACCGAACCGGGCCCGATGCCTCGCTTCGGCGCTCCGCAGAGACGTTCGCAACTAATTGCGTCCTGAGGGTTGATTGCGGCCCGCAACCAAGCCATCAGGTCCTTGACCTCCCTGCGGTCGTAAAAGCCCACGCCTCCGACGACGCGATACGGGAGAGTCGCCGCGTTGAACGCCTCTTCGAGCACACGGCTCTGAGCGTTTGTCCTATAGAAGATCGCGACATCCGCGAAGGGGTGACCCTGCTCCGAGAGCTTCCTCACCTCATGAGTGATCCAGGCAGACTCGTCGTGTTCGTCTGAGGCGTGATAGCGCACGATGAGTTCGCCGCCGTCCTCCGAGGTCCATAATTCCTTGGGCTTGCGCATTGCGTTGTTCTCGATGACCGCATTGGCCGCGTCGAGAATCGTCTTGGTTGAGCGATAGTTCTGCTCGAGTGTGACCACCTTGGCCTCGGGCCAGTCGCGCTCGAAATCGAGCAGGTTCTTGATCGTCGCCCCCCGGAACGCGTAGATGCCCTGGTCGGCGTCACCGACCACGAAGATGTTGCGCCACTTACCGGCCAGCAGCGTCGCAAGCCGAGACTGCGCGTGGTTCGTGTCCTGGAACTCATCGATGAGCACATGGCGGAAGCGGTTCTGGTAGCGAGCGAGAGCGTTGGGGTGTTTGTCGAAAACCTCGACCGTCCGCATGATGAGGTCGTCGAAGTCGAACGCGCTTTGCTCGGTCAGTCGCTTCTCGTACTCCTGGTAGATCGAACCGATGCGCTTCTCGTACGGGTTCGACGCGAAGTCCATGAACAGGCCCGCGTCCATCAACTTGTTCTTCGCGTTGGAGATGGCGGCGGCCACCCCGCGTGGCGGCATTCGCTTCTCGTCGAGGTTCATGTCCTTCATGCACATACGGATCAGCCGCAGTGTGTCGGACGAGTCGTAAATCGAGAAACTGCCCGAGTAGCCGAGACGCGGCGCCTCGCGGCGCAGGATGCGCACGCAGGCACTGTGAAAGGTCGAAACCCAGATGTCGGACGCCGCGGGGCCGACGAGATCGAACACCCGGCGTTTCATCTCGGCCGCGGCCTTGTTCGTAAAGGTGATGGCGATGATCGAATGCGCGCCGATCCCGTTGGCGAGCAGATAGGCGATCCGGTTCACGAGGACCCTGGTCTTGCCGGATCCCGCCCCCGCTACGACGAGGACGGGTCCCTCGGGCATCTCGACCGCGGCGCGCTGGACCGGGTTCAGTTGGGACAGAAAATCCATACTTGTCATTATGCCGGGTGGCGGCCAGAGGCCCGTCGGAGGGCTGTATGCTGTAATACAGCATGAGACACAGAACCCAGCTCTATCTGGACCACGATCAGTACCGCTGGCTAAAGAGGCGGGCCGGTCGCGGCCAGAGCATGGCCGAAGTGGTGCGCGACCTCATCGACGAGGCGAGGCTCCGGCAGGACCCTCCGGCGGAGGACCCCTTCATCCGGTACCTGTTCGACGATCCTCCGGCCGAGGGGCCAGGCGACTCGAGCGTGACCACCATCGATAACGACCTCTACGGCCTGTGAGAAGGGTCTTCGTCGACACCAGCGCGTTTGTGGCCCTTCGCAACAAGGCGGAGCGGGAGCACGAGGCCGCGCGCGCTGCTCGAACGGCGTTGGTGGTGGAGGCCCGCCTCTTCACGACCAACTACATCTTCGCCGAGACCTTCACGACGTTGATGATGCGAGTGGGCCGGGCCGAAGCGATCGCATGGGGCCGAGGCCTGAGGGAAACGCGCGCTATAGAGCTACTGCGTGTGGACGAGGGGATCGAGGAGGAGGCGTGGCGGATCCTCGAGTCCC
>Ga0136615_10000802_pt1 | contig 14646 bp, 17 predicted proteins | sample AntDrymUQ2882206_2_FD_106647 | JGI IMG/M metagenome (GOLD analysis project Ga0136615, IMG submission 106647) | Polar desert sand microbial communities from Dry Valleys, Antarctica - metaG UQ288 (22.06) | ecosystem: Environmental > Terrestrial > Soil > Desert | place: Antarctica: Dry Valley...
CATCAACTCGACCCTAAGCGCCCGGTGCCGGCTGGGTTCGATTCAAGCGGCCTGCTCGCTCGGTGGCAGCCGGCGGCTGACCACCTTGGACACACCGTCGTCGCCCATGGAGACGCCGTAGAGGGTGTCGGCCGCCTCCATCGTCCGCTTCTGGTGGGTGACGACGATGAATTGCGCCCGGTCGGCGTAGCGCCGCAGGAGCGCGACAAAACGATCGATGTTGGCGTCGTCGAGCGCGGCCTCGACCTCGTCCAGGAGGTAGAAGGGGCATGGCCGCGCGAGGAAGAGCGCGAAGAGGAACGAGATCGCCCCGAGCGCCTTCTCGCCGCCCGAGAGCAGCGAGAGCCGCGCCACGCGCTTGCCCGCCGGCCGCAGCTCGACCTCGAGCCCGGACACCTCTCCTTCATCCTCGGGCTCGCTCAGTCGCAGCCGGCCCTCGCCGCCCGGGAAGAGCGTGGCGGCGACCTCGGTGAAGTGCTCCGCGACGGCGGCGAAGGTCTCGGCGAAGCGCCGCTCGACCGTCTCGGTCAGCTCGACGCGCAGCCGCTCGAGCTCCGAAAGGCTCGCTTCCAGGTCGGCGCGCTGGATGCTCAGCTCGTCGAGCCGGACCTTCTCGCGCTCGTACTCCTCCTTCGCGAGCGGGTTCACCCGGCCGAGCGCCTCGAGCCGCCGCTCGATCCGCTCGAGCTTCGCGACGAGCTCGTCGGGATCGTCGCCCTCGGCCGGCTCGGCTCCGGCGGCCTCGAGCCGGGCACGCGCCTCCCGCGCCCGCTCGCCGAGCCGGGCGAGCTCGACATCGACCGCCGCCACCCGCTCGCCCGCCTCGGCGGCCGCCCGCCGGAGCTCGACCTCCCCCGCGCCCACTCGACGAAGCTCGCCGGCCAGCTCGCCCGTCCGCTTCGATCCTGCGTCGGCGCGCCCGCGCAGCGCCGGCTCGTAGCGGGCGGCCCGCTCCCCCGCCGCCCCGAGAACCGCCGAGAAGCGCTCGGCGGCCCCCAGCAGCGCCGCGAGGCGCACCGGATCCCCCGTTGCGACCCGCCGGTGATGGGCAACCCGGGCGTATGCTGCCGCCGCCTCCCGAGCCGCCACCTCCGTTTCGGCCATCTCCTGATCCACCGCCCACACGCCCTCGTCGAGCTCGGCCACCTCGGCCGCGAGCGCACGCCGGCGGGCCTCGAGCTCGAGCTGCACCGCTTCGGCCGTCTCGCCAGTGAACCAGAGCTCACCCCGGTCGGGGTCGTAGCCGTGGCCCTCACGGGTGACGGCGCGGCGGCCCACCCCGAGGAGCTCGCCGAGCGGGACGACCTCGACGCCGTCGAGCAGCTCCAGCAGTCGCTCGCCACCCGGGCGGACGCTCACGTGGCGCGCAACTCCCGCCGGCGAGGCCGCCGCCCCGCGAGCCGGAATCGTCACGCCAAGGCTGCCGAGACCGGCCAGCCGCGCGCGTTCGAGGAGCGCGAGGCCCGTCTCCGCCTCGTCGGCTAGGAGCGCTGACGCACGCCAGCCGAGCGCAGCCGTGACGGCGCGCTCGTACCCCGGCTCGACCTCGAGCAGCCCGAGCACAAGACGCTCCCCCTCCTCGGCGAGCGCGCGGGCCGCGGGCGGAAGCCCCTCGCGCTCTCCGAGCGAGCGCTCGAGCGCACGGAGACGCTCCCCGGCCAGACGGAACCGCTCGACGAGGGCAACCCGTTCGCGCTCAGCCGTTCGCGCGCGCGCAGCCGCCTCGTTCGCCGAGCGTTCAAGCTCCTCGGCACGCTCGGCCTGACCGCCCGGTTCGTGCAGCCGTAGCTCCGCGAGCTCGGCCCGAAGCGACTCGCACAGCGCCTCCGCGCTCTCACGCCGCAGCACGAGCCGCTCGGCGGCGTTTCGGACGCCGTAGAGCGCCGCCGTCGCCGCCTCGCGCCGGCCGGCCGCATCGGCGAGCTCCTCCTCGGCCTGTTCCCGCTCGCGCAGGATCGCCTCCAACCGCTCGAGCGCCGCCCGCCGGCCGAGCTCGGCCGCGGTGCGCCCCTCCTCGGCCTCGGCGATCCGCGCCTCGCACGCCTCCAGGTCGAGTGCCGCGAGCCGTGCGCGGAGGCCCCCCGCTTCGCCCCTCAGGCGCTCGGCGCGCTCCGCCGCGGTCGCCTGCTGCGCGAGGGGCCGCAGCCGGGCGGCGAGCTCGCGCTCGAGATCACGGGCGAGCTCGACCTGGATCGCGACGCGGGCGAGCTTCAGCTCGGCCCGGTGGCGCTGCCGCTTGAAGCGGCCGAGACCGGCGGCCTCCTCGACGAGCTCGCGCCGCCGCTCGGGGCTCGAGCCGAGGATCTCCTCGACCCTGCCCTGGCCGATGACCGAGTGCATGCCGCCGGCGAGCCCGAGATCGGCGAGCAGCTCGACGAGGTCGAGCCGGCGTACGGCGGCGCGGTTGACGAGGTACTGCCCCTCACCGCCCCGGTGCAGGCGGCGTGCGACCGAGAGCTCGCTGTAGGGCAGCGGCCCGTCACCGGCCTCGTTGTCGAAGAGGAGCTCGACCTCGCACGAGCTTGCCGGCGGCTTCCCGTGCCCACCTGAGAAGAGGACGTCGTCGGGCTTCTCCGCGCGCAGCTCGCTCGGGCTCAGGCTTCCCGCTGCCCAGACGATCGCGTCGGCGACGTTCGACTTCCCCGAGCCGTTCGGGCCGACGACGACGGCGACGCCGGGCTCGAGCCGCACCTCGACCGGATCGGGGAACGACTTGAACCCGCGCAGCTTGATCGCGCGCAGATGCATCCAGGAAGTCTGACGGAGGGATCTGACAGAGGGTTGATCGGAAACGCGCGATCAATCGAATGGAGCCTCGGTCATCGAGGCCCCTCCCCGCCAAACGGCATACCCGCCTGCGGCGGGGGCGGCAGCAGCAGCCTCCGAAACCTCCAGTTCACCGAGCCTCTACCGCCACACCCGGGAAGCGGGTCCTGCAGTTTGGCGGGGAAGCAGCCCTCCTACCTCATCGCACTAATTGATCGGCGCCTTTCCGTTCAATCGTCTACGAGACGCCGGCCGACTCGCGCTCGAGCCGCTCGAGCGCCTGGCGCGCCGCTTCCTGCTCGGCCGCCTTCTTCGACGAGCCGGTGCCGGTGCCGGCCTGCTCGCCGTCGATCGTCGCGGCGCACGTGAACGTGCGCTCGTGCGCGGGCCCCTCGACCTCGAGCACCGAGTAGCTCACCTGCCGAGCCGTCCGGGCGAGCGCCTCCTGAAGCTCGGTCTTGTGGTCGACGAAGGTCGTCAGGGCGTACTCGATGCGCGGGTCGAAGGCACTGACGACGGCCGCCTCGATCGCCTCGAAACCGTGCTCGAGGTGCAGCGCAGCGAGGACCGCCTCGAGCACGGCCGCGAGCACGTTGCGATTGGAGGAGAGGCGCTCGAGCTCGTCGCTTGGTAGGCCGCTCTCGGCCTGACGCAGCCGGGCGCCGAGGTCGAGCTCGAGGGCCACCTCGGCGCAGCTCGCCCGCGAGACGATGTGGGAACGGAGCTTCGCCAACCGCCCTTCCGTGAAGTCCGGGTAGCGCTCGTAGAGCGCACGAGCGATCGCGAGACCGAGCACGCTGTCGCCCAGGAACTCCAGCCGCTCGTAGGACGAGGTGCGGTCGGGCGCCCAGGAGGAGTGGGTAAAGGCCGGCTCGGCGCGCTCCAGCGGCAGCTCCGCGATCAGCCGCCCGAGCTCGCCGGCCGTCTCCCTACCCGGCCTGCTACTGGCGGGCGGTGACGTAGTCGACGGCCTGTCCGACGGTCTGAATGCCCTGGGCGTCCTCGTCCGAGATCTTGATTCCGAACTGGTCCTCGAGTTCCATGATCAGCTCGACGAGGTCGAGCGAGTCGGCGTCCAGGTCCTCCTGGAAGGACGCCTGCTCCGTGATCTCGTTCTCCTCGATGCCGAGCTGCTCGGTCAGCACGTCCTTGACCCGCTCGAAGACTTCCTCTCTCGTCGCTGCCATGTCACCTCACTTCGCAGGGGGTTGGGAAGCGCGACACTATAGAGCCGCGCGGCCCCCGGTGCGTGTGGCGTTCCGCCCTGGCCGGGCTTCTCCAGAGCCCCGCTGGAGGACCCCCGTCAACTCCCTTTCTTCTCTCGGCGCTCGTCTGTGAACGATTCGAGCAGCGCTTCGGTGCCGGCCGGAAAGACCGTCCGTACGCGGATGACCTGATCGAGCTCCTCGACCTCGAAGCTCAGGAAGGTGCAGCACAGCCTCTCGGCCTCGACAAGGGCCTTCAGCCGCTCGGGCACATCGCCGCGTCTCTGCCAGACCGATGTCAGAGCGAGGCCGTCCCGGCTCTCACTGATCAGGCTGTCGTGCTTGAGCTCGCGCCACCGGGCGAGCAGCGCCTGCTGATCGCCGGTGTCGAGCGTGCAGGCCAGCGGCTCGGCCGCCGCGGCGTGGGAAGAACCGGAGTCGGTGGTCGTCATGTTGCTCCTCCCGGAATAGGGCTGCGGGGTTGCAGGTGCGGGCGAGGCTCGCCCTTTTTGCCCCAGCGTGCCACTTCAAGTAGACTTGAAGTCAAGTCTGGTGTCGACGGCAAACGGACTCCTCAGCATCGGCGAGGTCGCCGGATCGGTCGGCCTCCGTGCCTCGGCGATTCGCTACTACGAGGAGATCGGCCTGGTTCGGCCGGCGGCGAGAGTGAGCGGCCAGCGCCGTTACGAGCCCACGGCTGTCGATCAGCTGCGTTTTATCGGCTTCTGTCAGGGGCTCGGCTTCAGTTTGGCGGAGATCCGCCAGCTCGTGACGCCGCCCACGGGCAAGTCGGCGAAGCAGCGCTGGCGCGAGCTCGTCGATCACAAACTGGGTGAGCTCGCAGCGGTGATCGCGCGGGCGCGGCAGGTAGAGCGGATCCTCGAGGTGAGCCGCGACTGCGATTGCGTCAGCCTCGATGCCTGCCGGCTTCTTCGCGACTGCGAGCGGGCCATAACGCTCGAGCGACCTTCTCTGCCGGGCTCTTCGCCGCCGACACGTGCGGAGCGTGCCGCTACCGGACGAGTTCTCGGCCGCCGGCTACGGAGAGGACTTGGCCGTTGATGTGACCGTTCGCGGCGGACCCCAGGTAGATGACGGCGGATGCGACGTCTTCGGGGGTGCAGATTCGCCCGGTGGGAGTGTGGCCGGCTTCCTTCTCGACTGCCGGGCCGAGGAAAGCCGAGGTGAGGGCTCGTTCTGTGAGTGCGAAGCCGGGTCGGACGACGTTGGTGAGGATGCCGTGGCGTGCTTCGCGAACCGCCAGGACGCGAGCTGCGGTTTCGAGCGCGCCCTTGGCGGTGGCATAGGCGAGTGGGCCGGCCATGGGCTGTTCGACGATGTCCGTGGAGACGACGACGATCCTGCCCCACTCGAGGGCTCTCATGCCCGGCAGCGCGGCGTCGATCAGCGCCGCGGTGCCGACGGTGTTGGCGGTCAGCGAGGCGGCCAAGGCTTCGATTTCCTCGAGGTCGCGGCTCGGCCAGTCGACCGCGTTGGCCACGAGCACGGACACGTCACCCAAGGTCTGATCGACCTCATCGAGCGCCGCACGTGCCGATTCTGGGTCCCGTTGGTCGAGGTGCACGGCATGCGCGCGTCCTCCGGCTCGGACGATCGCGTCCACCACGTCGCCCGCGCGGTCTTCGCCTGAGTGCCAGGCCACGGCGACGGCGGCTCCTTCGGTCGCGAGCCCGAGCGCAATCGTCCGTCCGATCGCTCCCGACCCTCCGCTGACGAACGCCACCCTCTTAGTCAGGCCTGTCTCCACTGATCCTCCCACGTAGTCGGCTATCTAGTAGCCGACTATATATCTAGATCGGTCGATGTGGATGCGCCTATGCTTCGCGGGTGGACTTCACCGAGGTCAGGCAGACGAACAAAGCCATGGTCAAGGTCGCGAAGCTCTACCGTGGTGCGCAGGCAGAGCTCCTGGCCGATCTCGGCCTGCATCCCGGCCAGGACGTGCTGCTCTGGAGCCTCGGCCAAGAGCCGGAGGGCCTGTTGGTGAGCGAGCTCGCCGAGCGGCTGGGGATCGAATCGCCGACCGTCACCCGGACCCTCGCCCGGCTCGAGTCGGGCGGCTGGTTCGTGCGAGAGCAGGTGCCCGGGGACCGGCGGGCCGTGCGCATCCGGCTCACCGCTCACGCCGAGGAGCTGCTCCCGCAGATCGAGGCCCACTGGCGCACGCTCGCCCACACCGCGACCGCCGGGCTCGACCGCAGCGAACGTGAGCAGCTCGTCTCCCTGCTCGATCGGGTGAGAGCCAACCTGCTCGCCCTATCCACCGACCAAGGGGCGGAGGAGCTTCAGGTCGGCGCGACCAGGGAGCCTTCCCACTAGCGAACTGCGGGTTCGCGCTCCGCACTGCCCACGCGCCGTGCGAGACGGCCGACCACGTCGTGCTCGACGCCTCGGGCCGCGAGGCGAATCGCGCTCGCAACGGCCCGGCGAGAAGAGTTGCCGTGCGCGATCACGGCGAGCCCGCGCAGCCCGAGCAGGTACGCGCCGCCATAGGTGTCGGGGTCGAGGCGATCCCGGAACCGGCGCGCGGCGGGTCGGATCAGCAGGCCTCCGAGCTTGCCGCGCGGCGTCGCCGCAATCTCCTCCCGCAGTCCGGTGAGAAGCGTCTTGAGCGTCCCTTCGAGGAGCTTGAGGCAGACGTTGCCGGTGAAGCCGTCGCAGACGACCACGTCCGAGACGCCCTCGAGGAGGTCGCGGCTCTCGACGTTGCCCTGGAAGTTGAGATCGCTCTCGGCCAGAAGGGCGTGCGTCTCCAGCGTGAGCTCGTTGCCCTTCTCGGGCTCCTCGCCGATCGAGAGCAGGCGAACCTCGGGCCGCGGGAGGTCGAGCAGCTCCTCGGCGAAGATCGCGCCCATCGTCGCGAACTGGAGCATCTGCTCGGGCCGGGCATCGGCGTTCGCCCCCGCGTCCACGAGCACGGACGGCCCCCGAAGGGCGGGCAGCGGCACCGCGATCGCCGGCCGGAGGATGCCCGGCACACGGCGGAGCTCCAGCAGGCAGGCGGCCAGCATGGCACCGGTGTTCCCCGCGGAGACGACCGCGCCGGCGCGGCCCTCCCCGACGAGGCGGCAGGCAGTGACGAGGGAGCTGTCGGGTTTCGCCCGGACGGCCTCCGCCGGCTTCTCCCGCATCCCGATCGTGCCCACGGCCTCGACGAGCTCGAGCCCGCCGGTGTCGAGACCGGACGGCCCCACCAGCACGGGTTGAAGGACGTCCGAGGCGGCCTCGAGCGCTCCCGCGACGATCTCGCCGGGCGCGCGGTCGCCGCCCATGGCGTCGACGGCCACCCGGACCGGGCTTGCGCTCAAGGAGTTACGGGGCCGCGGTGCGGAGCGGCTCGACCTCGCGACCGCGGTAGGTCTTGCAGGTCGGGCACATCTGATGCGGTCGCTTGGGCTGGTGACACGTCGGGCACTCGTTCACGCGCGGGGCGGAAAGCGAGTGCTGCGCACGGCGCTTGTCGCGGCGGGCCTTTGAGGTCTTTTTCTTGGGGACGGCCATGGCCGGCGGCCAGTATAGCTATGCTGATTCGGAGCCCCGGCTCGCCCTATGCTCGCGCACTGATCGCAACCACGTGTCTCTGCGCCCTCGTCGGCGCACGACCATGCGATCCTGGAGGCAGTCTTCATGGACGACCGAGGCGGCACGCTTGCCGCGCGCAGCATCACGAAGGGCTTCGGCGCCGAGAACGTTCTCGACGGCGTCTCGCTCACGATCCCCGCCCGCAGCCGCATCGGCGTGGTCGGCCCGAACGGCGTCGGCAAGTCGACCCTGCTGCGGATCCTCGCCGGCCTCGAGCAGCCGGACGCGGGGGTCGTCGAGCGCCGTCCGCCCACGCTCACCGTTGGCTACGGGGCGCAGGAAGCCGACGCGGCGGCCGGGGAGACGGTGCTCGCCTACCTGGCGCGGCGGACGGGGGTGGCCGCGGCAGAGAAGGAGCTCGAGGATCTCGCCGCGCGTCTGGAGCACGAGCCCGAGCTGGCCCAGGACTACGTCGACGCGCTCGAGCGCTTCCTCGCGCTCGCCGGCGACGACCTCCAGGCGCGAGCCCGGGCGGTGTGCCGGGACGTGGGCCTTCCGACGGAGGCACTGGAGCGACCGATCGCCGCCATGTCGGGTGGGGAGGCTTCGCGAGCCGGGCTCGCGGCGATCCTCCTCGCGCGCTTCGACGTCTTCCTGCTGGACGAGCCGACGAACAACCTCGACTTCGCCGGCCTGAAGCTGCTCGAGAGCTTCGTCGACTCGACCCCGGCGTCCGTCGTCGTCGTCTCGCACGACCGGGCCTTCCTCGAACGGGCCGTCGACCGGGTGCTCGTCTTCGAGGCCGAGACCCGTCGAGTCGCGGAGTTCGGAGGCGGCTGGGCTGCGTTCGAGCGGGATCGGGTGGCAGTCAGGGAGCGGCACGAGCGGGCGTGGGCGGCGCAGGTGGGTGAGCACAAGCGCTTCACGTCGCTCCTCGCGGAGCGACGCACCCAGGCGCGTGGGGCGGGAGGCATGGCGGACCGGCGCGGCACCCACGCGCTCTCCTCGAAGGTTCGGAGCGCGGAGCGACGTCTCGACGGGCTCGAGACGGTGGAGAAGCCGTGGGAGCCCTGGCGGCTGCACTTCTCGCTCGATGCCGCCGGACGCAACAGCGAGGTCGTCGCCCGGCTCTCTGGCGCGATGGTCGAGCGAAAGGGGTTCACTCTGGGTCCGCTCGACGTCGAGCTGCGGCGGCGCGAGCGCCTTGCGGTCACGGGACGCAACGGAAGCGGCAAGTCGACGCTGATCGCAGCGCTTCTCGGCGAGCTGCCGCTCTCGGCCGGGACACGTCACGTCGGCCCGGGCGTTCGGTTCGGCGAGCTCGACCAGGCGCGCGGTCTCTTCGACGTCGACGAGCCGCTCCTCGAGCCGTTCGTGGCCCGCACGGCAATCGCTTCCGCCCCCGCGCGGACGCTGCTGGCCAAGTTCGGCCTGGGCGCGGACGCCCTCGCGCGGCCGGCTTCATCGCTCTCCCCGGGGGAGCGCACACGGGCGACCCTCGCGCTCCTCTCCGCCGGCGGTGTCAACTGCCTCGTGCTCGACGAGCCCACGAACCACCTCGACCTGCCCGCGATCGAGGAGCTGGAGGCGGCCCTCGAGGGATTCGACGGCACGCTCGTGCTCGTCACCCACGACCGGCGGTTCCTCGAGCGGTTTCGGGCTACGCGGACGCTTGCGCTCGAGGGGGGCCTGGTGGTCTCAGATGCGCTCCGCTAAACGATCAATCGAAAGCGTCGATCGATCGAGAGGGCAGAGGCGCCGCCGCCTTCTGGGACGTATCCGCCCCGGCGTGTCAGGAGCTGTGCGCAGTCGCGAAGCGATCTTCGAGCCAGGACACCGCAAACGCGGTCAGGTCGGTCGCCGGGAAGAGATGGCTCTCGGCGTGCCCGACCAGGCCGCGAATGCCGACGCCGGCGGCCAAAGCGGCGCTCGCGATGACGGCGAATCCATCGTCGTCGAGTCCGAGCTCGTCGTAGGGCAAGGCGCCGGTTGTGGTCTCGATGTCGGTATACGTGCGCTGCTCGACACGCCCGTCCTCGCGACCGGAATGCGAAAGGTCACCCGCCGCTTCTCGGACACGCGGGCGATCGCCTCGGCATGGTGCAGCAGCGTCATGGTCTCGAGCGGAGCGCCGAGCAGCAGCACCTGGCCCTCGGCTGCAACGAGGCGAGCAAGCGGGCTGTCTTTGCCGAACGCATCCTCCTGTGGGTGAGCGTCCGTGAGCCACTGCGCGCGCGCTCCAACCGCGGCCACACCGGCCTCCGGATGGAAGCTGCGGCAAGCACCCGGCCAGGTGCGAACGCGCTCCGGGATGCGACCGTGATCGCGATCGGCCTCAGCCGTCGCGAGGTCGAACACCGGCGGCTCGGCCAGATAGGCCTGCCGATGCTCCGCAGACCACTCCTGCAGGTGGTAGGGGTGCTCCTCCCAGGCGGAGAACGCCACCAACGTGCCACTCGGCCCGAGGGCCTCGAGCAGGGCGCGAACCACTGCCTCGCTGCCGCCGGCAACCCAGCCGATCGCGCTCATGCGCGTATGCACCATCGCAATCCCGCCCGTGCGGAGCCCGAGGCTGCGGAGATCGGCGACGAGACCCGAGCGCGTGACGCTCAATCGTTCAGAAGCGGAATCGGCGATCAGACTTACCTGGAAGACGTGGACGGCGACGCGGGCGCGACGGCTACAGTCGCTCGCGAAGCTCCGCCAGGACGGCCCAGCGTGGATCGCTCTCCTCCCGCTTGTGCTCGTGCGGCTCCTCGTTGAGGTTCTTGCCGCACTCGGGACAGAGCCCGGTACAGTCGGCGCGGCAGAGCAACTGCTCGGGCAGCGAGAGAACGAGCGCATCGCGGGCCCAGCCCGAGAGGTCGAGCCGGTCGTCCGCGACGTACGGGCTCCGGAGCTCCTCCGGCGAGGCGGGATTGGAGGCGTGGTACTCGCGGGCCGAGACGTCGCGCTCGACGACGGCGTCGGCGAGGCAGCGCTGGCACGGGCCGTGAAGACGGGCGCGGAAGCGGAGCTCGAAGGCCGTCCCGGTACTCGCCCGGGTGATCGCGAGATCCGCCGGAACGCGCTCCGGAATGGGCAGGTAGCGCTGCCCGCCGGAGGTCAGCGGCTCCAGCTCGAGCTCGACCTCGTCGCGGAACTGCTCACCCGAGCGGAGCTTCAGCTGCCGCAGGTTGAAGCTCGTCACGAAAGCGAGGGTAGCAACCCGCCCCCAGCGCCTACTCGGGCGGGGACGGGTCTCGAGCCGTCACTCGCGGCGCGGCCATGTGTTCGCAACCATTCGCTGGTGGACGTGCCCTGCGAGCATCGCGACGTCACGACGGTCATGGCGTTGCCGGGCGACATCCAGGTTGAAGTGCGGGAGATCCGGAACCTGTTGGAGGAGGACAATGGCGAAGAAGAAGCGCCCGAAGATGACGCCTGAGGAGCATGCGCGCCGCGACGAGACGCAGCGCATGGTGCGCGAGCGGATCGCCTATCACGAGGCGAAGGCCCGCGAGGAAGACGAGCGCCGCTCCAAGCAGCAGCAGTAGCGTCTTACAGGCGCCGCACGACCTCCTCGAGCGGCCGCCGATTCGCCCGCTCGGCCCACTGCTCGGCCGTGCGCTCAGGACGATGAGGCCGCGCCGGGTAGCCGAAGCTGAGCACGTTCGCGGGCCGCTCCTCCCCCTCGAGACCGAGGAGCGCAGACGTGGCGTCGGAGTCCTTCACGCCGTTCGGACACGAGACGACGCCCTCGTTCCAGGCCGCGAGCATCATGTTCTGAGCAGCCCTCCCGTGGTCGAAGCCGACCCGCCCCCGCGTCGTCACGATCACGACGACGAGCCTCGCGCCGAGGACGTTCTCCGGCGCGTAGACGAGTCCGGCGAGCCGCTCGAGGAGCTCGGGAGTCTCGACGACGAGGAAGAGCCAGGGCTGCGAGTTCTTCGAGCTTCCCGCGACGCGGCCCGCGTCGACTATGCGACGCACGAGTTCGGGCGGAACCTCGCGCTCGGCGTAGCGCCGCTCGTCGCGCTTGCTCGCAACGGCGAGGTAGGTGTCCACCGAAGCTCTCTAGTGCGAGGAGGAGCGGTCGCCGTCGTCGTTCGGCCCGACGCCCGCGACGACGCTCTCCTGCGAGCGCTCCTGCAGCCGCTCGCGTCCCCGCTTGACGGCCGTGAGGAAGCGGTCGAGATTGACCTCGAGGGTCGAGAGGATCCCGTCGGCCCAGTCCTCCATCTCGAGCCGCGTCTCCCGCGCGGAGCGTCTGGACTCGTCGATGATGTCCTGCGCCTGCCGCTCGGCGATCTTCACGATCTCGGTCTGCGAGGCCTCGCGAACGGCCTGCTCACGCGCCTCGCCGAGCAGGCGGTCGACCTCGCGCTTCGCCTCGGCGAGCATCTCCTGGCGCTCCTTCACGATCCAGCGCGCCTGCTTGATCTCCTCGGGGATCGTCGCGCGCATCTGATCGAGGATGTCGTAGATCTCCTCGCGATCGATGCGCACCTGGTCGGTCAGGGGCACGGCCTTCGCGTTGTGCACGATGTCGTCGAGCTTGTCGATCAGTACGAGTACGTCCATGGCGGCAGAGTGTAACCAGAGCGAGTTTGCCGATGGGATCGGCGGGCAGATGCGAACCGCCGTTCATGCCTGTGCGGGGCGGCCGTAGGCGTTGAGAACTGTCGGGCGATCGGTGGCGGCCTTGCTGCTGCACCAAGGCGCGGCCGTCGGCGCGGAGTGGCCCATCCACGTTCAGTTGCTGCCGTGACCCCCGTCTGCGGGGGGCCAGGCGGTTAGCGGCTTCCCGATCTCCCAATGGTGGCCGAAGGGATCCTCGATCCGTCCCAGGCGCCAACCATGCTCTTCGGCCACCGGGTAGATCTCCGTGGCGCCGGCCGCTATGGCCCGCTCGACCATGGACGCTGGATCCTCGACGATCAGCAGCATTCGCACCGTGGCTCCCCCCAGTGACTCAGGGCTGAAGTTCCGGTGCGGTGGCGACTCGTCGGAGACCCAGAACGATGCGTTGCCCACAGAGAGCTGGGCGACCACGTCCTCGTCATCGTCTGTGCCGCCCAACCGATAGTCCTGGACGGCCCCGAACGCAGCTTTGTAGAACTCGACAGCGTCGCGACCGCGCCTCACCGAGAGCTGGGGCCAGATGCGCGTGCGCTCATCACCACCCCGAGTACCCACTACCTCCATCGGAAGATCCTTCCTACGCCGGGCCCGGGTTCATCGAACATCTGGTTGGCGAAGGGCGCGATCATGCCATGACCGCTGCCGGGCGGGGTGCGCTGGGGACGCCCGCTGCCGCGGCAAGCTCCTCGGCGAGAGTCATTCCCCCGGATTCTCGGGGACTCCCGGCCGGCCGTTCGGAAACAGCTCGGCGAACCGGCGCGCCACCGGCTCGGGCACGAGCTCGTCCACCCTGCCTCCGAACGCCGCGATCTCCTTGACGCCGCTCGACGAGACAAAGCTGAACTGGGGGCTCGCCATCACGTAGAGGGTCTCGATCTCCGGCGCGAGCATGCGGTTCAGGTGGTTCATCTGGAACTCCCACTCGAAGTCGGAGATGACGCGCAGTCCCTTCACCATCGTGCGGGCCCCCCAACGACGCGCGAAGTCGACGACGAGCTCCGAGAAGACGTCGATCTCGACATTCTCGATTCCGTTCAGGGCCTGGCGGAGGAACGCCACCCGGTCCTCGAGCGAGAACATGGGCCGCTTGTGCTGGGGCGCGCCCACAACGCCCACCACCACACGGTCGAAGATCCCCACCGACCGTGTGATCACGTCGACGTGGCCGAAAGTGACGGGGTCGTACGTCCCGGGATAGATGGCGGTGATCACCGCGCGTCGTGCTCGAAGAGCGTTAGCCGAGCCGAGCCGTAACGGCGGCTCGTCCTCTTGACGAGCGGCAGCTCCGGCTCCACCTTTGCCGCCGTCTCGAGAACGAGCAGGCCGTCGTCGGCGAGGACGGCGGGAAGGTAGGTGGCGAGCACGGGTTGCAGGCGGGCGAAGGTCTCGTAGGGCGGGTCGGCGAGCACGAGATCGTACTGCCTGCCTCGGGCGACCTCGCTCGCGAGCGCCGCCTGCGCGTCGGTACAGAGGACGGTCGCTCCGGTCAGGCGCAGCTTGTCGAGGTTCGCGTTGAGCGCGCGGCAGGCGTCCCGATCGGACTCGACGAAGACGGCCCTGGAGGCGCCTCGCGAGATGGCTTCGAGTCCCATCGCGCCCGAGCCCGCGAACAGGTCGAGCACCACGTCGCCGTCGAGCCAGCCGATCAGACTGAAAGCTGCCTCGCGCACCCGATCGCCCGTGGGCCGCGTCGTCCGCCCCTTCGGCGCCTGGATCCGCGCGCCCTTGTGGGAGCCCGCGATGATCCTCACGCGGGGACGCTCGTCTCCCCGAAGAGGCGATCGACCTCGTCGTCGAGGGCCGTCTCGCCCGCAGCGAGCTCGGAGGCGACGGCGCGCGCCTGCGCGAGAAGCCCGCGATCGGTGCGCAGGCGCGTGAAGCGGAGGTCGGAGAGCCCGGCCTGCCGTGTGCCCAGGAGCTGGCCCTCGCCCCGCAGCTCGAGGTCGACCTCGGCGAGCTCGAAGCCGTCGGAGCTGCGGACGAGCGCCTCGAGGCGCGCCCGCGCCGCGTCCGTCAGCTCGTGCTTTGCCCGCGAGACGAGCAGGCAGTACGACTGCTCGGCGCCACGCCCGACGCGGCCCCGCAGTTGGTGGAGCTGCGCGAGGCCGAAGCGGTCGGCCTCCTGCACGATCATGACCGTGGCGTTCGGGACGTCGACGCCGACCTCGATCACGGTCGTCGCTACGAGCACGTCGATCTCGCGCGCAGAGAAGGCCGCCATCAGCGCCCGGCGCTCGCCCGGGCGCAGCCGCCCGTGCAGACACCCGATCCGAAGCCCACGGAGCTCGGCGCGCCGCAGCCGCTCGGTCTCCCCCTCCGCCGCCCGCGCGACGCTCGTCTCCGACTCCTCGATCAGCGGGCAGACGACATACGCCTGGCGCCCGGCCTCCAGCACGCCGCGCAGTCGCGAGTAGGCCTCGCCGCTCCGCTCCTCCGAGACCCATCGGGTCACGATCGGCTTCCGGTCGGCGGGCGGGCGGGCGATCTCGCTGACGTGGAGATCGCCGTA
>Ga0136615_10000803_pt1 | contig 14641 bp, 16 predicted proteins | sample AntDrymUQ2882206_2_FD_106647 | JGI IMG/M metagenome (GOLD analysis project Ga0136615, IMG submission 106647) | Polar desert sand microbial communities from Dry Valleys, Antarctica - metaG UQ288 (22.06) | ecosystem: Environmental > Terrestrial > Soil > Desert | place: Antarctica: Dry Valley...
GGGATTCTCCGCGGGCACCGTTACCTCGATCGGCGCCACCTGCTTCGAGGAGTCCGTGTCAAACGCGCGCGGCAGTCCGTAGATCACCGCTCCTCCTGCCAGCGCGAGCAGAACAGCCATCCCCACAATTCGGTTGCGCGGCCTCACCGGTCCGATCGTGGGCACACCCGATTGGACCACCATGAGAGTCGCATGAGAGATCGCTCATGAGCTCGATCGCCCACGGGGCGCGGAGCCGGTCCCGAGGGCGACCCACGCCTCCGACGAGCTGACAGCGGCTGAGCGGCATTCCCTAGGTCCACCGCTCGAGCTTCACGGCGTTCGCCCCGTCGATCACCGCGTGGCATAGGTCTAGCCCGGGATCGGTCGTGGGGAAGTCGGTCCGCTGGTGCGCGCCGCGGCTCTCCTTGCGGACCAGTGCACCGACGGCGACCAGGCGCGCGAGCGGATGTGGGTCGGAGGCCAGCTCGCGTAGCCCCGCGGCGTCGCGTTGCAGTGCCGCATGGCGCCATAGGGCGGCTCGCGTCGAAGGCGGGGGGAAGTCGGGCAGCGTCGCGCGGCGTGCGCCGCGGGACGTGCCGTCGAGCTCGGATGCGACCGCCGCGACCGCCGCTCGTCCCCCCAGTACGAAGCACTCGGCGAGCGAGTTCGACGCGAGCCGGTTCGCGCCGTGCAGTCCGGTACACGCGCATTCGCCGACGGCTAGTAGGCCTGGAAGCGAGGAGCGGCCCTCCACGTCGGTCGCCACACCGCCCATCGTGTAGTGGGCCGCGGGCGCCACGGGAACGGTCTCGCGCAGCGGGTCGATGCCCTCGGCGGCGATCGCCTCCGCGATGTTGGGGAAGCGAGTGAGGTCGACGTCTCGCAGATCGAGTGCGACGGACGCCGCGCCGCTCTCGCGCAGCCGCGCGTCGATCGCCGACGCGACCTCGTCGCGGGGGGCGAGCTCCTCGACGAAGCGCTCCCCTGCGGCGTCGATGAGCAGGGCGCCCTCGCCGCGCAGTGCCTCGGTCATCAGGAAGCCGTCACGCGGGCCCTCGGCGACCAGCGCCGTCGGATGGAACTGAGTCAGCTCCAGGTCGGCGATCGCCGCCCCCGCGGCGTGGGCGAGGCCGATGCCGACACCGACCGAGCCCGGCGGATTCGTCGTGCGCGCCCAAGCCGCCGCTGCGCCGCCCGTGGCGAGCACCGTCGCCCGCGCCTCGAGATCCAGCTCGATGCCTGTATCGCGGGCGCAGGTGACACCGAGGCAGCGTCCGCCGCCGACCAGCAGCGCCTCGACCGAGGTGTCTTCAAGCACTTCGATCCGCTCATTGGTCGCCGCGAGGGCGGCGAGCCGACGGGTGATGCTGCGTCCCGTGGCGGCCCCGCCGGCGTGGACGACGCGACGGGCGGAATGGCCGCCCTCCAGGCCGAGCGCGAGCGCTCCCTGGCGGTCGACGTCGAAGCGTACGCCGAGGCGCTCGAGCTCGCGCACGCGATCGGGGGACTCCGCGCAAAGCAGAACGACGGCGCTGGGTCGGGCGGCGCGGCGGCCGGCGACGAGTGTGTCCTGCGCGTGGCGGTCGGGGGAGTCGTCGGCGCCGAGCGCGGCGGCGATCCCTCCCTGAGCCCAGTAGCTCGCCGAGCCCGGTAGTCGCGAACGCGATACGAGCGTGACGCGCGCCCCCTCGTTGGCGGCGGCCAGCGCGCAGAAGAGGCCCGCCGCGCCCGCGCCTACCACGGCCACGTCGGTCCGCGATCTGGTGGCGGCGGAGTGCTCCACGGGGCGGCAGGTACGGTAACGCGATCGGACCTCCGCCTCTCTTCCGCCACGACGCGTCACTCGAGCACGACACCGGCGCGCACCCCGAGCGTGCCGCCCGCATCGAGGTGCTCGAGCACGTTCTGGCTGAGCGCGAGTGGCTCGGCTACGAGGTCCGCGAGTCGCCCGCGGCGCGGGAGGAGCTGCTGCTGCGGGTCCATCCCCGCGCGTACGTGGAAAGGGTGCGCGCGCACTGCGAGCAAGCGCTCGCCCTCGACGCCGACACGCCCGTCGGCCCGGCGTCCTGGGGCGCGGCGCTGCATGCGGTCGGGGGCGCCTGCGCGCTCGTCGACGCGCTCCTTGCGGGTGGCGCTCCGACCGGCTTCGCGGCGCACCGGCCGCCCGGTCACCACGCCGAGCCCGAGCGCGCGATGGGCTTCTGCCTCCTCTCGACGGTCGCCGTCGCCGTCCGCCACGCCCTCGAGGCGCACGGGCTGGAGCGGGTCTTCGTGCTCGACTGGGACGTCCACCACGGCAACGGCACGAACGCGGCGCTGCACTCCGAGCCCCGCGTCCTGTTCGCGAGCATCCACCAGTGGCCGTTGTATCCCGGCACCGGCGCGCTGTCCGACGCCGGCTCCGGCCCGGGGGAGGGCTATTCGATCAACCTGCCGGTGCCCGCCGGCTCGGGTGAGCAGGAGTGGCTAGGACTCGTCGAGCACGTCGCCTTGCCCGCCGCTCGTTCGTTCGATCCCCAGCTCGTGGTCGTCTCGGCCGGCTTCGACGCCCACCGGCAGGACCCGCTCGCCGGATGCGAGCTCGAGACTGAGAGCTTCACACATCTCGCCCGTCACGTGCGGGCGCTCGGTGACGAGCTGGGAATCCCCGTCGGCGCAGTGCTCGAAGGGGGATACGCCGTCGAGGCGCTCGCGGAGTCGGTCGCGGCGACGATGACAGCGCTGGCCGAGGGAGGCGAGCCGCGGCGCGTCGGTCCAGGGCCGCTGGTCTTAGAGGCAGCCGATGCGGTTCGGCGACACTGGCCCGCCGCCGTCGAGGGCCTGTCTTCTAGGCCAACGCGTCCCGATGACGCCGAGTGACCGGCCCCCGGACAGACGTTCCTAAGGGCTGACCCGCTGCGCGAAGGCGGAGGCGAAGCGGTCGCGTAGCTCGGTGGCCGCCTGCTTGGCCTGCGCCTCGCTCTCGTAGCGGCCGGCGAAGACGATGTAGAAGCCCTCCGACAGCGACGAGAAGTCGTCGGTACGCAGCACGCCGAAGCGGTCGCCCTTCTCGGCCGCGGACGCCGCGAACCGAACGGCGCTCTGGCGATCGCCGTTGGAGGTGAGCACGACGGTGTAGCCGCTCAGATCGCGGGGCCAGTCGTAGATCGTCCCGTCTTTGACGATGTCGCGCTGCTTGGGCGCGGGGGCGGGCTCCACCCGCGGGCTCGCTTCGGGCACCGTCTCGGCGTCGTGCGGTGTCTCCTGGAGGCCGCCCAGCTCGACTTCGGATCGCTGACGGCTCTCGGCCGCCTGCGGCGCGTTCGCGTCGCCCCGCCCGTCGAGTGCGGTGTAGGCGATCACCCCGCCGGCTCCGAGCAGCAGGACCACCACCGCGATCACCACCCGTGACGCCTTGCGCCGGGGGAAGAGCTGCTCCGGCTCGAGCCGCGCGCCGCACTCGAGGCAGACGAGCTGCCCGAGCTCGGGCTCGGAGCCGCAGGCCGAGCACCGCTGGACCGAGGCGGGCTTGCGGGGGTCGACCAACGCCTGCTGGAGCTCGCGCAGCTCGGCGTCGACCGCAGCGACCGCCGCCGCCTTTGGAAGCAGTAGCCGCGGTTCGCGGCGGCCATGGCGCTGAAGCTCGTGGACGACTCCGCCCAGGTCGTACAGCAGCTCCGTCCGGGTGCGCTCGTAGTCGCGCATCCGGCGCCGCATGCGGCGCCGGATGCGCCAGCCGGGACGCTTGGTCGCTGGCGTCTGCGCGGCGGAATCAGCCTGTGGAGCGGCCCCGTCGCGGTCGGCGTCGGTCTGCTGGAGCATCGGATCGTCTGATGAAGGAGCAGACATGACGTGGGCGCGCTAAGCGGGGCTCTCGGTCAGTGCTTCGCCGACGACTCTCAAGATGCCTTCCCGGCGGATGTCGATCGGAAACTCACCGGCGATCCTCTCGCGCGCCCGTCGCGCGCCCGCCGGTCCCAGCTCGAGCGCCTCGCGCACGCCGGCCGCGATGGATTCGGGGTCCTGCGACGAGATGAGGACGCCGGCGCCGTCGACCACCTCGGGCATCGCCGTCGCGTCCATCACGACCGGCACGCAGCCCGCCAGCATCGCCTCGGCGACCGCGAGGCCGAAGCCCTCGTGACGCGATGGCTGGACATAGACGGAGGCCCGCCGGTAGAGAGCCTCAAGGTCACCGTCGGACAGCCAGCCGGTGAACTGGACGTTGTCGGAAGCGATCGCCCGCAGGTGCTCGATCGCCTCGTCGTGGGCCTTGCCGACGAAGACGAAGCGCACGTCGGGCAGGTGTCGCGCCGCCTCGACGAACGGCTGGTGTCCCTTCTGCATCAGCGTGGTCTTGGCGAGGTGCCCGACCGTCAGCGCCACCGCCTCGCGCTCGCCTCTCTCGGAGAGTGGACCGAACGGATCCGGCACGCCGTGGTGGACGACGGTGACCGTGTCCGGGTCGATCGGGGTGTTGGCCGCGATCTCGCCGCGGCTGTACTCGGAGTTGGTTATCAGTCGCCCCGCGCGGCGCATGATCCAACGGCTCGCCCACCGCCGCAGGCCGCCCTGTTGGTAGCCGTAGCCGATATCCGGCATGTTGGCGGTGTCGAAGCCGCCGACGATCTGCACCGAAGGCTTGCGCAGCAGCCACGCCAGCGTGATCGGGACAAAGGTGTGCCAGGAGGCGAACCAGCCGAACACGAGATCGGCGCGCAGCACGGCGGCCACGATCTTCAGCAGGCGCGGGGCACGGCCGGGCTGATAGAGGTCCTCGATCTCGTACTTGGAGGCGAGGATCTCCCTATCGATCGCGACGAAGCTCGCCTTGCGGCTGTGGACGTAGAGGATGCGCTTCCTCACGGGTGGGTCTCCATCGGCTCGCCGCGCGGCGCGGCACCTTCGACGAAGGTGCGGTGCCATTCGGACAGCTCGAGCAGGCAGTACAGGATGCGCTTCCGGTCAGCGCGACCGGAGCGATGCGCGCCGACGAGCTCGGAGACGGCGCCCGGGTCGACCAGGGTCCCGAGCGTCGACCCGGGCGCATAGCGCCGCTCGATCTCCCTGCCGAGCGATTCGCGCAACCAGCTGTCAAACGGGGTCGCGAAGCCGTGCTTGGGACGCTCGACGATCTCGCGGGGTACGAGTCTCGCCATCGCCGCGCGATGCAGCGTCTTTCCGTGGCGCAGCCCCGCGCGCCGCTCGACGGGGATCCGCTCGACGAAACGCATCAAGTCGACATCGAGGAAGGGCACCCGCTGCTCGAGCCCGGCAGACATCGACATCTTGTCGGCGCAGATCAGCAGGCCGTCACCGAGCAGCAGGTGCGTGTCGAGATACAGTGCGCGCTCCAGCGGACGGCGATCGGGTACGTCGGCGAGGACGGCCGCAGCGAGCCCGTCTCGCTCGCAGGTCGCCTCGCCGCCGACGCCGCCGACCAGGCGCTCGCGCTCGTCCTCACCGGTGATCTCGCTCAGTCGCATCAGCCGCTGCGCCTCTGGTATGTCGCCCAGCAGCCGTGCCGCTCGTCGGGCGCGCTCGATCCCGGGCAGCAGTCCGGCGGTCGCCTTCAAAGCGCCTGAAAGCGGACCGGGCAGACCGCTCGCCAGGCCAAGCGCGGCAGCCGCGCGGTGGCGTCCGTAGCCGCCGTGAGGCTCGTCGGCACCCTGCCCGGAGAGCACCACCTTGACGGAGTCGGCGGCGAAGCGCGAGAGCGACATCAGCGCCGGTGCCGACGGGATGCCGCAAGGCTCCTCGAGCCGGCGAACGCAGCGCTCGAGCTCGCCGAGGAAGTCGGCCTGCTCCATCGCGGTGTCATGGTGCTCGGCACCTAGCTCGCTAGCGCTCCGGGCGGCGTACTGGCGCTCGTCGAGCACGTCGCCGTAACCGGGAAAGCCGATCGTGAACGTCGACGGGGCCTGCTCGGCCCGCTGCGCCATCGCGGCGACGATGCCCGCGGAGTCGATGCCGGCGCTGAGGAAGGCACCGTAGGGGACGTCGGACATCATCTGCCGTTCGACGGCGTCGGTGAACCGGGTCGCCAGCTCCGCTTCGAGCTCGCTTCCCTGTAGTCCCTCCAGCGGGTCGCCGGGTGGGTCCCGGTAGTGGTGGACTCGCGGTGCGGACTGTTCCTCGACCGCCAGCACCGAGGCCGCGGGCAGCTTGCTCACGCCTTCGAACAGGGTTCGAGGCGCGGGCACGAACCGGCACGCCAGGTAGTGGTCCAGTGCGATACGGTCGACGCGGGGTTCGACCAGGCCTGCTGCGAGCAGCGCGCCGATCTCCGATGCGACTGCCAGCCGGCGCCCATCCGAGCACCAGTAGAGCGGCTTGACGCCGAACGGATCGCGGGCGGCGACCAGCCGTTTGCGCGGTGCGTCCCAGATCGCGAAGGCGAACATCCCGTTCAGCGCCCGAACGCAGTCGGCTCCGTCGCGTTCGTAGGCGTGCACGACCACCTCCGAGTCGGTGGCTGTGGCGAAGCGGTGACCGTCGCGCTCGAGCTCCGAGCGCAGCCGAGCGTGGTTGTAGATCTCCCCGTTGACGACGGCGGTGACCGAGCCGTCCTCCGACGCGAGCGGCTGGTCGCCGCCCGCGACGTCGATGATCGCCAGGCGCGTGTGAACGAGAGTCACTGAACCCAGGCGACGGACCGCCTCGCCATCGGGCCCGCGGTGTCGCAGCGCGGCGACCATGCGACCACCGGCGTCGGGTGGCGCTGAGCCGGCGGGGTCGAGCAGCGCTCCGATGCCGCACACCGGCCGCATCTTGGCAGTGCGGGCGGCGCCGTCCCCCGGCGCAGAGTCGTCGCCGGGCCGTCACGAAGTCGTCACCGGCGCGTCTGGAGCCGTGCGGTCGCGCGCTGCAGGATCGCCTCGACAACGAGCGAGGGAGGTAAAGATGTATCGGCTGATGGGACTGATCCACGCCCGGGTGCAGACCGCGGGACAGACGTTACGGCGAGCGACAGGCCAGGGGACGGTCGAGTACGTCGCGCTGATCCTGCTCGTGGCACTGGTGATGGCCGGCGTGGTCGCCGCGATGAAGGGCTTCCGCTCCGACGACGGCAAGGAGCTTGGCGACGCGATTCTGGGCAAGATCAAAGAGGCTGTACGCAAGGTTCAGTTCTGACGGCGTATCCGAGCTCGCCAGCCCGCCGCGATGCATTCCGGGACGCTGCGCTGGACCGCCGCTCGTGGACCCACCGGTAGCGCTGTCAGCGGCCCCACCGCCCGCGGTGCCCGGCGTGGTCTCGGAACGCCGAGGCAGCGATCCAAGCGGGACGGGCCCAAGCGCGGACGTAGTGGTTGGAGGCTGGGGATCGGGGTCGGTCAGCGACGCGCCGGAGTCCGTGCGACGATGCCCGCGTGGAGTCTTCATCTCTCGAACTGCCCGTTGCTGTCTTCGATTCGGGCGTCGGCGGCCTGACCGTCTTGCACGAGTGCCTCGTATCCCTCCCCAACGAGGATTTCCTGTACCTCGGCGACACGGCGCGGTTCCCCTACGGAGGTCGCAGCGAGGAGGAGCTTGCGGCGTTCGCCTTCGAGCTGGCGGGAATTCTCGTCAAGCGTGGGGCGAAGATGCTCGTCGTCGCCTGCAACTCCGCGACGGCCGCTGCGCTGCCCGCGCTACGCACCCACTTCGCTGACGTCGTGCCCGTGCTCGGTGTCATCGGCCCCGAGTCGCGGCTGGCGGCCCAGGCCACTCGCAACGGCCGCGTCGGTCTGATCGCGACGCCGACGACGGTCGCCAGCGGCGCGTATGGGCGCGAGCTCGCCGCGGCGTCTGACGGTGCCGTCAACCTGCATGCAGTCGCCGCACCGGAGCTCGCGCCTTTGATCCAGGCTGGCGGCGAGGTCGACGAGCGAACGGTCGAGTGCATCGAGCGGGCGTGCGCGCCGCTGCGTACGGCGGCCGTCGACACGGTGATCCTCGGTTGCACCCACTACCCGCTCGTGCGCTCCGTGCTCCAGAGGGCGCTGGGCCGCGGCGTCGAGATCATCGGCTCAGGCGAGGCGATCGCTGCCGCGGTCGAGCAGGAGCTCGAGCGGCGCTCGATGGCCGCGCCGGCGAAGCGCACCGGCGTCTACAGCTTTCTCGCGACGGGCGACCCGGAGCAGTTCCGCCGGCTCGGCACCCGCTTCCTACAGCTCCCGATCGCCCGAGTGCACTACGTGTCCGTCACGCCAATGGAGTCCGCCGGCACCGGAGCCGCGGCGTGAGGCACGACGGCCGGACCCACGACCAGCTGCGCGAGGTCGCGCTCACGCCCGGCTTTGTCGGTTCGGCGAGCGGCTCGACGCTGATCGAGCTCGGCGGCACGCGCGTGATCTGCACCGCGTCGGTCGATGAGCAGGTCCCACGTTGGATGCGCGGCCAGGGCCGCGGCTGGCTCACAGCCGAGTACGGGATGCTTCCCGCGTCAACGGGCGAGCGCAAGCAGCGCGACGTCAGCAGGGGGCGCCCCGACGGACGAACCGTCGAGATCCAGCGGCTGATCGGTCGCGCGATCCGTGGCGTGATCGACTTCGAGGGGCTTGGCGAGCGGACCGTCTGGATCGACTGTGACGTGCTCGAAGCCGACGGTGGGACCCGCTGCGCGGCGATCACCGGCGGCTACGTCGCGCTCGAGATCGCGCTCCGCGGTCTGGTCGAGCGGGGCAAGGTGGACAAAATTCCGCTCAACGGCTCCGTCGCGGCGGTCTCCTGCGGCGTGGTCGACGGAAGCCCCGTGCTCGACCTCGACTATCCGGAGGACTCCAACGCCGAGGTTGACATGAACGTCGTCATGACCGGGGACGGCGGGCTCGTCGAGGTTCAGGCGACCGCTGAGCGGACTCCACTCTCACGGGCGTCGCTCGATGCACTGCTCGCGCTGGCAGCGGACGGGATTGACAATCTGCGGGGGGCCCAGCGGGCAGCGGTCGCCGCGGCGACCGCTTGAGCCGAGCCCGCTGACGTGCACTTCGTACTCGCCTCGCGTAACGCGCACAAGCTGCGCGAGCTAGCCGGGCTGATGGGCCCGCACGAGCTCGTGGCGCTCCCACCGTCCGTTGAGCTGCCACCTGAGACGGGGGGAACCTTCCTCGCGAACGCACTCGGCAAGGCGCGGGTCGCGGCCGCGGCCATGGGTGAGCCGGTTCTCGCTGATGACTCGGGCATCGCCGCACGTGCCCTCGGTGGCGCGCCCGGCATCCACTCGGCTCGCTATGCGGGGGAGGGTGCGACCGACCAGGAGAATCTCGCCAAGCTCCTGCGCGAGGTACCGGCGGACGCAGACACGCGCGTCGCCTACGTCTGCGCCCTGGTGCTCGTCTGCCCCAACGGGGCGGAGCTGGTGGTAGAGGAACGCTGCGAAGGCGAGCTGAGCCACTCGGTGCGAGGCGCGGGGGGCTTTGGCTACGATCCGGCTTTCGTGCCGCTCGAGGGCGACGGTGTGCGGACGATCGCCGAGCTCGAGCCGGCCGAGAAGGACGCGATCAGTCACCGCGGACGCGCGGCTCGTGCCCTGCTCGAGCGGCTGAGCGCAGCGGACGGTTCGTGACCGGATCCGCCACGGCGGTCACTCCGCAAGGACCGACGAGCCAGCCGACGAGACCCATCCTTCTCGCTGCACGACGAGCTCCCCGGCCGTCAGCGGAGGTTGACGGCGGCCGCCGCCCCGACGGCGAGCAGCACTCCCGAGTAGCCCTGGTAGCCGTTGATCAGGAGCAGTAGCGCCGCGATCGCGCAGATCCCGACGGTCACGATCCATGAGATTCGAGGCAGCGACACGCCGCTATTCTGACCTGGATGCTCGCTGGTCCGCTCTCACCCGCAGGCCAGAGTCTCCGGTGATCGCCACCCCGGCTGTCATGGAGGCCGCCGCGGAGCGGCTGGTCGAGGGGTCGGTCGACATACGTGTCGCACTGCTGATGGACCCGGCGGGGGGACTCTTGGCGGCGGCGGGGAGCAACGACGATCGCGAGGCCGCGCGCGAGCTGGCCGCCCTGGGCCACGAGCTCGTGGTGGCGGCCGACCGAGCTGCCCCCGAGCCGACCGTGCACATCGAGGTGCAGACTGGCCGCGGCACCGTGTTCGCGGTCCGCGACGCGCGCTGGACTGTGGTCTGTGTGGCCGGGCGGCTGGCGCTCTCGTCGCTGGTGCTCTACGACCTGCGGCAGGCCTTGCTCGAGCTCCCAGCGGCGGCGTGAGGGAGCCTCCGCGCGGAGCGGTCGCCCGCGCCGCTGCCATGGCGGAGGGCCTTGCCACGGTGGTCCGCCGGCGCCAGCGCGATAGGGAGCCGCGCGTACTGCTCTACCGTCGCCCTGGCGATCCGCAGCTGCTTGCACCGGGTGCGCGCGGGCACGACGAGCTGCTCGAGATCGCCGAACGGATGGTCGACCTGACGGCTCGGACGCAGGAATCCGGGTAAGGCTCGCCGATCGCGAAACGTCAGTGCGAGTGCCGGGGGCCGCAAAATGCGGCTTTGTGAGCACGGATCTTGCTCTAGAACGCCGTTTCGCCCTGAGCGGTGTCCGCGACCGTTGTTAGGTTGCGCGACAGTCCCAACGTCCTGTCTAAGGAGGAATCGTGACGAAGACCGAGTTCGTCGATCAGGTTGCAGCAGAGTCGGGCCTTTCGAAGGGCGACGCCGGTGAGGCCGTCGACGCCGTGCTTCAGGTCATCGAGGACACCCTCAAGCGTGGTGGCGAGATCAGCTTCACCGGGTTCGGCAAGTTCACCGTCGCCGAGCGCGGCGCGCGCCAGGGCGTCAATCCCCAGACTGGCGAGAAGATCCAGATCGCTGCGAGCCGCGTGCCGCGGTTCTCCGCCGGTTCGGCGCTGAAGAAGTCCGTCAAGAGCTAACGCCCTCCTTTCGCCGACGGCGTGACTACGGCGTTGGGTAAGGGACATTTCGCGGATCGACTCGCGGCGCTCGTAGAGGAGCGCCGCAGTCGCGTCGTCCTCGGGCTCGACCCGGATCCGGGCGCTCTGTGGCCGATCGCACTGAACGGGGGGTCGACGCGGCCCGACCACGGACATTCGGGGCCGGACGAGGGACTCGGTACCGCTGGCGTCGCCGCCGAGGCCGTACAGACGCACTGTGCCGCGGTAATCGAGGCGGCGGCGCCGTCCTGCGTCGCAATCAAGCTCCAGCTCGCCTGCTTCGAGCGGCTGGGAGCAGCGGGCTGGGCGGCACTCGAGGCCGTGCGCGACCTTGCGCGCCAGGCGGGGCTGCTGGCGATCGCCGACGGCAAGCGCGGCGACGTACCGATCACGGCCCGCGCCTATGCACAGGCACTTGTTGGCTCGACGCCGACACCGTTCGGTGAGGTGAGCGGGCTGGATGCCGACGCCTTCACCGTCAACCCGCTCCTAGGGCGCGACTCACTCAAGCCGTTCGTGGACGCGGCCGCGCAGGCCGGTGCCGGGTGCTTCCTGCTCGTCAACACCTCCAATCCCGGCGCGGCCGACCTGCAGGATCTCGACGCCGGAGGCGTTCCGCTGCACGAGCACATGGCCGCGCTGGCCAACTCAGCCGGCGCCGACCACATCGGCGACTGCGGACTGTCGCTCGTCGGTGCGGTGACGGGCGCCACCAGGCCCGAGCGTCTCGAACGGTTGCGCCGGCTGATGCCGCGGGCGATCTTTCTGCTTCCCGGCGTCGGCGCTCAGGGGGGCGACCCAGCCCGGCTCGGTCTCGCGTTCTCACCCCATCCCGCGGCGGGACTGGTGACGGCGTCGCGGTCGATCGTCGACGCGTATCGCGACACCGGGGAACATCCGGCGATCGCCGCCGGCGCGGCGGCGGAGGATCTGCGCGCGGTCACGTGGAATAGGTAGCCGGCCCGCCCCGGCGGTCGCGGTTCTATCCTGGGTGGCCGGTCTCCGCCATGCCTCCCACCCGCAGACGCAGCCCCGCCCGCCTGTTCGCGCCCCTGGCGCTGGTCATCGCGGCATTGGCAATCATCGTCGTCGCCAGCTCGAGCCTCGGAGGCGACGACGGAGGGAGAGCAAGCTCGCAGCCGACACCGCAGACCTCTTCGCGCAAGAGCCCGGAGGAAGCGCAGACCGCCACGCAAGAGGCCCGATCGAAAGCGCGCCCGGCCACCTACACCGTGCAGGTCGGTGACACACCCGGCGCGATCGCCGACGACGTAGGGCTGACGCTCGACCGCCTGCTCGAGCTCAACCCCGAGCTCGACGCCAATGCGCTGGTCGCCGGTCAGAAGATCAAGCTTCGCGAGTGACTTGGAGGCGCCTCAACATGACGACGGTCTGCACGATCGTCTGCGTCAGCACGTCCCTCGCCGGGTCGCCCGCGCGTGCGCAGCAGCAGGCACCGGAGCTCTCCGCGGCAGCCGCGATCCTGGTCGACGCACGCGACGGCACGGTGATCGCGGGCAAGCGTCCCGACGATCGCCGTTCGATCGCCAGCACGACGAAGCTGATGACCGCTCTGCTGACGCTCGAGGAGGTCCGGCCGGCTCAGGTGTTTCGGGCCCCGCCGTACGACGCCCTGGCGGCTGAGTCGAAGATCGGCCTCGTCGAAGGCGAGCGGATGCGCGTTGACGACCTGCTCGAGGCGCTGCTGCTCGAGAGTGCCAACGATGCCGCGGTCACGCTCGCCGAGGGCGTCGGGGGCTCGCGCCCGGAGTTCGTCAACCGAATGAACGAGCGCGCTCGCGAGCTGGGCCTGACGAACACCGGATACGCGAACCCGGTCGGACTCGACGCACCCGGCGCCTTCTCCAGTGCCCGCGATCTCGCGACGCTCACCCGTCGCCTGATGCGCGATCCCCGCTTCGCGAGCGTCGTCAGGCAGCCCTCCGCGACGCTGGAGTCGGGTCTCCGGCGGCGGGTGATCGGCAATCGCAACCGCCTCATCGGCCGTTACGACATCATCGATGGAGTCAAGACGGGTCACACCCTGAGCGCCGGCTACGTGCTCGTCGGCTCCGCGCGCGGAAGGCTGGGATCGAGGGTGATCAGCGTCGTCCTCGGGGAACCGAGCGAGGCGGGCCGCGATGCCGACACGCTCGCGCTGCTCCGTTTCGGTCTCAGCCGCTTTCGGCGCGTGAAGGCTCTTGATGACGACAAGCCCGTCGCGAGCGCTCCGATCGCTCACCGCGATCGCCGCGCTCGACTGCGCCCGGCACGGGATGCGCTGCTCGTGGTCCGGCGCGGCGAACGCCTGCGGACGCGTGTAGACGCGCCCGCCGAGCTGGAGGGTGAGCTGGCGGCCGGCACCCCGGTTGGCACCGTGGCCGTCGTGAGCGGCGGCCGGGTCGTGCGCACCGTGCCGCTCGTGACCGCTGCGGAGGTCCCTGCGCCCGGCTCCCTGCGTCTGATCGCCGCCGAGCTCCCGACGATCGTGCTGGCCGTGCTCGCACTGCTGGTGGTGCTCGGACTCGGCTCGCTGGCGGCGCGCGAGCGGGACCGCCGCCGGGCGATCGCGCGTGACGAATGGCGGTGCGAGCGCGACCGGGCTCGCGCCGACGTCGGGTAGCGCCGAGGGTCGTCTAGCCTTCCCGTCCGATGATCATCACGGTCACCCTCAACGCGGCGATCGACAAGACGCTCGCCGTGCCGAACTTTCGCCTCGGCAGACGCCACCGTGCCGTCGAGCAGACGTCGATGGCGGGCGGCAAGGGCGTCAACGTCGCCCGGGCCCTCAAGGCACTCGGCCAGCCGGTGATCGCGACCGGCGTCGCCGGCGGCCCGACCGGCACGCGGATCATCGAGCAGCTCACCGAAGAGGCGATCCTCAACGACTTCGTGCGCATCCGCGAGGAGTCGCGCATGTCGACTGCGGTCGTCGATCCCACGTCAGGCGAGCAGACGGAGATCAACGAGCGTGGCCCGGAGGTCTCCGAGGCAGAGCTCGAGCTGTTCGTCGACAAGCTGCTCTACCTCGCTCGGGGAGCAGGTGTCTGCGTCTTCGCGGGCAGCCTCCCGCACGGTGTCCACTCTGGCCTCTACGCACGCCTGATCGAGGAGCTGCACAAGCTGGGCGTGACCACCGTGCTCGACGCCGAAGGCGAGCCTCTGCGGCTTGCCGCGCGAGCCGGCCCGACCGTGGTGACACCTAACGAGCTCGAGGCCGAGGAGCTTGTCGGCCATGAGTTCGCCGACGACAGCGATCGGCGCACGGCGGTCGAGGAGATGGTCGCCATGGGCGCACGCGAGGCGATCATGACCCTCGGCGACGGTTGCCTGGCGCTCGTGCCGCCCGACGGTGACGTCCACCGCCGCGCCCGGATATGTCGCGCCCGACTCGACCCTCTCGAGTCCGTGTCGTCGGTCGGCTCGGGCGACGCGTTCCTAGCTGGGTACGTGGCCGCCCGCTACGAAGGGCGCGCGGACGAGGAGTGCCTGCGCTTCGCTGTCGCCTGCGGGGCCGAGTCGACCCAGCACTTCGGGGCTGGGCGACTTGACCCCCGCGGAGCCGAGCGCCTCGCGAGCGAGGTCGAGCTCGAGTCGACGAAGACGTCCCAACTCGAGGTCCGCGGCTGAGTAAGGGGCTATCCCGATAGGAACGTGCGTCGGGGGGCGCCGAGGACCAAGCGGGGCGACGGTACGCATCCGCGCTGGTCACTCGGCGTCATCCGGGCGCGCGGGCCTAGCTAGAGGGATAGGCCCCAAGTCGTGGGGCGCTGACCGCGACCATCGGGCAAGCCCGCAAAGTGGTGGA
>Ga0136615_10000804_pt1 | contig 14600 bp, 16 predicted proteins | sample AntDrymUQ2882206_2_FD_106647 | JGI IMG/M metagenome (GOLD analysis project Ga0136615, IMG submission 106647) | Polar desert sand microbial communities from Dry Valleys, Antarctica - metaG UQ288 (22.06) | ecosystem: Environmental > Terrestrial > Soil > Desert | place: Antarctica: Dry Valley...
CCCACCAATCAAGGTCCCATGGTGGAACGACCGGCCGCTGCGCTTCGACTTCGCCTAACCCCTCCCAGCCAGCGCACCCCGACCAGGTGCCAATTCACTGTTTGGGAATCCGAGCTAACGCGAGCGCACCCGCCAGCCTCGACAGCTGTTGGGGCTCCAGACGTCCCTCGAATGCCGAAGAGCCCCCGTGTCAGCGGGGGCCCCCCGAGTTCCAATATCCGTCAGGACCGCGACCCAAGCGCAAACAAAGTTCGCGGCCCATCACCCGTAGGAGAGTCCCCCATGGGCGCGATCAAGCGTACCGCAGCACCCTGCCAGACACCAGGATTCCCGTCCGCCGGCGAGACGCGACCGCACCGAGCCGGTGGCCCGTTCACGACGATCGTCGAAGGCGGCGGCATGGTGCGCCTCGCCGGCCGTGAGTACCACGCAGCCGCGCTGGCCCGCTACGACGGCCGCTGCGTCACTGTCCGCCCGACCGTGGCCGGGGCACTGCTCGAGGTACGCATCGACGGCAGGCTGCTCTGTCACGCCGGCCTGATCGGGTCCGGCGACGACGACACCGGATCGGTGCCGGCGTTCGTACCTCGATCACCGCACGATGGCGGCGGAAGCGCACGCCTGCCGCTGCCATCCGACGCCGCGCCGCGATGGGGATCGACCAGGTCGGCCGTGTACGCCGCAGCTTCGCTGCCCGCAGCCGGTCGGCATCACCACGAGCCCCGGCGACCCCGATCTGCCCGCGAACACCTCCTGGGGCACCCGACCCGGTCCGACGAGGCGGACACCAGGACCGGCGCACGCTCAGCGCGGCGCCGAACCCCTGATGTCCTCACGGCGCCGGCGCGCGGGCCACCCACGCCCTTCCATGCCACGGGCGGCCCGCTCGGCACCGTCGCTCGGCAGAACCGCGGCGACGGGCACCGAGACCGGCCGTTGACGTCCCCGCCCCCAGCCTATCGCGCCCGAACCGGGCGCCTCCCATTCACGCCGGACTTGCGGCCATGGCCACGCCCGGCAGCGCAGCAGAACCGAAAGGATCCCTCATGCCCAGCAGCACCCGCATCGACCAGCACGACGATCACGGCATGCCCGACGACGCCAAGATCGTGCAGGACCACCCCGTCCACCTGCCCGGCAGCACCTGCCGGCCTGGTCGCGTTCGCGTCCACAAGGCGCAGCTCAGCGACCGCCTCGCTCGCCGCTCCCCGAAGCTCACCGAGTGCGAGCACAAGGCCGAGGTCGACCGGCTCGCGGCCGAGCAGACGCACACCCCGCCGGCGCTGCAGCGCGCGCTCGACAGGCTCAAGCCGACGTCGACGAGCCCGCCGCGCGTCAACATCGTCCCCGAGATCGAGGTTGCGGCCGCCAACCGGCTGCCGGTCATGGTCTGGCTGTACGGGCAGCTTCTGAGCTGCACGATGGGCCGCACCGCAGACCGGCGGTTTCCCTCGCGGTTCTCGTGTACATGACCACGATCTGCTTGCGGCCCGAGGTGCGGTTCGCCGCGCGGACGTTGCGCTACTCGCCGCTGGCGATGTGGGCCTTCGACAACCCCCCGAGGGTCTCCAGGACCGGCGTGTACGACCACATCAACGGGATCTGCACCCGCAACCCGACGATCCTCGCTGTGCATGCCAACGTCGAGCTGATCCGCCAGCTCGCCGAGACACACCCCGACATCGGCAAGGTCGGCGTCGTCGACGCGTCGCTGCTGCAGGCCCACCTGCCCCAGCACAAGCCCAACGGGCCCGCGGAGCGCGCCGCGGTGCTCAACGGCCGCTGGCACAAGGTCGGCTACATCGTGTACACCGACTCCAACGGCAACGTCACCGCGCGCTGCCACGGCCACAAGGTCGTCGCGATCTGCGACCTCGCGTCGACCCGTCCGATCGTGTGGACGAACGTCCCCGCTTCGATGGGCGAGCGCGACGCCTGCCGGCAGCTGCTCAAGACGCTGTTCGAGCTGTGGCCGACCTGTGAGATGCACACCCTCGTCGGCGACAGCCTCTACGACCAGGAGGAGGCCTTCGCGATGGAGCTCGAGTTCGACTGGGGACTGCACCCGTGCTTCCCGCGCGGCGGGAAGGTCTCGCGCGCGTACCCGCACGTCGCCACCGACGGCGTGCCGGAGTGCCCGCACGGCCTCATGCACCGCGAGAAGGCCGAGGGCTTCCCCGACGCCGCATGGCGCGCGAACACCGGCACGCCGCGTGGCGAGCGCGCGCGCGAGGATGACGCCCGCATCCGCTGGCGCTGCTCCATCAACCACCCCGACTGCAGCTCCCAGACGACGCGGCCGCGCGACAACCCCCGCCTGTACACCTACTACCCCCGCGTCGGGGATGGCCCCCTCGCGATCAAGCGCCAGGCCCTGCTGATCCGCCGCAACAGCGTCGAGAGCGTGTTCTCGACACTCAAGGGCCGCGGCGTCGGCGGCAAGGGCCTGCACCGCCTGAAGCTCATCGGCGACAGCCCCGCCGACTGGGTCATCAGCCTCGCCGCCCTGCACATCACCGCCGCCCGCGTCGCACACGAGACCGGCACCTACACCGACACATACGCCGCCGCGGAGCACCTCGGCTACCTCGCCGAGCACAACGACGACGAGCCGGTCCCCTACCCGACGATCGACGAGGCCCGCCGCACCGCCGCGGCCGATCCGCCCCCGAGCGCGATCACGCCGCGGTCGCTGCACGACCCCGCGTAGAACCGCGCGGGCCAGACCGGTCCGCATCCCGCCCGCACCACCCGCTCGGCCGCCTCGATCCTCGAGGCGGCCGAGCGTCTTTGTGCCAGCTTGCGGGGCGGACTTCCCGGACCGTTGAGCCCCCCAGTTGGGCAAATCCACGCCGAAATCGCCGCCACTTCCCGGACCGCCCTCAGACACCCCTGAAACCCAGCAATCACCGGGGCTTCCGACACCCCCACTTCCCGGACCCAATCCCGGATCGTCCCCAGTGCCCCCGCCAGGAATCGAACCTGGAACCTTCGGATTAAGAGTCCGCTGCTCTGCCAGTTGAGCTACAGGGGCTGGATGCGACGAGCGAGAGATCCTAGTGGAACGTCCGCGGACGCTGGCTACCCGGACGGCGTCGTCGCGGTCTTCTGCGCGCGGTCGGCTGCGGCCTGCTTCTTGAGCACGTCGAGCTGTGTGCGCAGCGCCTTGCGATCGTCCTGGGACGCGAGATCGACGGCGCGGCTGCTGGCCAGGTCGCCCGTGCGGGTGTCACCGGCCTGGTAGGCGAGCACCGCCAGCTGGGCGTAGAGGTTCGAGCTGGGCGGCCGCTCCGCATCGGTGACGATCTGCTTGGCCTGCACGGCCTTGTCGAGCTCGTTGAGACCGTTGGGGCCGTAGGCCTGCACCATGAGGTTCGCGGTGCGGATGCTGGGCTGCCTGGGCTCGAGCGCGAGGTGACGCTCCCAGGCGTCGCCGGCCAGCGCGAGGCGGCGCTTGGCGGCATCGGTGTACGTGCCGTCCTGCTGGATCCCGTCGACGCCCGTGCGCCGGACGCGCAGGGTCGCAAGCTGCGCCCAGGCGGCGGCGTCCTTCGGGTTGGCGCGCGTCTTGGCGAGCTGCGCCTTGATCTGCTTGTCGAGCGAATCGGTCGCGCTGCTGCCGCCGCTGTTCTCGCCGGAGATGGCGTCGACCAGCCCGCCGCTCTGGTCGCTGCCGATGCCGAACAGCACGAGCCCGCCACCCATCAGGATGGCCAGCGAGAGGTAGATGGCTTGCACGGTGCGGCGACGGCCGCGTCCGCGCAGGTCGAACAGCATCGAGGAATCAGTCCTTCCGGTCGGGTCCCTCCAGCTTAGTCAGATCCCCGTCGTTGCCGTGGGGGTCGCCGTCGCCGCTGGGCGTGGCGTCCGCGAGGTCGACGTCGAGATCCTCGAGGTCGTCGAGGTTCTCGTCGAGATCCTCGTCGGCGAACGGATCGTAGTCGCCGTCGTAGTCGCCGTCGTCGTCCTCCTCGTCGTCGTCGTCGCCCCAGCGGCTGGCGCCCACGGGCTTGATGCGCTCCAGCCAGCGCGCGAGCAGGATGCTGAGCTCGAACAGGACGATCAGGGGCGCCATCGCGATCGACATCGTGAACGGGTCCGGCGTGGGCGTCGCGACCGCGGCGAGGATCGCGATGCCGAGGATCACGTAGCCGCGGTTCTTCGCCAGTTGGCGCGGCGTGACGATCCCGAGCCGCGTGATCGCCAGCACGCCGACCGGGATCTGGAACAGCAGGCCGATGCCCGCGACGAACAGGACCGCGAACCTGAAGTAGTCCTTGGCCTGCAGCAGGATGTCGAACGAGTCGTCGTTGAAGTTCTGCAGGAACTGCACGGCGCGTTCGAGCACGACGAAGTAGCCGAACGCCGCCCCCGCGATGAACAACATCGGCACCATGAGCATCAGCGGCAACGCGAGCTTGCGCTCGCCCGGGCTGAACGCCGGCAGCACGAACGCGTATGCCTGGAAGAGCAGCATCGGCATCGCCAGCAGCAGCGAGGCGTAGAAGGCGATCGTGATCGTCGCCGTGAACGGCTCGGTGACGCCGAGCGTGACGAGGTTGCGTTGGGTGTTCGCTGGCACCGACGCGGCCGCCTGCGCGACCTGCCTGCTCGCCGCCGCGAGCCGTTTGGAACTGCCGAAGATCGACGCGCGCTGCGCCGCCGTGAGGTTGTCGGCGTCGGCGAGCGCGTCGAAGGTCCTCGACACCGACCCCAGCGCCGGCGCGAGCGCGCGCAGTGCCTGCGCCTGCTCCTGCTGATAGCGCGCGGCCTGCTCGAGCGGGTCCTTGCTCGTCGTGCTCGGGTTCTGCAGGTTCTGCGTCTCGCGCACCGGCTTGGTGACGATGTCGAGGATCGCGTTGTTCTGCCAGAAGCAGACGGCGAACGCGGCGACGAGCGCCAGCGCCGAGATCAGCAGCCGCCGGCGCAGCTCCGACAGGTGGTCGACGAGGGTGAGCTTGTCCTCGTGACCGATGGGCCGCAGCGCGGCCGCGATATGGCGCTGCCGGCTCAGCTCTGCGGCCGCTTGGCGGCCTCGTCCGGCTCGTCGGCCGTTGACGGCGCCGCGAGCTTCGAGGGTCCGTCGTCCTCCTTGGAGTTTCCGGTGATCGAGTCCTTGAACTCACGCATACCCGTCCCCAGCGAGCGACCAAGATCGGGCAGACGCTTGGGGCCGAAGACGACGAGGGCGATCAGAAGGACGATGCCGATCTCAAGCGGGCCAAACGGCATGGAAGTACCTCAGGGTTGGGTGCCAACAGGGTACCGCGCGGTTGTTGCGCGGAAGATCTCCCGACAAGCGCTGCTGAACGTTCAAGTTCCGTCGCGGCATGCCGATGAGTGGGTCATGCAGGAGTTCGAAAACAGCCCGGCCCCGGATCACAAGCAGTTCGTCCGCAAGGTGGTCCTGCCCTCCGGCAAGACGATCGAGGTCATCTCCTTCGAGGATCTCGCGCCCGTCGAGGCGGACCTCCATGTGTGCCCCGCGTGCACGTCCCAGCTCGTCTATCCCATCGCCTGGGAAGAGGCCGATCGCGCCCGCTGGCAGGTCAGCCTGCGGTGCCCCAACTGCGAGTGGCAGCTCACCGACATCTTCGAGGAAGAGACGATCCATCGCTTCGACGAGACACTCGATCGTGGTACGGAGGCACTGGTAACCGACCTGCGCCAGCTCACGCGGGCGAACATGGAAGAAGACGTCGAGCGATTCGTCTCCGCGCTGACGGCCGGGCACGTGCTGCCCGAAGACTTCTAGGCCCTGCGGTCAGCGACCGCGTCCGCGACGAGGTTCAGCGCCTGGCGCTGACCGTCCTCGAGCGCCAGCACCGCGAGGGAGCGCTTCGCGTCGGCGACCATCTGCAGCGCCCGCGTCCGCGACGCATCCAGCGCGCCCGTGCGCTCGATGCGCTCGCACAGCTCCTCGGCCTGCTCGGGCGTTGTTATTGTGCGCAGGTTAAGCGTGGCCAGGGCAGCATCGCGCTCGCGGGCGAGGATCAGCGGCAGCGTCACGGTGCCGTCGAGCAGGTCGGTGCCGCGGTGCTTGCCGGTCAGCGAGGCCGGCCCGGCGACGTCGATGACGTCGTCGAGCAGCTGAAACGCGAGGCCGATCGCGCGACCGAAGCCGCCGAGCTGCGCGATCTGCGCATCGCTGCGGCGGGCGACCTGGGCCCCCATCTCGCAGGCGGCCTCGAACAGGCGCGCGGTCTTCAGCTCGCAGCGCAGCAGGTAGCGGTCGATCGCCACGGCCGCGTTCCAGGCGTCCTGACGCTGCAGCAGCTCGCCCTCGGCGAGCGCTGACGTCGCCCGCGACAGCGACCGCACCGCCGCCAGCGCACCGACCGCCGTCAGCTCGGAGAAGGCACGCGAGAACAGCAGGTCGCCAGTCGCGACGGCGAGGCCGCGCCCGCCCTGCGCCCAGACGGTCGGCACCCCGCGGCGCAGGTGGGCGCCGTCGAGCACGTCGTCGTGGACGAGCGTCGCACTGTGGATGAGCTCGACCGCGGCCGCCGCGGCGATCAGGTCAGGCGCGCGCGACGCGCCCGGTCCCGCGGCCAGCAGGACGAGCAGCGGGCGCATCCGCTTCCCGCCGGCGGCGATCGTGTCGCCGGCATGCTCGGCGAGCACCGGACCGTGCCCGGCGGCGAGCGTCACCAGGCGCTCCTCGACGAGCCCCAGCAGCCGCGGGACGTGGGCGCCCGCGGCACCCACGATCTGGCTCAGCGTCGCCTCGGCGCTGCTCATGCTCAGGCCCGCTTCGTGCCGGCGTGCAGAGCGATGATGCCGCCCGCCGTGAGGACGTAGCGCACGTCCAGCCCGCAGGCGTCCATCCGCGCCGCCAGCTCGCGCGGCCCGGGAAAGCGCTTGACCGAGTTGGGCAGGTAGCTGTAGGCCTCCTGGTCGCCGGCGAGCTTGCCGATCACGGGCACGAGGCGATCGAACCACAGGCGATAGAACGTCGACAGCGGCGGGCGCGTCGGCGTCGTGATCTCGAGCACGACGACGCTGCCGCCGGGGCGCACGACGCGCGTCATCTCGCGCAGGCCGCGGTCCAGGTCGGAGAAGTTGCGCGCCCCGAACCCAACCGTCGCCGCGGCGAACTCGCCGTCGCCGTAGGGCAACTGCATGGCATTGGCCCATTCGAACGTCACCGCAGCCGGCGCGCCGGCGCCCTTGGAGCGCGCCCGGGCGAGCATCTCCTCGGAGAAGTCCGAGGCGGTCACCGCGCCGCCGGGCGCGACCCGTGCCGCCAGCTCGAGCGCGAGATCGCCGGTGCCGGTCGCGACGTCCAGCACGCGATCGCCGGGGCCGACCCCCGCCAGCTCGACGGCGCGCCGGCGCCAGGCGTGGTGCAGCCCGGCCGTCATGACGGAGTTCATGACGTCGTAGAACCCGGCGATGCGATCGAACATCGCCCGCACCTGCGGCTCCTGCAGCGTTCCCTTGTCGGGCTGGCTAATGGTCGGTCTTCAGCTGCGCGAGGAACTCGACGAGGTCGTCGCGCTTCTTCTCGGACAGCTCGGTGTAGGCGGGCATCGGCGCCGTCGGGTTGACGAGCGTGCGCGCGATCGCCTGGCGCGAGGAGCGCGCGCCGATCGCCGTCAGGTTCGGGCCGATCGTGCCGCCGTTGTGGCCGATCTTGTGGCAGGCAAGGCAGCCCGACTGCGCGACCACCTGCTTGCCCGACTCCCACGTGCGCAGCGTCGCGGCGCCCTCCGCGACGACGGCCTGGGGCGCCTCCATGTCGATCTGGTTCGGCGAGCCCGCGTTGGCGCCCTCGTAGGTCAGAAACGCCATCGCGCCGATCGTGAAGAACGCGGTGGCCATCGCGATCGGGCGGCGCTCGGGGCGGCGCTCCGGGCTGCGGTCGTAGAACGGCAGCAGGAACAGCAGGATCATGCAGATCGTCGGAACGCCGATCGCCGCCAGCGGCGTCAGCGACGGCGGCTTGACGACGCGCAGGACCTCGAAGAGAAAGAAGAAGTACCACTCCGGACGCGGCGTGTAGGTCGTCGTCGTGGGGTCGACCTTCGGGCCCAGCTCGGCGCCGAGCACAAGCGACATGCCGATGATCGCGGCCATGACGACGCAGGCCATGATCGAGTCCTTGGCGATCGCGTAGGGAAAGAACGGCTTGCCCTGCGACTTGAGGATCGAGTACTCGCGGAGGTAGGCCTCCTTCTCGCGGACGTTCACGCGTCGTCCTTGCGCGAGTCGGCCGGGATCTCAGCCTTCATCCACGGCGGGGCCGTCGTGCCCAGGCGCGCGACGAGGTACAGGTGCGCGCCGATCATCGCCGCGATCAAGCCGGGCAGGACGAGCATGTGCAGCGCATAGAAGCGCGACAGCGTGGTCACCCCGAACTCGGGGCCGGCGCGCGCGAAATCGCTGAGGTACGGGCCGACGAGCGGGCCCGTACCGTTGATCGCCAGACCGACCTGGGTCGCCCAGAAGGAGCGCTGGTCGAACGGCAGCAGGTAGCCCGTGAAGCCCATGAACAGCGTGAGGATCAGCAGCACCACGCCGATCACCCAGTTCAGCTCGCGTGGGTACTTGTAGGCGCCGAAGAAGAAGGTCCGCCCCATGTGCAGGAAGACGAGGATCACCATGACCGTCGATCCCCACTTGTGCATGCCGCGCACGAACTCGCCGAGGAAGACCTCGTTGGTGAGATAGCGCATCGACTCGTAGGCGCGCGTGGCCGACGGGTCGTAGTACATCGCGAGGATCACGCCGGTCACGGCCTGCGACAGGAAGGCGAACATCGTCGCCGAGCCCAACGTGTAGAACCAGTTCGTCCCCTTGGGGATCTTGCGGAACATCAGCCAGCGCGCGCCGCCCGACAGCGACGTGCGCTCGTCGATCCAGTCGATCGTCGCGATGCCCTTCTCCGCGAGCTTGTCCTTGGGCCCCGTCTTCGTGTGGCCGTTGTCCTCGCTGGGTCCCTTGGGCTTGGGACGCAGCGCGCGCGGGAGGGGTGGTTTGAGGTTCGCCATGGCTAGGTCCCGGGAAGCTTGCGGGCGGTCGGACGCGCCGGGTAGAGGTACTGGCCGATGCCATCCAGCGGCATCCCCGGGTCGCGCGGCGAGAAGCGCTTGAGCTCGGAGTTGACGCTGAAGCGCGGCCCGACCTCGACGTTGCCGTTGCGCACGCGCGTGTAGAAGCGGTCCAGCGGGCGGACCGGCGGGCCGCCGTCGACCTTGCCCTGGAAGTCGTACACGCCACCGTGGCAGGGGCAGATGAAGCGCTCCGAGGCGGCGACGAAGCGCACCGGGCAGCCGAGATGCATACAGCGCGTGGAGATCGCGATGTACTCGTTGTACTCGTCGCGCTCCTCGTCGTCGAGCTGGGTGCTGTATTTGCGGATGTAGACCGTCGACTTGCCGACGTCGCCGATGCCGCGCACGAGCGTCAGCGTCCGCGGGATGTACGTGTCGTCGGGGAAGTCGGCGACCGGTCCGACGGCCTCCCAGTGGGTCTCGTGCTTCTCGAAGACCGGGGCGGCGGCGAGCGCGATGGCGGGCAGCGTGAAGGCCGTGACGGCGATGCCGCCGGCGGTGTGCGCGGTGCCCGTCATGAAGCGCCGGCGCGTGACGGTCTCGCCCTCGAAGGCGCCGGGGATCCGCGCTTCCTCGGTCGTCTTCTTCTTCTTGGGCGGTTTGCGCTCACGAGCCACGGGATAGGAAATCTAGCGACCCGGGCACTCCGGCGATGCGCCATCTGTGCTGCTGTGCGAGACGTTGCAAAGATGCGTCAGGCGGCGGACCGCAGCGCCGCCGCGTGCAGCGCCTCGACGGCCCCGGGTTCACCCGTTCGGGCATGAGCCTTCGCCGCCGCGATCGCGTCGTCCTCGCCCCAGCCGATCGCGGCCGCGCCGGCGTGCCAGGCGGCGAGCGCGAGGGCGTCGTCGCCCGCGGCGTAGGCCTGCGCGCTGAGCGCGATGATGTCGGCCAGCTGCGCGATCGCGCCGAGGTCGCCGATCGCCGCCAGACGCGCCAGGCCGAGCGCGTACAGGCGGTCGCCGGCGAGGAGCGCGAGGTCGGGGTCGTCGATCTGCAGCGCGCGCGGCTCGCCGTAGTGCAGCAGGCAGCCCTCGAGCACCGCCGTGACGGCGAGCTCGACGTCGTCGCGGTGCGTCGCCGCGCGCGGACCCGACGTGGCGAGCGCGACGGGATCCAGGCCGCCCTCGCCCATCGCGTAGCCGGCCGGCACGGCGCTGACGACATCGGCCAGCGGGCCGGCGGTGTCGCGGATCGTCGCCCGCAGGCGCGCGACGGCGCCGTCGCTGCTCATCGCTCGATCTCGGCGAACGCGGCGGCCGCGGCCGCCACCGTGCGCTCGATGTGCTCGGACGTGTGCGCGAGCGACGGAAACCAGGCCTCGTACTGCGACGCAGGCGCATAGACGCCGCGCGCCAGCAGGCCGCGACACCAGGCGGCGTACGCGGCGTGGTCACAGGCCTGCGCCCCGGCGTAGTCGGTCACGGGCGCGGCGCTGAAGAAGACCGTCAGCAGGCCCGTGCGGGCGGCGATCTGCACGCGCTCCTGCATGCCGGCCTCGAGCGCGGCGCCCATCAGGCCCTCGGCGAGCGTGGTCGTCTTCGCGGCGAGGCAGGCGTAGGGCTGCTCGCCGTCGAGCAGGTCGAGCGTCGCGAGGCCCGCCGCCACCGCGAGCGGGTTGCCCGACAGCGTGCCGGCCTGGTAGACGTCGCCAGCCGGCGCGATGCGCTGCATCAGCTCACGCGACCCGCCGTACGCGGCGGCCGGCAACCCGCCACCGATGACCTTGCCCATGATCGTCAGGTCGGGCGTGATCGCGAACAGCTCCTGCGCCCCGCCCCGCGCGACGCGAAAGCCGGAGATGACCTCGTCGAAGACGAGCAGCGCGCCGGTCGCGTCAGCGCGCGCGCGCAGCAGCTCGAGGAAGCCCTCGGCGGGCGCGACGAGACCCATGTTCGCGGGCAGCGGCTCGGCGAGGATCGCGGCGAGCTCGTGCGCCTGCGTCGCCGCAACAAGCGCCTCGTGGTCGTTCCACGGCACGACGATCGTGCTCGCGGCGACCTCGTCGGGCACGCCGGGCGATGCCGGGATGCCCTGCGTGGCCAGGCCACTGCCGGCATCGGCGAGCAGCCCGTCGACGTGGCCGTGGTACGCGCCGGCGAACTTCAGGATCTTCGTGCGCCCGGTCGCCGCCCGGGCCAGCCGGATGGCGCTCATCGACGCCTCGGTGCCCGACGAGGTCATCCGCAGCATCTCCACGCCCGGGACGCGGCGGCTGACCTCCTCGGCGAGGTCCACCTCGCCCGCGGTCGGTGCGCCGAAGCTCGTCCCGCGTCCGGCGGCCTCCGTGACCGCGGCGACGATCCGCGGGTGCGCGTGGCCGCAGATCAACGGGCCCCACGAGCAGACCCAGTCCACGTAGGCGTTCGAGTCGACATCGAACAGCTCGGCGCCCTCGCCGCGCTCGACGAACAGCGGGTCGCGCCCGATCGCGCGCATCGCGCGCACCGGCGAGTTCACGCCGCCGGGCAGATACGTCAGCGCGCGGGCGTAGAGCTCAGCCGAGCGCGTGTCGCGCAGCGAGATCGTCACGCGCCCGCGGCGGCGGCGTGCTCAGCTTCCCAGTCCTTGAAGTCCTCGGTGAAGTACAGCAGGCGGATCTTCTTGAACTCCGTCGAGGAGTACAGCGTGGCGCGCTCGGAGATGTTGAGCTCGCCGGCGATCGCGTCGAGGATCGCGTCGCACTCCTCCTTGGAGCGGCCGTGGGCCATCGTGAAGATCGAGTAGGGCCAGTCCTCGTACGTCGGGCGCTCGTAGCAATGCGAGATGCCGCGGAAGGAGGCCATTCGCGGCCCGTACTCGGCGATCAGCTCGTCGGGCACCTTCCAGACCCCCATGCCGTTGGCCGAGAAGCCCGCGCGGCGGTGAAAGAGGATCGCGGCGACGCGTCGCAGGATGCCGCGCTCCTTCATGCCGGTCATGTGCTCGAGCAGCGCGGCCTGCGTGATGCCGAGCTGCGCGGCGGCGGGCGCGTAGGGCTCGGCGACGACCGGCAGGTCACCCTGGGTCGCGCGGATCACGGCGACGTCGAACTCGTCGTAGGGCACGCCCTCCAGATCGACGGGCTCTTCGGCGACGCCCTCGGTCGACAGCGACTTCGTGTCGCCCTGCATCTCGAGGTCCATGCGGATCTTGAAGAGCTTGAGCGTCGGCAACTGGCGGATCGACTCGGCGCCGGTGAGCTCCTGCAGCACGTCGAGCGTGCCCTGTAGCCCGAGCTTGGAGTCGCGCTCGACCGCGAGCGTGAACCACATGTTGAACTCGTGGTTGCGCAGGTAGTTGTGGCTCACACCGGGATGCGAGTTGATGATCTTCGCGGCGCGCCACGGATGCTCGGGATCGACCTTCGCGGCGACGAGCATCGAGCCGTAGCCGAGCGCGCGCGTGTCGTAGATCGGCGTGACCTGACGGATGATGCGGTCGTCGAGCAGCCGCTGGACGCGCGCCATGACCTCGGCCTCGGTCAGCTCCGCGAGCGTGCCGACGGCCGCGAACGGCCTGGGCTGCAGCGGGAACTTGCCCTGCATGAGGTTCAGCACCTTGCGATCGACGTCGTCGATCGGGGCGGCGGTGCCGTCCTTGCGAGACCGAATCTTCGGGGGGGGAGTCACAGCCATCTGGCGGCGTCCTTCGCGTGGTAGGTGATGACGATGTCGGCGCCCGCGCGCCGGATCGACGTGAGGGCTTCCAGCACCGCGGCGCGCTCGTCGAGCGCTCCCGCCGCCGCGGCCGCTTTGATCATTGCGTACTCGCCGCTGACGTTGTAGGCGGCGACCGGCAGATGTGTGGCGTCCTTGACGCGACGGATGACGTCGAGGTAGGCGAGCGCGGGCTTGACCATGACGACGTCGGCCCCCTCCTGGACGTCGAGCAGCGCTTCGCGCAGCGCCTCGTCGCCGTTGGCGGGATCCATCTGGTAGGCGCGCCGGTCGCCGAACGCGGGCGTCGAGCCGGCGGCCTCGCGGAACGGGCCGTAGAAGGCGGAGGCGAACTTCGCGCTGTAGGCGACGATCGGCGTGTCGCTGAAGCCCTCCTCGTCGAGCGCGGCGCGGACGGCGCCGATGCGCCCGTCCATCATGTCGCTCGGCGCGACGACGTCGGCGCCGGCGCGTGCCTGCGACACGGCGGCGCGCGCGATCAGCTCGACGCTCGGGTCGTTGTCGACCGAGCCGTCGCTGCGCAGCAGGCCGCAGTGGCCGTGGTCGGTGTACTCGCAGAGGCAGACGTCGGTCATCACGACGAGGTCCGGGTGGGCGTCCTTGATCGCGCGTGTGGCGAGCTGGACGATCCCCTCGTCGTCGTAGGCGCCGGTGCCCTCGGCGTCCTTGTCGTCGGGGATGCCGAACAGCAGGACGGCGGGCAGACCCAGCGCGGCGGCCTCGCCGGCCTCCTCGACGGCGCCGGAGATCGACAGGCGGTCGATGCCTGGCAGCGCGCCGAGCGGCGTGCGGCGGGGACCCGAGGCCTGGACGAACAGCGGCAGGACCATATCGGCCGGGCTCAGCCGCGTTTCGCGGACGAGGTCGCGCAGGACCGGCGTCGCCCGCAGGCGCCGCAGGCGGGTGGCGGGATAGGACATGCCCGAAGGGTACCTGCGGTCGGCGGCCATCTCCTGGTTGAGCGCCGCGGCGCGCGTGAGATACAACGATCTCTGCGATGGCAACCTCACCTGACGCCAACGACTGGCGCGAGCACGGCGTGCGCGTGGTTCGCGCCGGCGAGCTCGATCCGAACACGCCGCAGACGCCGGGCATGATGCGCGCCGCCGCGATCACGACGGCGCGCGCGGGAGCCGAGAAGCTCTGGGCCGGGACCGTCGTCATCGAGCCCGACGCGAAGACCGGCGCCCACCACCACGGGCCCGTCGAGAGCGTCATCTACGTCGTCGCCGGGCGCGCGCGGATGCGCTGGGGCGAGCGCCTGGAGTTCGTCGCCGAGGCCGGCCCGGGCGACTTCATCTTCGTGCCGCCGTACGTGCCCCACCAGGAGATCAACGCCCTGGCCGACGAGCCACTGTCGTGCGTGCTCGTGCGCAGCGGGCAGGAGCCGGTGGTCGTCAACCTCGAGCTCGAGGACGTCGAGGCCGAGCCCGAGCACGTGCGCTGGGTCGACGACCTGCACGGGTGACGCCCTTGGGGGCGGCCGAACGGTCGCGCCTGACGCGTATCTGAAGTGACGTACCGGGACTGACTGTGCGCGCTCTCACAGAGCGCTGACGAGCGCTGTGGATACTGGCAGGAGTCCTGCCAGCGGTGTCAGAGGCAGGGCCTCACCACTACGCATCCAGGGGAACCGTACAGCGCTCGCCGGCGAAGCCGCGACACCCGCTCCGAAGCGTTGGCCTTGGCCAGCGCGCGCGGGGGGATCTATGCCATGAATTCAAGGGGAGGTCGAATGTCCGGACGTGTGTTGCTGAGGACCGCCGTCTTTGGGGTGACGGTGGTGGGGCTGCTCGCGCTCGAGGTCACACCAGCGCTCGCGACACCCGCAGCCTGCCCCGCCAACGCCAAGGCCGGCTTCGCCCGCGTCCAACTGTTCAGCGCA
>Ga0136615_10000806_pt1 | contig 14594 bp, 19 predicted proteins | sample AntDrymUQ2882206_2_FD_106647 | JGI IMG/M metagenome (GOLD analysis project Ga0136615, IMG submission 106647) | Polar desert sand microbial communities from Dry Valleys, Antarctica - metaG UQ288 (22.06) | ecosystem: Environmental > Terrestrial > Soil > Desert | place: Antarctica: Dry Valley...
CGACCTCGGCGACGACACGATCGTGGTCACCGAGCGCGGACGCCCTGTTGCCGTGGTGGTCAACGTCGAGCGCTGGAACGAGCTGCAGCTCATGCTCGAGGAGCTGGAGGACCGCACCGCCGTCCTCGAGCACCGCGCTGGCGCCGGTGGCGGCGTCCCGGCCGAGCAGCTGTTCGCGTCGATCGAGGCCGACGATGCTGATGTACCAGGTCAGCGTCCAGCGGCGAGCTGAACGAGGCCTGCGCAGGCTTCGCCAGGGCGACCCGTTCGCCTATCGCAAAGTGGTTGCCGCAATCCGGGACCTGGCCGAAGACCCGCGGCCGCCGGGTGCAGTCAAGCTGACGGCGTTCGATCCACCAGCCTGGCGGGTGCGGGTAGGCAGCTACCGGATCGTCTATGAGATCGACGACGGACGGGTCCTGGTGGTCGTGGTGAACGTGGCTCCACGCGGCGAGGTCTACCGCTAGATGTCTTCCGGCCGACAAGAGCGGGTGATCGCTGCGAGTGGACAACGAACCGCGGATAGCGCGGCGGGATGTCCACTCGTGACGATCACTGGGTGACGCGCGCAGGTTCGAGCAGCGCGACGGCGATCGCCGCGACGCCCTCGCCGCGGCCCGTGAGGCCCAGCCCGTCGGTCGTCGTCCCGGACACCGACACCGGCGCCCCCACGGCGTCAGACAGCACCTGCTGCGCCTCGTCGCGCCGCGTACCGATCCGCGGCGCCACCCCGATCACCTGCACCGAGGCGTTGACCACCGCCCATCCACCCGCGGCGAGCAGCTCACGAACGTGCGCCAGGAACTCGACGCCATGAGCTTCCACCCACCGCGGATCGTCCGTGCCGAAGACCGCACCGAGATCGCCGAGCCCACCAGCAGACAGCAGCGCGTCGCACAGAGCGTGCGCCGCGACGTCGCCGTCGGAGTGCCCCGCACAGCCGTCGACCCCTGGCCAGAACAGTCCGGCCATCCAGCACTCCCGGCCAGCGAGAACAGCGTGCACGTCGCTGCCTAGGCCGACCCTCACGGCCTCTCCTCGAGCAACAGCTCGGCCATCGCAAGATCCAAAGCGGTGGTGACCTTGAAGGCAAGCTGGTGCCCCGCCACCGTGTGCACCGTGACGCCGAGCGCCTCGACCAGCCCGGCGTCGTCGGTTACAGGCGAGCCACCGTCCACACCCTCATAGGCCCGGACGAGCACGTCCGCAGCGAAGCCCTGCGGCGTCTGCACCGCCCGGAGCGTTGCGCGGTCCGGCGTGGCCACGACCCGGCCGTCGGCGTCCAGCTCCTTGACGGTGTCGGCCAACGGCAGCACGGGCACGACCGCCGCCCTCCCACACCGAACGGCGTCGACGACCGAACGCACGACCTCGGCAGGAACCAGCACGCGGGCGGCGTCGTGTACCAGGAACACCTCGGCGTCATCGTGCAGCCGGATAGCTTCGGCAAGCGCGCAACGCACGGACGCCGTCCGGTCGGCACCGCCGGCGACCACAGCGACCGACTTGCCCAGCCCGGTCAGCAGCGCCGACGACGTGGACACAGCCTCAGCAGGGACCGCGACGACAACAGCGTCCACCACGCCCGACTCCAGCAACCCGCGCACGGCGCGAACCACCAGCGGCACGCCAGCCAGCTCCACGAACGCCTTGGGCTGCGCAGCAGCGAGCCGCGTCCCAGCGCCAGCGGCGGGGACTAACGCGATCACGGTCACCGTATTACCGGCCGGCCGCAAGGAGGGTCAGGAGGCGGTGGCCAGGATCTCGTCGAGCAGAATCTCGGCGCGTTCCTCGTCGGTGCCCTCGGCCAGCGCCAGCTCGCTGACCAGTATCTGCCGGGCCTTGGCCAGCATTCGCTTCTCGCCCGCGGACAGGCCCCGATCCTTTTCGCGCCGCCAGAGATCGCGAACGACCTCGGCGACCTTGTTCACATCCCCGGATGCGAGCTTCTCAAGATTGGCCTTATAACGTCGAGACCAGTTCGTCGGCTCCTCGGTGTGCGGCGCGCGAAGCACTTCGAAAACCCGGTCGAGGCCTTCCTGCCCGACAACGTCCCGAACGCCGACGACCTCGGCGTTGTCAGCGGGTACGCGTACGGTCAGATCACCCTGCGCGACCTTGAGGACGAGGTACTTGCGCTCTTCGCCCTTGATCGTCCGAGTCTCGATCGCTTCGATGAAAGCGGCACCGTGGTGTGGGTAGACGACGGTCTCTCCGACCTTGAAAACCATGTTGTCTCTAGCCCCTTTCGGTATACCAAGGCTAACACGGCTCAATGACAACCTGCCGCCCGGCTCACCCCGTCCTCGCAGGTCAGGGTGTTGACATCAGGATCATTCCGTGCTCCCAGTGGTCATCGGGACCAAATGCGGGCACGTTGGGTGCGCTGTCAACGCCGCAGATAGGCTCCGAGCCAGGCCAAACGCTCGCACGCCGCTCCCCGGCCCCAATTCCCAGCAGGGAAGGACGCCACGACGTGATCCGCACCGCGCAACCCAGCGCCATCCGACTTGTCGCGCTGGCCGCGGGCGTCGCGTTCCTCGGCGCCGTACTCGCTCTGACCGGCTGCAGCGCCGGGCAGATCACCCAGACCAGCAGCCAGGTCGCAGGCGTCAACGGGGCATCCGCCCGAATCGGCAGTATCGTGGTCCGCAACGCGCAGATCGAGTTCGCGGGCGCGCCGGGCGAGGGATCGGCATACCCACCCGGCAGCGACGCGCCGCTGAGGATGGCCATCATCAACGAAGGCAACGCGGCGGACCGGCTCGTGTCGGCGTCGAGCCCGGTGGCGACCTCGGTGCTCATCCTCGGCGACACCAGCCTGCCGTCCAAGCACGCCCTCGCCGTGGGCAACCTGCGCGACTCCGCGAGCGTTGCTCTGCCGGACACCAACCAGGTACAGCTGATCATGTTCAACCTCAGGCAGGGCGTGAAGCCTGGACTCGCCTATGAGGTCGTGCTGGTGTTCGAGAAGGCCGGCGCGCTTCGCCTCCAGCTACCGGTGGGCAACCCCGCCGACGAGTCCGGCGGTTCCGGAGCGCTGAGGAGTCCGCGGTGACCGCACGCAGCCGCACCCAGCGGTCTACCGCCGTGGGGTACGTCTGCGCGGAGTGCGGGCACGAGGTCGCGAAGTGGGTCGGACGCTGCCCGCACTGCCGCAGCTGGGGCTCGCTGTCCGAGCTCACCGAGCCGGCGCCGGCGATCCACCGGATCGCCACGACGGTCCCGGCAGCGCCGGCGCGGCGGATCGGCGACGTCGCGCTGGACAGCGCAACCTCCGCCCCGACGGGTGTGGCCGAGCTGGACCGGGTGCTCGGCGGCGGCCTGGTGCCCGGGGTCGTCATCCTGCTGGCCGGTGAGCCGGGCGTCGGCAAGTCGACGCTGCTGCTCGAGGTCGCCGCGAAGGCGGCCCAACGGGGCGGGCCGGTGCTCTACCTCACCGGCGAGGAGTCCGCCGGCCAGGTCCGGCTACGCGCCGAGCGCACCGCCGCCGTGCATCCCGAGCTCTACCTCGCCGCGGAGTCCGATCTCGGCGCGATCCTCGGTCACCTCGACGCCGTCCAACCCCGGCTGCTGGTGGTCGACTCGGTGCAGACGGTCTCCACCGCCGGGGTGGACGGCTCGCCGGGCGGTGTGACGCAGGTGCGGGCGGTCGCCGCCGCGCTCACCGCGGTGGCCAAGACCCGCGGGCTGCCGGTCATCCTCGTCGGGCACGTCACCAAGGACGGCGCGGTGGCCGGGCCCCGGGTGCTGGAGCACCTGGTGGACGTCGTGCTCCAGTTCGAGGGCGACCGGCACTCCACGCTTCGTACCGTCCGCGGCGTCAAGAACCGCTTCGGCCCGGCGGACGAGATCGGCTGCTTCGAGCTGCGCGACGACGGCATCGCCGGCGTGGCCGACCCCTCTGGGCTGTTCCTGGGCAACGGCGGACGGCGGGAGGTACCCGTGGCGGGTACCGCGGTGACCGTGGCCGTCGAGGGTCGACGCCCGCTGATGGCCGAGGTGCAGGCACTGGTCGCCGGTACCGGGATCGCCAGCCCGCGTCGGGCGGTCAGCGGGTTGGACGGCGCCAGGGTCGCGATGGTGCTGGCGGTGCTGGAGCGCCGCGCCGGGCTCAGGTTGGCCGACGCCGAGGTGTTCGCCGCGACAGTGGGCGGAATGCGCGTCACCGAGCCCGCGTGCGACCTGGCGATCGCCATGGCGGTGGGCTCTGCGCGCAGTGACTTCGCCCTGCCAACCGAGCTGGTGGTGCTCGGCGAGATCGGCCTGGCCGGCGAGGTGCGCCGGGTGGCGGGCATCGACCGCCGGCTGGCCGAGGCGTCCCGGCTGGGCTTCACCGCCGCCCTCGTACCGCCGTCGTCGGTAGGGGGCGATCGCTCGCGCCGCGACGGCGACGTCAGCGCGATGAACGTGACCGCGGTGGCCGACGTCGGTGAGGCGCTGGAGTGGCTCAGCCCGTAGGCCGCTGCGGCGCCGTCAGCTCGAACGCCACCGGCGCGCTCATCAACGCGCCCAGTCGAGTCTGGACGCCGTAGGCCCCGGCCGGCGCCGCCTTGCGCGGCGTCTTGCACCCGATCGCCGAGCCGAGGCCCGACCACGTCACGGCGAAGACCACCGGCGCGTTCGGCGCGAGCACCCGAACGTCGGTGCTGCGGCCAGGAAAGCAGTCGTTGCTCGACCAGGTCCGTTTCGTGCCAGCGACGGCGACCACGAACACCTCCTGCAGCGCCGCGTCGAGGTCGCGCTTGCACGGCGTCGGTCCCGTGTTGGTGACCACGAGCCGGAACACCGGCTTCTCTCCGACGCGATATGTCGACCGATCGACCTGGGCCATCACGACGAGCGCACGGTCCGCGCAGATGATGTCCGTGGGTGGTGGCGTTGGTGCCGCTGCGGCCGGGATCCCGGGCGGGACAGCGACGGCGCTGGCAGCTGCGTCTGGCCGGATCTGCTCGCTGGCCTCCGGAGCGGGCGCAGGGGCAGCGGGGGGCATGGCCGAGGGCGGCACAGCGGAGGGTGTTGCCGGGGCCGTGCTGGATCCAGCGAACTGCCAATCGCTCTCCGCCGCGAGCCGTGCCGTCCGGTCGTTGAGGGCCTGCACGCTCTGGTTGGTCGACACCAAGGCGGATACCGCCAGCGACATGATGACGACGCCCGCCACCGTCGCGATGAGCGCGGTCCACCTGCGGCGCCAGTACACCGCAGCGGGTAGCGGTCCCACCGGCTCGAACATGTAACGGAACGTAGGAGACGAACTACGACGCGTTGCAGAAGGCTGGGCGGCGAGTCGGCACCCATGCAACCAAAGTGTTGCGAGCGGGCCGGTGCGTGGGCTGTACTCATCACGTGATGCGGATGTCGCTGGAGTTCTTCTGGCCGAGCCGACGCATCACCCACTTCGACGAGCTCTGTCTCCAGGCCGCGTAGCGCGCCGTCCCGGCTGTCGGGAACCAGGCGGCGCACGTGGCCGTTCCGCGTCCAGGAAACCCACGAACCAGGAGACATCTATGTCCGTAACCGACGAACTGCTTGCCAACAACTCCAAATACGCAGAGACCTTCGAGGGGCCACTGCCCCTGCCGCCCGCCAAGAACGTCGCCGTTGTGGCCTGCATGGACGCCCGGCTCAACGTCTACGCGATCCTGGGTCTCAACGAGGGTGAGGCCCACGTGATCCGCAATGCCGGCGGCGTCATCACCGATGACGAGGTCCGGTCGCTGGCCATCAGCCAGCGGCTGCTCGGTACCCACGAGATCATCATCATCAACCACACCGACTGCGGGATGCTGACCTTCACCGACGACGACTTCAAGCGCGCGATCCAGGAGGACACCGGGATCAAGCCGGGGTGGGCCGCCGAGGCCTTCCCCGACCTCGACGAGAACGTCCGGCAGTCTATCAACCGGATCAAGCACAGCCCGTTCATCCCGAAGTCCGACTCGATTCGCGGATTCGTCTTCGACGTTGCCACCGGCAAACTGAACGAGGTCCTCTAGCGCTCAACCCCTGTTGATCTTGTGCTGATCTCGATCTAGCGCAAGATCAACAGAGGTGCGCTCGACCTGCCGATACGGCTGCATCGTGTAAGATGGACACACCTGAGCGCAGCCATTCCCCACCCTGCTGAGCAGGGAAGACGCGCTCCGACCACCGACCGCCGCCAGCTGGAAAGGGGCTCTCCGATGAGCCAGGACCAGGACGCTCGACCGGCCGGAACGGATGCCACCGACCAGGGCGACCAAGCTCTGGCCGTGCTGCGCAACATCTGGGGAGCCCAGGCACAGACCAGCGCCAACCTCGACGAGGCCTGCGGAAACACCAAGATCTGCAAGAACACAGCGAACCTCGGCTTCAAGGTCACCGACGACGACGAGGGCGACAGCCTGCGCGCGTCGTGGAAGGCCAAGCTGGAGCGCGAGGGCAAGCTTCCCCCCGAGGCCACAAGCGTGCGGGATCTCATCCTCGGCGACTCCGAGACGGCTCGGTAGTCGACGCAGTAGTTGACCGGCGCTCGGCTGGGCGCCGGCCGGTCCAACGTTGAGGCCCGTTACCCAGTGAAGCCATTTCCCGAGTCGGTCAGCGAGCTGACCGAGACCCTGCGCGGCGCCGGATACCTCGCCGACCGAGGGCTGTCCACGGCGGCGTTCGTGGCGATGTCCCTGCAACGACCCCTGCTCCTCGAGGGCGAAGTCGGGGTCGGCAAGACGGAGATCGCCAAGACGCTCGCGTCGGCGTTCGACCGGCAGCTCATCCGGCTCCAGTGCTACGAGGGCATCGACACCAACCAGGCCATGTACGAGTGGGACTACGCCCGCCAGCTGCTGCACATTCGCGCGCTGTCCGAGCGGGGGCTCTCCGACGAGGAGACGGTCGAGAAGCTCTTCGGCCCGAACTTCCTGCTCGAGCGCCCGCTGCTGCAGGCCATCCGGGCCGGCGAGCAGGCCGTCCTGCTCATCGACGAGGTCGACCGCGCCGACGACGAGTTCGAGGCGTTCCTGCTGGAGGTGCTCTCAGACTTCCAGATCAGCATCCCCGAGGTCGGAACGATCAAGGCCGAGCACGCCCCGCTGGTGATCCTCACCTCCAACCGGACCCGCGAGCTGCACGACGCCCTCAAGCGCCGGTGCATGTACCACTGGATCGACTACCCGGCCGCGGACCGCGAGGTCGAGATCGTCATGGTCCGCGAGCCCGGGGTGTCCGAGGCGCTGGCCCGCAAGGTCGTCGCGGCGGTGAACCGGCTGCGCAAGATGGAGTTGGCCAAGCCACCCGGCGTCGCGGAGACGATCGACTGGGCGCGCACGCTGGAGTTCCTCGGCGAGGACGACCTCGACGCGGAGGCCGCGGACCTCACGCTCGGCACCGTCGTCAAGGAGCACGACGACCTCGAGCTGGTACGCGCCAACCTCGGCGAGATCACGGCCCGCTGACAACCATGTCCGGCAGCAATGACGGGCTGGTCTCGGTACTGGTCGACTTCGGGCGGGCGCTGCGCAGCGACGGTGTCGCGGTCGGCTCCGGCGACGTCCTGACCTTCTGCCAGGCGATGATGCCGCTGGACCCGACCGACCTGGTCGACCTCTACTGGGCCGGCCGGACGTCGCTGGTCTCCCGCCGCGACGACATCAAGATCTACGACCGGGTGTTCCGCAGCTTCTTCCTCGCCGCGGACAGCCCGATGCAGGAAATCTTCCAGCTCAAGGTCCAGACCGAGGAAGAGGTCGAGACGGTGCTGGAGATCCCGGCCACCGACCCCGCCAGCGACGAGCGCGAGGAGGAGGCCCTGCTGGGCCTGATCGGCTCGAACGTCGAGACCCTCAAGCACAAGGCGTTCACCGCGTGCACCGCCGAGGAGCTGGCGGCGCTGCGGCGGATCATGGCCCGCATCAAGCTCACCCCGCCCAAGCGCCGCACCCGGCGGACGAAGGCCTCCTACCGGGGGCGCCGGCCCGACCTGCGACGCACCATTCGCGGCTCGCTGCGCACCCAGGGCGAGCTGGTCGAGCTGTACTGGCGCCGCCGCCGGGTCAAGCTCCGTCCGCTGATCCTGGTGCTGGACGTGTCGGGCTCGATGGCCGACTACTCGCGCGCCCTCGTGCAGTTCGCCTACTCCGCCAACCGCGCGTCGGAGAAGGTCGAGGTGTTCTGCTTCGGCACGAAGCTGACCCACATCACCAAGCAGCTGGAGACACGCAGCCCGGACGTGGCGATGGACAAGGCCGGGCAGCTCGTCGTGGACTGGGAGGGTGGCACCCGCATCGGTGACTCGCTCGATGAGTTCGTCCGCAAGTGGGGCCGGCGGGGGATGGCCCGCGGGGCCGTCGTGGTGATCTGCTCCGACGGGCTGGACCGCGGCGACCCACAGGTGCTGGCGACTGCGATGGAACGGCTGTCACGGCTGTGCCACAAGATCGTGTGGATGAACCCGCACAAGGGCGACAACGCCGACTACAAGCCACAGACCCTGGGCATGATGGTGGCCGAGCCGCATATCGACGTGCTGCTGTCCGGACACGACTTGAGCAGCCTCGAGGAACTGGCCGACCTGCTCCCCCAGCTCGGCTAGGGAGGACCAACCTGATGATCAGATGGAGTGTCGGGATCGAGGCCGAGGGCGACCGCATCATGGAGCTCGACGAGGTGGTCGAGCTCGCCGACGCGGTGGCCTCCAGCGGAGGCATCGCGTCCGGGATCGGCACGAACCGCTACGGCGCGCAGGTCGTCGTGTTCGCCGACGACCGGGAGAGCGCGCTGGAGAAAGGCCGCGAGCGCTTCGTCGAGGCCGTCGCCCAGGCCGGCCTACCGGTGTTCCCCATCGTGCGCGTCGAGGTCGTCAGCGAAGACGAGGACGACGATCTGGAGCGGTCGGGCCGATGACCGGCTGACCGTCCGCGGCTCGACGCACCCGGCGATACTCGCACGGCGGATGATCTGTCGGTGTTCTCCGCCAGCATGCGACCATGAGGTCAGCGGACCAGCACCGGGAGGTGAGGCGGCGATGGCCTTCCCCGCACCCATCGACCTGTTCGACCACGTCGGGCCGTGGACCGAGGAGGACTTCCTCGCCCTGCCAGAGGACCGTCGCGTCGAGCTGCTCGACGGGGAGCTGCTGGTGAGCCCGTCGGCGCGGCACATCCACCAGCGGCTGTCGTTCAGGTTGGCGGGTGCGTTGGACGCCGTCGCGCCGGACGGCTTCGAGGTGCTGGAAGCGGTCAACGTCCGGGTCGCGCCGGGCAGGATCCTCATCCCGGACATCGCCGTGATCACCAACCCCGGTGCCGACGTCACCGTGTCCGACGCGGCCGACGTCGCGATGGTGGTGGAGATCGTCAGCCCGGGCAGCGTCGTGGCCGACCGCGCGGTCAAGCCGCAGCTCTACGCCGCCGCGGGGATCCCGCACTACCTGCGGGTCGAGCTCGGCGACACCGGGCCCACCGCGATCGCCTTCCGGCTGCGCGATACCCGCTACGTCGAGGCCACTCGCGCCGAACGCGGCCAGCGGCTGCAGCTGAGCGAGCCGTTCGGAGTAGACGTCGACCTCGGCGAGCTGGCGTCCCGGACCCGTCCAACCGACTGAGTATCGCGCCGCGCGGCGACCCCAACGCTCTGCCGACCTCGGGCGCTCGCTGAGGAACAGCTCGGCCGCGATCGACCGGTTGGTGTTGCCGGTCGCGATGAGGCGCAGCACCTGGACCTCGCGGGCGGTCAGGCTCGATGTCCCCATTCGCACGATCCACCCAAACTGCCGCGGCCTTTCGCCACTCAACCCGCGTCAGCGCAGCGCCAGCCCGGCTGCGAGCCCACGGCCTAGGCGTGTCGCGTAGATCACTAGGTCGAACACGCAGACTTGCTGCGCGCGGCGTGCGCGGCGGCCGCTCAGGGTGTGTCCCAATGATCCAAGAGACACGTCCTAGCTGGCCTGTCGCTCCGCGGCCGTGGCGAAGATGCGTCCGACGTTCTCGTCGGAGAAGAACTCGGCCGGCGACGTCACTCCGGCGCCGACCCGCGCGAAGGCGTCCATCGCCTCGGGGTTGCCGTGCACCGCGCCCAGCAGCTGCTGGAGCTCGGGTGGCGGGGGTTCGAGCGTCGCGAGTTGGGTGGTGAACTCGTACATCGGTAGGACGTGCTGGTCGCGGGTTGTCTGGTACCTCCCCATCGCGACGTCGAACGAGCACGCACCGGAGAACGCCTCGTCCAGGGCGGTGGCGCACAGCTCGGCGTCCCGGAAGGCGTCGGCGATCCCCTGGGCGGTGATGAAGTCCTTGTTGTAGCCGGCATCTCCCACCAGCGCCCAGCCGGGGCCGAACGGCTTGCGGAAGAAGTTCGGCACAGCCGTGCCGACAAAGCGAGCCTCCCGGTTAGCGGCACGGATTCGGTCGGCGAAGGGCGGCGCCAGCTCGAACATCTTGAGGTAGTTGCCCTCGATGTCGGTCTTGTTGGCCTCGAACTCGGCGAACGGCCAGCCGCCGATGACCAGCGTCAGGTCGTCGTTCGTCGGCCACGCCGCGAACCCGCGGTCCGGGCGGATGTAGTTCTCGAAGCGACCGTCCATCGGCAGCCCGCTGTAGTAGGTGTAGTAGCCGCACAGCAGCCGCGGCTTCTCGTGGTACTGATCGGGCCGAACGGCCTTCGCGACGAGGGAGTGCCAGCCGTCTGCCCCGACGACGACGCGGGCGTGCTCGGTGACGGTCGCACCGTTCTTGCCGTGCCCGCGAACTCCGGTCACGCGACCGTCGGAGACGACGACGTCGGAGACGGTGAAGCCTTCCCGCACCTCGGCACCCGCCTCAGACGCCGCATCCACGAGCAGCTTGTCCAGGACAGTGCGTCGCGGGCCGTACGCGACGGGACTGTCGTCGGTCACCGGCGTCCCGGAGATCGTGAATGGTCCGAAGTCGAACGCGTACGTGTCGATCGGCGGGCATCCAGTCGCCGTGAGCCGGTCGAGCAGGCCCCATCTCCGCACCGCCGCCACCCCCGGCGGGTGGACGAGGTGCGTCGAGATCGTGTCGCTGGGGAAGCTCGCCCGGTCGACGACCAGGACGCGGTAGCCCGCCTTGGCCAGCAGCATGGCGGTCGGAGATCCCGCGCAGCGCGCGCCCACCACGATGGCGTCGTAACGGTTCTCGGTCATGTCCGGCTCCTGCTCGTCGGGGACGAGGAACATGGTGCGGCCGGGCAGGTCGGGGAAGTATCGGGGAGCTCCCCCATCTATCGGCTGGTCTTCTCCCTCGTCACGTAGGCGACCGCTTCGGCTCGATTGCGCAGGCCGAGTTTGGCCAGCACGTTGCCGACGTGGTGCTCGACGGTCTTGCGGGTGATGAAGAGGCGGTCGCCGATCTCGGGGTTGGACAACCCCACGCCGACCAACTGGAGGACCTCGGTCTCCCGCTTCGTCAGCGCGCCGTGGCCCTTCGGGCCGGTCCGGACGGGCGCGCCGAGCGAGCGGAGCAGCGCGGCCGCGACGTCGGCGTGCCGGGCGGCCTTGAGACGCTCGAAGTCCTCGAGCGCCGCCTTCGCCGCGGCGATGGCCACCTGGGGCGAGCTTGCCGCCAGCGCCCGCGCCATCTCCAGGCGGGTCTGCGCCAGCTCCATCGGCAGCTGCGCCAGCGCGAAGCTCTCCAGCGCCGAATGTAGGCAGCTGCGGGCGTCCCCCTGCCCCCGGGCCACGCACACCTGGCCCTTGGCCAACGCGGCGGCTGCTTTCAGGTAGGGCCCACGCTGCGCCTCGGCGATGCGCGCGAGGCGTTGGGCGATCCGCTCGGCGGCATCGACGTTGTCCGCTTCGAGGTACACGTCCACGAGGAGGGCGAGCAGCGGGCCCACCATGGTCGACTCACCAACGGTCGGCACGCCGTCATCCGAACCTGCGGTACAACGCTCGAGGAGATCCTGCGCGAGCGCCGCCTCGCCCCGGGCCAGGTATAGGGCGGCGAGGGTTCGGACGGCGTCCGGATGATCGTCGAGGCCGTCCAGGAGCATGGCGGACTCCTCCAAGCGGCCCTGCCGAACGCGCAGGTCCGCGAGGCGGATCAACGAAGCGGCACGGCGCTCCGGCATGCCCCGGTCGAAGTGCCGGGTGGACTCGAGGAGCTGGACCTCGGCCTCGTCCCAGCGTCCGGCCGCGGTCAGGATTCCGCCGTAGTGGGCGCGGCAGAAGGCGGCAACGACGTTCCTGCGCTGCATGAGCTCCGCCGCGGCGCGCATCCATTGGTCGGCCCGAGGGACGTCGTTGACCAGCTCGCACGTCCAGAAGAAGCCGCAGAAGATCGAGTCCACGGTAGCGACTTCGGCAAGCTCGCCGGCGCAGGCCGCCGCCAGCGCCTCGTCAGTCAGGACGAGCCCCTCCTCGACGCGATCGGTCATGACCAACACCCCGCCGAGGTACGACAGCGCGTAGAACTCGATGTCGGGATCGCCGAACCGGCGTCCGATCGCGATCGCTTCCCGGAGAAACGCCTCCCGCGCCTGGGCGTCGGGCTCCAGGAAGGCGCGGATGATGAGCACCCACCCGTGCTCAGGGCTGTCCTCGCCGGCCTCGGTCAGGATGGCGCGGGCTCGTGCGAGCCAGCCGATCCGAACGGCCCAGTCCCCGAACACGTTGCCGGTGATCCACGAAACGGTGCGTGCCGCCCGGCCGGCGGCCATGTGCTGGCGTTCGCGGCGGTATGCGGCGTAGGCCCGCTCGTAGTGATCGGCGGCGGCGGCGTACTCCCGCTCGAGATACAGCGCCTCGGCGAGACCTTCGAACGCCTCGCCCGACTCGACCTCGGCGAGGGCCGACTCGAACACACGGCGAGCGGCTGACGCGTCGCCGCGACGGAGCGCTGCCACGCCATCGTCCATCAGGGGCGAGCTCACCAGCCGATGATGGCACGACCCGGGCCTGCCGATGCCGCCCGCGGAACGATCGCGGGCCAGCGGAGCGGCCCTTGGCCGTAGAATGACATGGTGCCTGTGGTTCGTGTGATGCGCCGGCGTCGACTGCGTGATGTCAGTGGCGACGCGAAGTACTGGCGCGGGCGGCCCCCGGCCGAGCGTGTGGCGGCGGTTGAGGATCTGCGACGACGGCACCATGGATGGGACGATGCGCCTCGACCGAGACTTCAGCGAGTTCATCGGGTTGTTGCGCGCCCATGACGTACGTTTTCTGATCGTCGGCGGGTACGCGGTGGCCGTGCATGGCCATCCGCGCTACACCGGCGACCTCGACGTGTGGGTGCTCGTCGACCCGATCAACGTCGACCGCCTGCTCAGGGTGCTCGACGATTTCGGGTTCGGCGCCGTCGGACTTTCCAGGGACGACTTTCTCGAGCCCGACAACGTTGTGCAGTTGGGCTATCCGCCGCTGCAGATTGATCTTCTGACCTCCCTGGACGGCGTCGACTTCAACGAGTGCTACCCGCATCGGGTCGAGGTCGATCTGGGCGAGGTCACTGCACCGTTCATCTCGCTCGCGGACTTACGGCGCAACAAGACCGCCAGCGCACGGCCGCAGGATCTAGCTGACCTGCAGGCGCTGGCCGACTGAAGTGGCGCGCAGGGATTCACGCGGCCTCGATCGCGCTCTGGCCGGCTGCGGTCAGCGTGGCCGGGACGGGTCCGTCCGCGGCGTCGTCGATTCGGGCCGTGACCAGCTGCGCCCGGAGGAGTTGGCGCGCGGAGAACTGGTCGCAGCAGCACAGGCCGTCGACGAGCAGGTCCGGATCACGGCCACCGTTCAGCTCGCAGCGCCCCGCCGCAACGGCGCGCAGCAGGGCTCGGTGCCTGGCGGTCAGCTCGGTCGTGGTGTTCATCGCTTCGCTCCTGCGTCCTCGCACCCCTTGGTGACACAACGAAACGCTAGGCAGCACGGACGTGCGGTAAATCGGGGAACTTGCCTACTCCGAGCGGCGGAATCGGAGGGGCTTTCCACGCGATTCGGGGATCCAGGTGCCGCGCCGTTAGGGGACGGGGGCGCTACGGCACGGCCTAGCCACCGTAGGCCGCCGGTGCCGACCTCATAGACTGGCCTCCGCCATGACATCGACGAATGCGCTGGTCCAGACGTGATCCGGCTCGGGACGCTGGCCGGCTACTCCTTCGAGGGGCCCCGGCTGCTGGGTGGCTGGACGCCGCCGGAGAAGCCCGCCGTCTACGCCGTCCTCTACCGACCCGAGCCCGACACCAAGCCCGACAAGTACGCCGTGATCTACGTCGGCCACTCCGACGACATGTCGCAGGAGGGCTTCCCGTTCAAGCATCCGCGGGCACACTGCTGGGTCGAGCGCGCCGGGTCGAAGTGGAAGGTGCACATCGCCACGCTCGACGCCCCCGGCGCGGAGCGGCCGCACCGCAAGTTGATCGCCGAGGAGCTCACCGCGATCTACAACCCTCGCTGCAACGAGCAGAAGTACGACAAGTCGTGGAAGGACGAGTGGATCGGCGAGTACACCGACACCCCGACCACCGGACCACTGTCCCGGCGCGGCCCGGACGAGCGTGCGCTGCCCGACGCGCCGGCGGACCGACTACCTGACCCGTGATCGCCGCGAGTGGACGTCTGACCGCGGTGAGCGCGGCTGGATGTCCACTCGTGGCGATCTTTGCCGGGC
>Ga0136615_10000807_pt1 | contig 14588 bp, 7 predicted proteins | sample AntDrymUQ2882206_2_FD_106647 | JGI IMG/M metagenome (GOLD analysis project Ga0136615, IMG submission 106647) | Polar desert sand microbial communities from Dry Valleys, Antarctica - metaG UQ288 (22.06) | ecosystem: Environmental > Terrestrial > Soil > Desert | place: Antarctica: Dry Valley...
GCCCGGCGTCTATGCGCTTCGGGGCTCGACGCCCTGCTGGCTACGCGACGAGATGGGCGCCGTGCTCTGGGCAGGGCCCTACGCCGCCGCCTCTGGGAGAGCGGCCGGAGCGCTCTGGGGCCTGATCATCGACGGGACCTTCATTGCGCGCCTCGACGTGGCCTGGCCCGAGCTCAAGGTAGGCATCGAGGTCGACAGCCGGAGGCACACGCGGCGTGGGAGAGAGATGCCGCCCGCTACTCCAAGGTCGTCAGCTTCGACTGGCGCATACTCACGGTTACCTCCGGGCAACTCAGGCGCAACAGCGAGGAGTTCGCAGCGCAGGTTCTGCGTCTGGTGGGCCAGCGAAGCCTCGATCTCTGACGGGCGGGGTTGGTGGCCGGCGCAGGGGCGGCCGGGTTCTTGGTGAGTTGCCGAATGACGACGTTATTTGTTGCTGAGGGGTAAGCCGACGGAGGCGGGGTTGGTGACGGGCTCAGGGGCGGCCCGGTTCTTGGTGAGTTACCCAACGACGACGTTATGTGTTGCTGGTAGGTAAGTGGAGGGAGGCGGGCTGGCTTTACTCGGCTGTGACCGGTTCGGTCAGGTCGAGGCCGGGGAGGTCCTCGTCCATCATCGCCAGCTCGAGCAGGTCGATGATGCCCACGACGACGACGCCGTGCACGACGGGAAGGCTCCTGATGTGGTTGCGGGCCATGAGGCGCTGGACCTCGACGATGTCGGCGTCGCCCTCAACGTAGGCGGGGGTTCCGCGCTGGAGCTCGACGAAAGTCGAGCGACCAGAGTCCTCGACCTCAACATCCCAGGTAGAAATGTCGACGCCTCGTCATGGGATCGAGGCGCGCACCAGCGTCAAGATGGGGCCTGGCACGATCCCGAGAAGGATCGTAAGACAGGCGGTGACGACCGTCGGGACGAGCATCTCCATCGGTAGCGCGCCGCCCGGTCGCGGTGACGGCGTCGGCTCGTTGGCTCCGACGCCGACCCTTATCGTCGGAGCCAGCGAGGTCCGAACCACACGAAGGTAGTAGGTCGCCGTCAGCATCGTGGATGCGGCCAGCACCACCAGCACCACCCATTGACCCGCGTCGGCTGCTCCGATCAATAGGAAGTACTTGGTGACGAAGCCGACCGTGGGCGGAAGTCCGACGATGGACGCCGCACCGACAACGAAGACGCCGAGCAGCAGCGGCATTCGCTGACCGAGTCCCCGCAGTTCCTTCACTGTTGTGGCTCCCGTTCCGACGGCGATCGCTCCGACCGCGAAGAAGAGGGTGATCTTGCTGACCGAATGACCGACGAGGTGGAGAACCCCTCCCGTCGCTCCCGCTTCATTCAGCAGCGCGATTCCAAGGACCATGTAGGAGAGTTGACCGATCGTGGAATAGGCGAGGATCTCCTTCAGGTTTCCGCGTCGCAGGGCGACGAGGGAGGCGACGACGATCGTCACGGAAGCAGCAATCAGTGTGAGCCTACCGAGCCCCAGAGATGCGATCGCGTCGTATCCGAACACGTCCAGCAACACCCGAAAGAGCGTGAACACCCCTACGTTGACGACGGCAACCGCGTGCAGTAGGGCACTCACAGGAACCGGCGCTACCATGGCGGCGGGGAGCCATGCATGGGCCGGCACGATCGCCGCCTTCGCGATTCCGAACAGGAACATCAGGTAGGTGAGGATCGGTAGGAACCCCGACGGCTCCGCACCGAAGACACCTCCCGGCGTCAGAGCAAACGATCCGGTCTGCGTGTAGGTGAGCACGACGGCAGGCAGAAAGAACGCGATGCCGGTTCCAAGCTGATAGGAGAGGTAGCGGCGTCCGCCGGCCGCCGCTTCGTCGGTGCCGGTAGCGGTGACGAGGGGGTAAGTAGCGATCGTCATCGCCTCGTAGAACAGATAGAGCGTTACGAGGTTTGCGGAAAACGCCACGCCGGCGGTCATGGAGATCGTGACGGCGACAAGCGTGTGAAAGCGTGTGAGAGAGACATTGGAGCCGCGCAGATAACCTATCGAGTACACGGACGTAAGCAGCCACAGCGGCGACGCGGTGAGGAGCAACAGCACACCAAGGGGGTCCGCCCGAATTGCGATCGGTGCTTCGGGCAAGAACGGCGCGATCGTGAAGGTCTCCCTATCTCCGTCCAAAATTCCGGGCAGCATGGCCGCGACGGCGACGACCTGAGCAACACCGCCGAGGATCGCAGCCAAGTCACGGGCTTGGGGCCGGTCACGCAGCAGCGCGACCGCGGCGGCCGCTAGAAGCGGGATGACGAGCGGCGCCATCATGTTCACGGTCGCACCGCGACGGCATCAGCGGCGCCGGCCAGCCGCTCGACTAGTTGGGTAACCGAGGGTTGAGCGGGGTCGAGAACCACAGAGGGGAATATCCCGAGCACCACTATCACGGCCGCGACTGCGAGAGCAAGGGCGGCTTCACGAGGTCCTAGATCGATGATGTGGTCGACGCGGTTGTTTGTGACCGGACCATAGAAGGCGCGCTGCAGCCATATCAGCATGTACCCCGCGGCCAGAACGACAATGGCCAGCGCGATCAAAGCCAGCGGGCCGAATTCACGGAAGGCTCCGAGCAACGCAAGGAATTCACCTGGGAAGCCGCTCGTGCCCGGCAACGCGGCTTCTGCAAAAGCAAAGACGAGGACGAAGGCGGTTAGGGCCGGCGTGCGCGTGGCCAGCCCGCCAAGGGCGCCGAGACCGGTGGTTCCCAGCCTCTGGTGAAGGAACCCGGCGATCAGGAGGAGCCCGGTCGAGGTCAGTCCGAGGTTCGCCAGCAGGAACACGGCGCCGGAGACGCCGTCGGCGTTGCCAGAAGCCAAACCGAGAAGGGCGAGACCGACGTGACTCACGCCGGCGAAAGCGACCAGGCGCCGCAGATCGGGCTGGGCGAGAGCCGCGAAAGCTCCATACAAAATCGCCATGACGGCTAAGAGAGCGATGAGCCATCTCCACTCCATGAAAGGTTCGGGCGTCAACGGCATGATGAGGCGCAGGAACCCGTACACCCCAACCTTCAGCCCCGCCAACAGGATGGCGATGCCGATGGGGCCTTCCTGCAAGGCAGGAGGAAGCCACGAGTGCAGAGGGAAGAGCGGCGCCTTGAGGGTGAACGAAAAGGCCATGAGGAAGAACACCACCGTCCCGAGGCCCGCCGGCAATTCGACATCGAGCAACGCCGTGTAATCGAATGACAGAAAGCCCACGGCGCGGCTGTGGTTGACACTCAGCAAGACAAAAGCCGCCAGCAGCGTCACCGAGCCCATGAGCATCGCCAGGACGTACTTCGTGGCGGCGTGGCTGCGGCCCGTGCCCGTGCCCCACAGCTTGATCAGCACGAACGTGGGGACGAGCATCAGCTCCCAGAAAACAAAGAACAGCGCGAGGTCCAGGGCCGTGAACACTCCCGTTGATGCCGCGGAGAACGTCAGAACCGAGATGAGGTACGCCTTCTGGCGGTGGGCCACGGTCGTCCGCGCCTGCACAACAGCGACGACTGTCACCAACGCGGTCAAAGGCAAGAAGGGCGCCGAGAGACCGTCGACTCCCAGGCGGAAGCTCGCACCGATGGCCTCTATCCAGGGCACGCGCTCAGAGAACTGGAAGGTGGCAGTCGGCGCTGATGAGAAGCTGACAAAGATCCACAGGGAAGTCGCCAGCTCCGCGAGTGCGCCAACGAGAGCAATCCGCCGGATAGTCCGCAGGCTTCGCAGGGGCACGAGCGCGCCGGCGACCAGGAGAGGCCACACGAGCAAGAGTGACAGGAGCGAGAGCCCGCCGGCAGCGCCTTGGTTCAAGATCGCTTCCCCAGATCGACGACCGGGAAGGGCGCCGCTTCGACCCTCTCCTCGAGCCAGGTGAGCGGTGGGCGCATCCTTTGAATGAACGGGCTCGTGCCCAGCCCGATCCAGAAGATCAGCGCGGCCAGAATCACAACTATCACGCGCTCGACGCCGCTGAGATCGTAGATGCGTTCGGCGACCCCCTTATGCACCTCGCCCATGAAGCCGCGCATGAAGTACGACAGTGAGTAAGCCGCCGTTAGGAGAACACCGAGGCCTGCAACGACGCCGATCCACCAACTTCGTTGGTAGCCGCCAAGCATCACGAGATGCTCACCGTTGAACCCGTTGGTACCGGGAAGGCCGATTCCGGCAAGCGCGACCAACAGGAAGGCCGTCGTCATGAGCGGGGCCGAGTAGACGAGTCCTCCAAGGGAATCGAGTTCCGGCTGGCCGATCCGAGCAGACAGGAAGCCGGCCACGAAGAACAAGCCGGCGCCGACGATCCCGAGATTGATCATCTGTAGCAGCGCTCCCTCGAACCCGTCGAGATTCAACGAGAACAGCCCCAGCATCACCACGCCCATATGTGACACGCTAGCGAACGCCAGCAGGCGCCGGAGGTTCGTCTGCCCCAGCGCGAGAAAAGCACCGTAGATCACGCTCACCGCGCCGGCAACAGCCATCGCCCAAAGCCACTTATGGGCCGCGTCGGGAAACAGAGGAATGGCGAAGCGCAAGAATCCGTAGGTGCCGAGTTTCACTCCGACGAGGAACACACCCATACCGACGACCGGTCCGTGTTCCAGCACCTTCGGCAGCCATGTGTGGAACGGAAAGAGCGGCGCCTTGGCCGCGAACCCGAGCGTCAGCAGCAGGAACGGCCAGCTCTGCGACGCCGGCGACAACCCCGACTCGAGCAGTCGACCGAGCTCGAACGAAGCGCCCTCGCCGGTGGCAGCTCCGTGCGCACGGCCGACGAGCACGATGCCCACCAGCATGACCGCCGCGCCTACGCCGACGAACCCAACATAGTTACGCGCTGCGTCCCGCCGCCGTGGGCCGGTTCCCCAGCGCGTGATGAGGAACCAACTCGGGATCAACTCCGCGACGAAGAAGACCCAAAAAACCATCAGGTCGAGCGCGACGAATGCCCCAAGCATGGTCGCCTCCAGGGCCAGGATCGCCGCCGAGTAACCGCGCGCGGTTCCGGTGATCGGAGGGTCGCCGGGATTCCTGCGCGCCGGGATGTTGTGCTCACCGTAGGCGACCACCATCAACCCAAGGAGCGCGGTCAGCGGCACGAACAGAACGCTCACTCCGTCGACTCCGACGTGCCAGGAAACACCGAGCAGGGCGCCCCACCGTTCGGCGAACTGCACGTCCGAGGTACCCGCTTCGAAAGCAAGCGCCAGTGCAGTCGCTCCGGCAAACTCCAGCGCCGCCGCCGCGATCGCGACTCTCGTTGCTCTGCGCTCGTCCCGCATCGACATGACCCCTGCTGCGGCAACGAGTGGGAACAGGATGAGGAGGGTCAGGGCGGGAAAGCCAACCTGGTCTACCGCCAGTACCTCGTGGGGCATCACCGCGCCGCCGAGAGGGCAACCATGCAACCGAGCGCGACGAGCGCGGCCACGATGGGCCTGCCGAGGAGTTCTTCGATCTGCAAGAAGAACCGGCGGACGTGGTCGCCCAACCGAGCAACTCGACCCGGGCCAAGCTCGAACACTCGGCGCTCAATCGCTTCGCTGAACGCGGCGAGCGCGGCCGTGGCACGCCCCACCACGCTCTCGATCCCGCGCTGGAAGACCACTCGTTCGGTCCTATCGCTGAATGCAGAGATGGCGTTGGTCAGCGCTCCGTAGAGGCCACCACCCTGAGACGTGATTCTGCGCTCGAGACGTGCGGTGGCGGAGCTGAGCCGTTCCAAAGGGGTGCCGGTGGTCCGCACCCTCGGTCCCACGGTCTCCGCCGCCGGGACATCGGGTTGATCCAGCCAGTCGAGCCCCGGGCGCTCGGACACCTCGGCGACATCACGATCGGAGGTTGCGGCGGCGACCCCCAGCCTCGCCTCCCAGGTCGTCTCCGGGGCCGGAGTGTAGGACGGCAGGAGCGCCCCCGTTATGGGATCGAGAACGACGCGGTCGAAGCGGTCGGCGGCGGTCCCCGCGCGAGTCGCGGCCGCGGTCGCACGATCGGCGAGGTCGTCCAGCCAGGCTCGGTTCGAGGCGGCGAAGTAGAGCCGGCGCGCAAAGGTGCCGCCGGCGCCCGCAGGCCGCTCGGCGCGGAAGCGGTCGAACCAGCGCGGTACGGCGATCCCGGAAATCGACAAGCAGGCCAGGGCGGCCACCAGCAAAACCGTCGCCCCCGCAGGTGCTTCGACGGCGGCCGTCGTCGTCGCCGCGGTGGGGGCAAGCAGTTCGGCGAACCAGGACCCGCTGATCCCTCCCGGCTGTATCCCCAGGGCGACGCCTGCCGCGACCAGCGCGGATCCCACCGCAACGGCGATCGCGGTCCGCCGAGCGCTCCCCCTCTCGGCGTGGAAAGTCGCGCGCACCATCCGGCGGGCCGAGAGCCACAGTCCGAACGCGGCTACCGCCCCCAGTCCGCCGAGGACGACCGCTCCCCGCGCCCACTCCGGGGACAACGACAAGGGCCCCGCCGCAAAGGGAACCGCGACGAGCAGCACCGCGGCCACCCCAACTAGAACGGATACCCCCCGGGCGGTGTCGGCGGGCTGGGCCACCTCCGTGGGATCGGGTCCCCCGTGGAGATGGTGAAGGATCGACGGCGCGGTAAGAAACAGGTTTGTCTTGTAGAACGCGTGCGCGACGAGATGGAAGACCGCGATCGGGTAGAGCCCGAGACCACACAGCAGCAACATGAACCCGAGGTGTGAGTTGGTCGAGGCTGCGAGCATGCCTTTGATGTCGGTTTGAGTAAGGCCTGCAAGCTGGCCGAACAGAACCGTCGTGGCCCCGACCACCCCGACCGCCACCAGGGCGATGGGCGCTTGTTCGTATATAGGCGCGCTTCGCACCACGAGGTAGACACCGGCTGTGACCATCGTTGCCCCGTGGATGAGCGCACTGGACGGCGTCGGGCCTTCCATGGCGCGAGCGAGCCACCCTCCCAGCGGGACCTGAGCCGACTTCCCGATCGCACCGAACAGCAAACAGAAACCCACGGCCGTCGCCGTGGCCCCAGGCAGCGGCGACGTCAGCACCTCGGAATAGCTCAGCCCCCGGTCTTGGACTGCGAGCAGAAAGAGGCCGGCGAGCAAGCCGGCGTCACCGATGCGGTTCAGAACGAATGCTCTCGTGCCGGCCTCGGCGGCGGAGTTGCGGTCGCGGTAGAAAGCGATCAGCAGGTAGGAGCACGCTCCGACCACTTCCCACGCCACGAAGAGCATGAGGTAGTTCTCTGCGAGAACGAGAAACAGCATCGCCCCGACGAAGAGCGGCAGAACCGTGAAGTAGCGACCGAAACCAACCTCGTTGTGAAGATAGTTGACCGAGAAGCGAGCGACGAGCCAGCTCAGCCCGGCAATGGTGATCGCCATTGTGGCCGATAAGGGATCGAGAACAAAGGCGACATCCACCTGTAGAGAGCCGGTCTGCAGCCAGGTCCCCAAGACTACGAGCCGGCGAGAAGGATCGGCGAAGGTGACGGCGGCCGCGACGGTAGCGGCTAGAGCCGACAGACCCACTCCCGACACCGCCACGCGAACGAGAAGCCGTGCGCCCAACAGTCGCCCGCCGGTGATGCGATCCGCCGTTGCGAGCACAGCGGCAAGAAGGGGAAGCCCGGGGATCGCCACGATGATAAGGTCGAATGCCGTCACCGCAGCCCCCTTGATTCAATGCGAGCGGGTGGCAGAAAACCGGCGCGGCCATTGTAGTAGTCGAAGGAGTTCGCCACGACGGGAATTTTCGCCGCCTCTCCGTCCCAGGCAACGAAACCCCGCCCCGGGAGGAACAGGTCCAAGTGTCCGTCGGCAGGGTTGACGGCCACCAGATGAACCCATTCGTTGTCGAGTAGTTCGGCGATGGCCGGCTGCGTACCGTAGATGTGGCCCAGAACCTCCAACGACGATTCGACGATCAAGAGAAGGCGCATAGCCTCGTGCAGTTCGACCATCTGCTTCGGCAGCCCGGTGCGAAGATCGCTAGCCGCGCCCTCCATGACCCCGATCAAGCCGCTGACGTTATGCGGCACCTTCGTGTCGCAGCCGAACACGCGGTTGTCGACCGTCGAAAAGTAGTACTCGAGGTTGATGCCGGCCCCCACGGGCCCCATGGCGAGAAGGATGCGCTGGACGATCGAGCCGTCGGGGTCGCCGTCGGGGTCATAAGAGATGACGAAGGTGCGGCGATCTAGAAACAGACCTTGAGTGAGGGCGCGACGGCCGACAACGGCAACCGCATTGGTGCAGTGCCCCCATTCGGGGCGCACCTGCGAAAGATCTCGCGAACGACCTTCGACGTGCCTTACAGAGCGGCTCAGTGAAGAGGTCTTGGGAGCAGAGTCGAAGCGCCTGCAACGTTCCCGAGCCGACAGAGCGCGGGCCTTATCGAGATCCCGGCGCACCGCGGCCCACTCGACCCGGTGTGTTTCGGGGACGTCCTGCGTATCGAAAAACTTGGTGCGGTCGCTGGCGGTGTTGTGTATCCCCCCCACGAAGTACGTGTCGTCCGGGATCTCGACGCCGCGCCGCGCGAGCTCTTCCCGCACCGCAGGCTGGTTCGCCACGGCGGCGAACGCACGCGCGTTGGGCGCTCCGTGCTTGCCGCCACAGGCCCCGCAATCATGTGCAGACTCATGGGGGTTGTTGACCGATGATGAGCCGTGGCCGACGAAGACGACCAACCGAGCGAAGTGATGAGTGAGCCCGATATTGCGTAGTTGCGTTTCGATCCGGTCCGCCCGCTCCTGCAACGTGAACCCAAGGTCGGGGAACTGCTCAGCGTCCACCGTCAGCTGCGTGTCCGGCCACGGAATCACGAGGTTGTGCACGCGTTCTGTGAGCTCGCCCCAATATCGGGGCGCGAGCACGCGGCCCACCAGCGGCACCGACTGAACCAACCCGACGAGCTGGGTGACGAACAAGCCCGAAACCGCGTTGCGCTTGAGTTCCCAATAGGTGTTCTCTGCGCTCTCGAGCCACAAGCGTCGGTTGCGTCGCGCCTTGCCGGCCGCAACCGAGGCAACATCGTCGCGCGGTGCTTCCTTGACTCGATTCGTCGGGATGGCGCCCGCAGGGCATAGCGGGGTGACGTGATGGTCGTCAAGGCCACTGAAGTTCATGGCCATGTTGAAAAAACCTCCGGCACCGAAGGTCTCGTACTCAGGATCGACCTCGTCGAGCGCCCTGTGCATGGATTCCTCACGCTCGTCGATGCAGAAAACGACCTGGGCCTTCGGCCTTCGATCTCTGACCTGCCAGCGGCCTTTGCCGCAGTTGGCCGCGAGCGCTCCAAGTATCTCGTCACGATAGTGGCGTTCGAAAGCCGCCAGCCACACCGTCCGGTGCTCTCTCTCTGGATAAGAATCGAGAACCGCAAGGATCTGGTCCCTCGTGGACGAGGACAGCACCCGGATCTCACCTCCCGACCAACCGGCCAGCTGAGCCAGGCGGAACAGCCGCCACACCTTGTCGGATATCTCCAGGCGCGCGGTTGCTTCGGGGTGCCGCCTCCACAGCCACGCTTGGTGGGCCACCATCGACCACTGCTCGCTGTGGCCGCCACTCCGCTCGAGGTCGCGCGCCGCATGCAACACAGGGCTCGGCAGCGACCCCCGATGAAGCTCGGTGCGGACGTAGTGCTGCAAAGGGGTCGCGCGCAGCCGTTCGGAGACGACCGCCACGTGGGGATCATCGACGCCCAGGGCTGGCCCAAAGCTCCGGGTCACAACCGCCGCCTCGACCGTGAGCCTGACGGCCAGGTACTGGAGGAGGTCGGCGCGCCGAGTCTTTTGCGGTGGGAAGTCGGGATTGCTGCCCCACCAGTTCATCATTCCCGCCCAGCCGGGCAGCTTTACCATTATGCGCCCGAGGTACGTGTGCTGATTCTGCGTCTCGACGCCGAGGCGTTCGAGCTGGAGCATGAGTGCCTCGACGGGGTCGTTCGGGAGCTCTGCGACTGCAGCGCGCCAGCCGCGCAGTCCGGCGATCGCGAGGGTGGGATCGTGCTGCACCGAGGCCCGCCACGCTCCGTAGAACCCAAGCGTGCGGTCCGGCATACGCCACGCGGCTTGCCCTGTGTCGAGGAAGGCGGCGCAGATACGGATCATGTAACGGTTGACCAGCGCGCCGACGTCCGTGCCCGTCACTCGCAATACCAGGTCCGCATGGGTCAGGTCGCGTCCGAAGCGAGCCAAGTCTGACTCCAGAGCAGCATGGGCGTGGGCAGCCAAGGCCTCGCCCGGGTCTTCCGCCACGATACGCCGCGCCACATCGGCGACCGCAGTATGGGGTCGCAGTTCGGCAAGCGCTTGAAGGGCCTCGAAGCCCGTGCGACTGTAGCCGTTCTCACTTAGCTCGTTGAGCGCAAACCAGGCAGCACTTGCCGCTTCCCGGAGTCCAGGATCCTGCGCTCGGGCCGGAACCGCTTCGACCTGCGCCCGTAGTTCTTCGAGCTCGCGCCGAACAGCGTTCTCGACCTCGACGCGCTCTGCCCCGCCGAGGGGAACGGCCAATCCGCCGTCACCTTGGATCGCGCCAAAGAGTTCATCGAGGCGGTCCAGGGAGGCGTCGGGGTCACGGGAGTCGAGAGTATGTGGGTCGGTGAGCGACAGCGGGTCGAAAACGTCGAACGCGGCCAAACAGGCGGTCCACAAGTTTGTGACCGCGTACGCCTCGAGATCGGCGCGCATGCCCCGCGCGGTGGCGTCCAGCCTTCCCGGCAGATCCAGATGGCGCCGTGCAACTCGGTCGACGAGGCGAGTCTCGGCGGCGAGCCATACGCGCCGGGCTCGCTCTCGATCTGTGCCCGGGACCTCCTCGAGCGCCAGGTCGACCAGGTCCAGATAGCCCCTCCTTCGCGCCTCCGGCACGCCGAGTCCGTCCAGCAGGGCCGTGACACCCCGGCGGGGGACGCCGCCGCTGGAGAGGTTCTGCATCGCCGCGTGACTCACGGCTGAGGCTATGTCCAGACCGAGAAGGCCTCCAAGGAAGCCGCCCAGAGTGAGGTCGCGGCCGACTCGATCGATCTCGTCGGTCAGCTCACTGCTTGCCTTTGCCAGACCGTGCGCCCTCACGTCCGGGGGCACGTCCTCGACCAAGCGTCGGCTCGCCTCGCGCTCGGAGATGAGGAAGCGAAGCAGCGCGGGATCGATCGTGTTTACCCCGTGAATCAGGTGCATCCGGCGTATGTCTTTGTCGGTGACTGTGCTGCCCCCGATGGTGCCGATAACTTCCGCCGCGGCGAGTTCCGGACGGTCCTCCATGACCGCATCGAGGTCAGCATCGGTGATTCGTCCCGCGCGGTAGTGAGTGCGCATCACCTCAACGGGCAAGTACCCCTGGGCGTCAAAGAAAGACTCGGCCTCAGCCACCGCCTCGTCGAAGGGAAGATGCTGCAACCCGTGCAGAGTGTTGTGATGGATGAAGGTCGTCATCGGACCCTGGCTCGGCATCAGGTGGCCGAGATGTTCTACGACTTCGACGAGTTGTTCACGCCTCGAGAGCCGCCCGTGCGAATCAGTTTGAGTCATCACTTCACCCGAGCCGCGCTATCAGCATCTCGATCGTGGTGTTGGACACGCTAAGCGCGACCCCGGGGACCACGCCCAAGATGACGGTAAGAGCCGCGAGAGGCGCTACCGCGACGAGTTCGGTACGGCTCAGGTCTGACAAACCCGACCGGCGGGTCTCGGCCTTCTCGGATAGCACTCCACCGAGGACGCGCAGCGTGAAGGTTGCCGTGATCAAGATCCCGAAGGTCGCGAGGAGAACAGGAAGGCCGAAACTTTCGAATGCTCCGAGCAGCACCTGCACCTCGCCGGGGAACTGGATCAGGCCCGGCAATCCCATCGAAGCCAGAAGAATCAGGGTGAACATGGCCTTGAACCCGGGCGTGCGGCTACCCACACCCGCAATGTCGTCGAGAGCAAGTGTTCCGGTACGTTCGTAGAGCAGCCCACTCAGCAAGAAGAGGGCTCCGGTGACGATGCCGTGGGCGACCATCATGAAGACGGCGCCCGAATACCCGGACTGGTTCAGCGCGGCGATTCCAAGAACCACGAAGCCCATGTGGCTGATGGAACTGAAAGCCACGATCGCCTTCACATCGGTCTGCTTGAACGCCAAGAACGCGCCGTAGAGGATGTTGACCAGCGCGAGAACGAACAGGAGCGGCACCAGCGTTCGAATCCCCTCGGGGAGGATCTCAGTGGAGCGGAGCAGACCGTAGCCGCCGAGCTTGAGCATCACTCCGGACAGGATGATACTGACCGGCGCCGGCGCCTGAACGTGCGCCAGTGGTAGCCAGCCGTGCAGAGGGAAGATCGGGATCTTCACCGCGAACCCGGCCAGCAACGCCAGTAACGGCCACGTCTGGAAACCGGCGGTCCAGCCGTCGCTCGCCGCCTGAAGTGCATCCATGTCGAAGGTGTGCGGATCGGCCTCAAGGTACACGGCAAAGATGCCGATCAGCATGAAGATCGAGCCCCCAAGCGTGTACAGAAAGTACGTCATCGTCGCGCGCTCCTTCTGAGGCCCACCCCACAGCCCGATGAGGAAGAACATCGGGACAAGGGCGACCTCCCAGAACACGTACAAGAGGAACCAGTCGCGCGCCGCGAAGACTCCAAGGCACGAGGATTCCAGAAGCAGCACCCACGCGTAGAAACTCCTGGGGCTGCGCGCGATGTGCAGGGACCCCAGCAACGCAACGAACACGAGGAGCGTCGTCAACAGGAGAAGTGGCAACGACAGTCCATCCACCGCCAACGTGTACGTCATTCCCAGCTCGGGGATCCAGGTGAGAGACTCGGCAAATTGCGGGTTCTCCGCAGCTCGATCGAAACTCGCCAACAGACTCCACGACAACACCAGAGCTATCGCGGCGGTCGCTAAGGCTGCGGCCCGAACCCAGGCCGGCTTGTCCTTAGGCAGCAGCAGTATCACCACCAGCCCTATCAGCGGCGTCCAAACGATGGCGCTCAGGATGCCCATTACAGCGTCTCCCGGCGCGTCACGGCTGTGATGACCATGCTGCTACCGAGCGTCCTCCACGCGACGGGTCACCGGGTCAGACGGTGACCTTGGGAGCGGTTCGCGTGGAGAAGGGGTGCGGTCCGCGTCGCAGCGCGTCTTCACCGATGCGCCGGACCGAGCCCCCGTCGTAAGCGTAATCGATCTCGAAGTCGTGCAGGCGCTCCAACACGGTCGGGTCGATGTAGTGGACGCCGGTGAAGTCGAGTGTGACTGTTCGACCGCGAGGCATGTTGTCGAGCACGCTCCGTAGGGGGATGAAGTTGTGGAAGCCGAGCGCCCCCCGGAACTCCACGTTCACTTGGTCACCGTCGTCTGCGACCTTCATGCGTGGCTTGAAGAGGTTCCCGGCCGCTGCGCCTTTGAAGAGGGCGTGCAGGATACCGAGCACGATCCCTGTGGCGACACCAATCAGCAGATCGGTGAACAGGACGGTGAACGCGGTGATGAGCATGAGCGCGAAGTCGACCTTGCCGATGTCCCACGCGTGCTTGAAATCAGTGGGGTGAGCCAGCTTGAAGCCGACTACTAGCAGGATGCCGGCCAGCGCCGCGAGCGGGATCAACTCGAGGACTCCCGGCACCGCGAGCACAAACAAGAACAAGAAGACACCGTGGAAGAAGTTCGACCATCGAGTGCGCGCTCCGGCCATGATGTTGGCCTTGGAACGCACCACCTCCGCGATCATCGGCAGCCCGCCGACGGCGCTCGAGACAGCGTTGCCGATCCCCTTGCCGATCAGCTCCTTGTTCATGTCGGAGCGCCGTTTCCAGGGATCCAGCTTGTCCACCGCTTCGGCCGTCAGCAGCGATTCGAGGCTGGCGACAAAGACGTAGAGCACGAGCCATTTCAGGGCGGCCGCCGACATCAATCCGGAGAAGTCGGGGCTCTGGAATCCTTCGAGCAAACCTCCGCCGAGGTCGAGGCGCGGCCCTGCGCCGTTGAACAGCGCGATGACCGTTCCCACGATGACCGCCACCAGTGGGGCCGGGATCATGCCGGCGATCTTGCCAAGGCGCGGCCAGAACACCATGACCAGGACGGCGGCCAGACCCACGAGCGCGGTCTCGACGACGGCGTTGGAGATACTGGGTGGGATCTCAGTGACGATGTGGAGGCCGTGGGCGCGCGGGTTCTCGCGGCCGACGACGATGTGGATCTGCCCCGACATGATGATCAGCCCGATTCCGGCGAGCATCCCGTGCACCACCGATAGGGGGAAGAAGCCGGTGAGCTTTCCGGTCTTGGCCAGCCCCAGCACGATCTGGATCAGCCCGGCGACGACGCCGACTGCGAGGGCCACGCGGAAACCCAGCTCGACGACGGCGCCAAGGACGATCACGATCATGCCCGCGGCGGGGCCGTTGATGGTGACGTAGGAGCCCGACAACAGGTTCGCGACCGTCCCGGCGATGATGCCCGAGATCACGCCGGCGATCGGGGGAGCGCCCGAGGCGAGCGCGATCCCGAGGCACAACGGCAACGCGATGAGAAAAATGATGAGTCCAGAAACAACGTCGGTCTGAGCGTTCTCCTTCAGCCCGGCAAGCCAGTCCTTGGGCGGTGTTGGTCTGCC
>Ga0136615_10000808_pt1 | contig 14582 bp, 9 predicted proteins | sample AntDrymUQ2882206_2_FD_106647 | JGI IMG/M metagenome (GOLD analysis project Ga0136615, IMG submission 106647) | Polar desert sand microbial communities from Dry Valleys, Antarctica - metaG UQ288 (22.06) | ecosystem: Environmental > Terrestrial > Soil > Desert | place: Antarctica: Dry Valley...
GCATCACTGCGGTATAGGACCCGTCGGCCGGCACGGCGACGAGCGTGACGACGTCGTTGGCTCCACCATCGCAGTCCAGCCACAGCTGGTACTTGCCGGTGAACACCGCATCGGAGTAGTCCGTGATCCCGCCGTCGGTGCAGCCATCGGCGAAGCCGTACTGCGCCAGCTGGGCATCGATGTCACCCGGAGCGAGCGCGGCGAAGACGAGACCGGGCGTGTCGAACGTGTTGATGAACGAGTCGAGGTCGGTGGCCGCAGCGATGTACGGAATCGGCGCGCCGTCCTCCGCCGTTGCCGGCGCCGTGTCCCTGCTCGTCCACGCCGTCGGCACATCAACGGTGATCCGTCCGAGATCGTCGACGACCGACTCGTACTCATAGGCCGCCGGCGCACCAGCGGGCTCGTCCTCCGTCGCCACCTCGGCACTGACTTCCTCGGCGAACGAGAACGCCGGCTCGATCGGCGTGTCGCCGTTGATCTCCCCGCGCAGCACCTCTTGGGTGTCGTAGCGCAGCACGTCGACCTGGATCGGTGCTCCCTCGCCGGCCGTGCGGATGACGTCGCAATAGTCGGCGAACGTGCCGTCGGTGCCGACCGGCAACCCGTTCATCGACGTGACGATGTCGCCGGCCATGATCTCGGCCTGCGAGGCCGGCGAGCCAGGCTGCACGCCGGCGACCCACACGCCGGCGATGCCGAGCGCCTCGTCGAACACGGCCCAGCCGTTGATGCCCAACGACTCGAAGTCACCGTCGGCCAGGCGGTCCACGACGGGCTGAGCCAGGTCCGAGGCGATGGCGAAGAACTGCTCCGTCGTGGTCGCCACGGCCCCGCCGGCGTAGTTGACGCCGACGACCGTGCCGTCCTCGCCGATCAACGGGCCACCCGAGTTACCGGGCTGGATCGCCGCGTCGTGCTCGAGGGTGTGATCGATCGACGATGTCCCCGTCAGGTCTCCCCCGGCCTCCGCCTTGGCGACGATGCCCCGTGTCAGCGTGAACTCCGGATCACCCAACGGGAACCCGGCTGCGTACACGTCGAGGCCGGCGCGAATTTCGCCGTCGTACCAATCGAGGAACGGCAACTCGTCGCTCGTGTTCAACTGGATCAACGCCAAGTCGTTGCACTCCGACACGCCGACGATCGTGGCGTTGTAACTGTCGTCGGTGTCACCGCCGACGAACACTTCCAGTGTCGCCGCACCCGTGACGACGTGGTTGTTCGTCACGGCCAACCCGTCAGCACTGATCAGGAACCCGCTGCCGCGGCCGGAGGCGTCGGCGAAGCCGATCTCCGGATCGCGGAACGTGCCACGAGCTTCGATCTGGATCACCGCCGGCTGCACTTCGTCGAAACTGCTGATCGTCCCTGCACCGCCGTCTGTCGTCGCCGGGGCATCCGATGCCGGCGTCGTGGTGTCCGGCGACTCGGTGGTGGCCGGCACCGTGGTTGCGGCCGCCGCAGTGGTCGCCGGCGCCTCTTTGGACGGCGCCGTGGTCGCCTCCGCCGCGGTGGCCGGTGACGACTCCTCGTCATCGCCGCCGCACGCCGCGGCCACCAGCGCCAGTGGGAGCGCGATCGCGCCCCATCGTCCCCATCCCGTCCGCTTCATCACGTCCTCCCTATCGACGCTCGTTCCCTCGCCCCGTCCGCCTGGACGCGTTGGCGGTGGGGCATTAGCCGCGAGGACGGGGGACATCGAGCAATTGACGGTGCGCTGCACTGACCGTCACTCGATCGACATCTGACGACGTTCAGGCGTCGGCCCGCTCCGCCTCCACGATCGAGGCCGGCCGGGGCCGCCCGAAGAGGTAGCCCTGGCCGCGGTCGCAGCCGAGCTGGCGCAGGCGGGAGAGCTGCAATGGCGTCTCCAGTCCCTCGGCGACCACGGCGATGCCGAACGAGTGACCGAGATTGACCACGGCCTCGACGATGGTCGTGTCCTCGCTGTCCAACCCGAGGCCGGCGACGAACGTGCGGTCGATCTTGATCGCCTCGACCGGGAACCGCTTGAGGTATGTCAACGACGAGTAGCCGGTACCGAAGTCGTCGACGGCCAGGTGCAGGCCGAGGCTGCGCAGGTTGCGCAGTGCGACGGTCGACGCCTTGACGTCGGCCATCAACGCCGTCTCGGTGATCTCCAACCACAGCGCATCGGCGGGGATCCCCGTCTGTGCGAGCAGGTCAGCGACGAGCTCGGCGAAGTTGGGGTCGACGACCTGGCGGGTACCGACGTTGACGGACAGCTGGGCGTCGGCGAACGGCAGGTCATGCGCTCGCCATCTGGCGAACTGCGCCAACGCGTCCTCGAGGATCGACGCACCGAGCTCGCCCATCAGCCCCGTCTCCTCGGCCATCGGCAGGAACTGATCGGGGCTCAGGAGACCACGTTGTGGATGCAACCACCTCGCCAACGCCTCGAACCCGACGACGTGACCCGTCGTCAGCTCGACGATCGGTTGATAGTACGGAACGACCTCGCCACGCTCGATCCCCCGGCGCAGCTCCGTGGCGGTGCGTAGGGCCAGCACCTTCGTCTCGTGGGAACCGGGCGCAAACGCCTCCACACAGTCGCGACCGCGGGCCTTTGCGCGGTACATCGCCGCATCGGCGTCGCGCAGCAGATCGGTCGCTGTCACACCGTCGCGATCGTTGAGGCTGAAGCCGATGCTGGCCGTGACGAACAGCTCGGTGCCCTCGACGACGACCGCCCGCCGCACGGCCTCGCGCAACGCCTCGGCGACGACGACGGGATCGACGCTTGCTTGACCTACGTCGCCGCGCAGACCGTCCAGCACGACGATGAACTCGTCCCCCCCGAATCGGGCCAGCAACCCCCGCTCGCCAGCCGTCGCGGCCAGCCGGGACGTCATCGCCATCAGGAGCACGTCACCGATGCCGTGCCCGAGGCTGTCGTTGATCGCCTTGAAGTTGTCGAGATCGATGAACAGGATCGCCACGTCACCGACGGCCGAGCGTTCGAGCAGATCGTCGACGCGGCGCAGCAGCTCGGTGCGGTTGGGGAGGCCCGTGAGGTCGTCGTGGGACGCTGCGAACTGGAGTCGCTCCGCGGTGCGGCGCTGCTCGGTGACGTCCTCGATGTGGGTGATCGCCAGCGACACGCCTTCGTCCTCGGTGACGGCTACGCGGGTGCGCGCCCATACGAACTGCCCGTCACTGCGCAGATAGCGCTGGTCGAGCAGGTACGTGTCGGCGATGCCGAGCTCGAGCCGGGCCCGGTGCGAGGCGGCCGCGCGCAGGTCGTCAGGGTGCGTGATCTCCCGGATGCTGCGACCGACCAGGTCGTCGACCGGACGGGCGAGCATGTCGGCCAGCGAACGGTTGGCGTCGAGGATCGTCGAGTCGTCGAGGCGGACGAGGGCCATGCCGGTCGGCGCCGAGTGGAACGCCTGCTGGAAGCGGCGCCGGGCCTGCTCCAGCGCACGCACCCGCTCCTCCCGCTCGGTGACGTCACGGAGCCGCACGATCACGCCGCTGTCGTTCTGGCGGGCGCGGTCGGCGCTGGCCTCGACCATCGTCGGCGGGCCGTCCGCATGGAGGAGCGAGAATGACATCGGGCCGACGACGCTCCCGCGCCTGGCGCTGTCCAGCCATTCGTGCACTCCGGCCGCGCGTGACGGATCGATCAGCTCGACGAACGTGGTGCCGACGAGCTCGCCAACGGGCCGGCCGGTCAGCTCGACGGCCTTGGCGTTGGCGCCGCCGATGACGCCGGCATCGGAGACGGGCACGACGCCTTCCGGCAGGTCGTCGAGCAGCAGGCGCAACTCGGACTCGGTGTCGATGAGTCGGTCGATCGTGTGGTTGAGGTGGCGCGTGATGCGCCGTGATTCGAGCCACGTGACCACGACCGCGGATGCGGCGAGCAGCGACGCCGAGATCACGGCGGCCACGGCGCCCGCCGAGCGGTCGCCCTCGAGGCGCAGGACGAGCATCACCAGCCCGATGAGCAAGACGGCGGCCACCGTCACCGACAGCACCCACCGCCACATCGCCGCCCGTCGACGGATCGCCACCCCGTCCGTCACGTCCTCGAGCATCGGCCGACGATACTGCTACGCCGTGCGGGACGGCGGCGCGATGAGCGACCTGCCGATTCCTTGCCCCCTCTTGGCTCTTCATCTTCAGCCGAGGCGACCCGGGTAGCCGGGCCTCGTCACCTGAGGCAGAACGCCGAAGGGCAGGACCGTCACTCCGCCTGCGTCGCCCACCACGCGTCGAGGCGGCGGTAGGCCTCGTCCAGGCCGAGCTCGCCTTCGTCGAGGCGAACCTCGAGCAGGTGGGCGAGCGCCTTGCCGACGATCGGGCCCGGCGCCACGCCGAGGTGCTCCATCACCTGCTGGCCGTCCAGCTCGGGGCGGATCGCCGCCAGCTCCTCCTCGGCGGCCAGTTCCCCGATGCGCACCTCCAGGTCGTCCATCCGCTTCGCCAGCCGGGCCGCCTTGCGCGGGTCCCTGGTCGTGCAGTCGCCCCGCGTCAGAACGTTGAGCTCGGCCAGCAGCGCGCCAGCGTCGCGGACGTACCGGCGCACCGCCGAGTCGCTCCACCCCATCTGGTAGGTGTGGAAGCGCAGGTGCAGGAAGACCAGCTCGGACACGGCGGCGATGTCGGCGGTGCTGTAGCGCAGCGCCTCCATCCGCCGGCGCGTCATCCGGGCGCCCACGACATCGTGATGATGGAACGTCGTGCCCTTGCCCGGCTGATAGCCGCGCGTGCGCGGCTTGCCGACGTCGTGGAACAGCGCGGCCAGCCGAGTCACGCGGAAGTCGAACGTCCCCTCCTTCGAACTCGGCGGGCGGACGTTCTCGACCACGGCGATGGTGTGGCTGAGCACGTCCTTGTGTCGATGGATCGGATCGTGCTCCAACCGCAGCTGCGGCAGCTCCGGCAAGAAGTGCTCGGCAAGGCCGGTGTCGACGAGGAACCACAACCCCGCCGCGGGTCGATCGAGGACGATCAGCTTGTCCAGCTCGTCACGGATCCGTTCGGCCGACACGATCGCCAACCGCTCACCCAGTTCGACCACCGCAGCGACGAGTTCGGGCACTGGTGTCAGGCCGTAGCGGGTGACGAAGCGGGCCGCCCTGAGCATCCGCAGCGGGTCGTCGGTGAAGCTCAGCGCCGGCGCCAATGGTGTGCGCAAGGTGGCGGTGGCGAGGTCGGCGGCGCCGCCGTACGGATCGATGAGCATCGGCGCACCGCCGTCGTCATCGACCAGCTCGAGGGCCATCGCGTTGATCGTGAAGTCGCGGCGGCCGAGGTCGGTCTCGATGTCGTCAGCGAACGTGACGTGGGGCTTGCGCGAATCGTCTGCATACGCCTCCGCGCGGAACGTGGTCACCTCGACCGTGCGGACCACACCGTCGGGACCCTCGTGCTTGGCGCCGATCGTGCCGAAGCGCTCCCCCTGCGTCCACAACGCGTCGGCCCATCCGTTGAGCAACTGCTTGATCGCCGGCGGCCGGGCGTCGGTCGTCAGGTCGAGGTCGAACTCGGCACCTCCGGCGTCGACGAGCAGGTCTCTGACGGCACCGCCGACGAGGTACAACCGGTGGCCGGCGGCGCGAAATCGTCCGGCCAGCGGTGCCAACTCGGCAAGCACGGGGGCGATGCGGTCCGGAATCATGCGACGGGCAAGGCTAGGCAGCGGCACGAGGCGGCGCGCCGGCTGCATCAGACGCGGCGACTACTCCGGCAACCAGTAGGCCCGCGCGCGTGCAACGGCGTCCATGCCTGGACCGCCGCTGGTCGGCGGCTCCGGGCGCATCTGCTCGCCGGCCAGCGCACCGACGAGGGCGCTCGTGCTGGCGGCCAGGGCGTCCAGGTCGTAGCCGCCCTCGAGCATCGCCACGCAACGGCCGGCCGGGGCCAGCCGCAACGCTCGCGACATGATCAGCGAGTAGTCGCCGGCGGTCAGTCCAAGCTCGGTGATGGGGTCGTCGCGATGGGCGTCGAAGCCGGCCGACACGAGTAGCCACGTCGGCGCGAACCGTTCGACGACGGGAGCGATGACGTCGTCGAACGCGGCGAGGTACACGTCGCCGGTGGCGCCGGCCGGTAACGGCACGTTGAGTGTCGTTCCCAGCCCGGCCCCGACCCCTGTATCGGTCAGCCGGCCCGTGCCGGGGTAGAGCGGCCACTGGTGCAGGCTGACGAACAGGACTCGCGGATCGTCGAAGAACACGTCCTGCGTGCCGTTGCCGTGGTGGGCGTCGATGTCGAGAACCCACACCCGCTCGCCTTCTGCCGCCAACGTCGCGGCGACGACGGCGATGTTCGAGACGAGGCAGAAGCCCATCGCATCGGTGCGCGTCGCGTGGTGGCCGGGCGGGCGCACCGCACAGAACGCAGCTGTTCCGTCACCTCGGCGCATTGCCTCGACGGCCGCCAGCCCCGCCCCCGCCGCCAACGCCGCGACCTCCGCCGAACGTCGGCTCATGCACGTGTCGGCGTCGATCCACCCACCGCCGTCCGCGGCCAACGTGTCGAGTCGGTCGAGGTACCAATCCGGATGGACCCGTTCCAGCTCGGCGCGCGTCGCGGCCCGCGGCTCGAGGGCGACGACGGCACCGGCCAGTGACTCCGAACGCGCACCGTCGATCACCGCCTGCAGGCGCGAGGGACGCTCGGGATGACCGGGACCCGTCATGTGCTCGAGATACATCGCGTGCGTGGCGAACAACACCGTCACCCACCCCACGCTATGTCCAGTGATCGCGCAGCTGCACCGATTGTGAGCACCGTTCGAGGGCGAAAACCGCACCGAACGGAGCTCAGAATCGTCACGGTGGTGCCGGCGCCTCAGTGCGGCGGATGGCACGGAGTACCGTCACGGAGGGTGAAGGTTCGTCAGGGCAGCGGTCGGGCTCAGCTGGGTAGCCGCGCCCGAGTGCGACCGTTCGGCGATCGCACCGGTGTCGTCCAACTCGTGCTCACGGACCAGGCCGTCGTGCCCGGGCCGCAGGAACTGTCCGACTGGATCGACGCGATGGCTACCTCGGAGGACGCGGTGCACACCGTCCGCACCGGCGCGCTGTTTCCCGACGCCGCGGCCCGGTTCGCCGATGCCGGGTTCGCGGTCATCGACACGTTGGAGTTGCTGGAGCTCGACCTGTCCACCGGCGGCGCGCTCCCCACCGCCGACGATGCGCAGGCCCGGACCGGCTCACTCCCGGCGCGCCGTCACGCGGAGGCCGCCGCCATCGACGGCGACGCGTTCGGCTTGCCGTGGGCCAACGACGGCGACGACCTGGCCGACATCCGTCGCGCCACCCCGCGCCACGTCGCCCGTGGCCGCTACATCGGCGGTCGGCTCGAGCGCCGCCTCGTCGCCTTCGCCATCACCGGGGCGGCGTCCGGCCAGGGCTACTTGCAGCGCCTCGCCGTCGATCCTGCCCACCAGCGCCAGCACCACGGCTGGGCGCTCGCCGTCGACTCGCTGCACTGGATGCGCCGGCACCGTCTCCGGGCGGCGCTGGTCAACACGTCGGTCGACAATGCCCCGGCGTTGGCGCTGTATCGCTCCATCGGGTTCCAGCCGCGCCACGAGCGCCTCCATGTGATGGAGCTCGCCGTGCGAACGCCACGATGACCGCAGGGCGCCACGGTCGTCAACGCGTCGCCTTCGCCCTGCTCGGCGCCACCATCGCCTCGTCGTTCAGCAGCTCCGCCCATGGCGCGCCGGCCGACGACGAGCTGCTCGACCTCGCGCTGATCGACCAGGACTTCGCCATCTCGGCCGACGCCGATTGGACTGCCCGCTTCCGCGTGGACGGTGGCGCCGACCAGCTCGAGGCCGTGGCAACGACCACGACCACGACGACCACCGCCCCACCCGCAGCGACGGCAGGATCGACCACGTCGACCGGAGTACCGACGTCCACCGGGACGCCGGCGGCGGAGAGCGCAGAGGAGCGGGCGACCTCGGCCGTCGTCACGGTGCGCGTCCACGGTCGGATCCTCAGTCGGACGACGCTGGAGGAGGCGTTCGCCGGCGACGTCGGTCCACCGACCGACCAGCTCCACCTCCCGCTGCGTGATGCCCTCACCGTCGCCGGTGACGAGGCCACCATCGACGTCGTGGTGCCGACGAGCACCGAGCCCGACGACACGACGCTGACGCTGCGCCTCCCAGGCACGTACCCCGTGTCGATCGAGGTGCGCGCCGACGACGTCCTGCTCGCCGAGCATCTGACGTTCCTCGATCGAATCCCGACCCAGCCGGACGACACGCCGGCGATGGGCGTGGCCGTCGTCGCCGCCGTCGACGATCCGGGCGCCGCACCCAGCGACCACCAGCTGGAGGCCACGCGCTCCCAGCTCGAGGCACTGGTAGCGCTCGGTTCGACCACCGACGCTCCGCTCACCGTGGCCCTCCCGCCCACCATCGAGACTGTCCTCGCCGACGACGCCGAGTTGACAAGCGCGCTCCGTGACGCGCTCGCCTCTTCTGAGCTTCTGGCGCTGCCCGCCCGCCAGCTCGACCCGTCGTCGGCCGCAGCGGCCGGCCGAGCCGAGGCGTTCAGCCGGGAACTGCGCGCCGGGGAGGACGCGCTGGCCCGCCTCCTCCCCCAGTCACCGACACGGCGAGCCGCCTGGCTCGTCACCGAACCGCTGAGCGCGGCGGCTGCGGCGCAGCTTCGTGATCCGCTCGGCTTCCGGCTGCTGCTCCTCGACGAAGCGATGTACTCGTCGCTCGAGGGGAACATCAGCACGTTCCTCGACCCGACGCTGTCGCTCGACGTCGCCCTCGAGGGCGGCGGCACGTTGCCGGCCACGGTGCTCAGCCCACTCGGTGCGGCCCTCGACGGCCCCGCCCCGAGCAGCGAGCCGACACCCGCCGAAGCGGCCGTGCGTGTGCTCTCGTCACTCGTCACCGCCCGGCGCGAGCTCGGGCCCGAACTGCGCCGCAACGTCGCGCTCGCCACGCCGGGCATGGGTGTGCCGGACGCCGAGGTGGTGTCCATGCTCGCCCACCTCGCCACCGACTCCCCCGACGTGACCATGACCACGATCTCCCGCTTCGCAGGCACCGACGCCATGCTCGTCGGCGACGATCGGGTGACCCTGCGGCTGCCCGCGACCGCGGGGGTCGATCTCACCTCACGCGCCGAACGGATCGACCTCATGCGCGTCGCCGCAGTCAGCGCCGCGTCGATGACGACGGATGGCACCAGGGCGGCGCAGTGGCAACAGCGACTCGATGCAGCGTTCTCCACCGCGCTCGACGCGGCCGCTGCCGATGTGGCGATCGACGAGGTCGCCACAGAGGTCGACGCGGTCCTCGCGTCGGTGCAGTTACCGGAGCCGTTCACGTTCACGCTGACCGGGCGGCGTTCCGAGCTGCGCGTGAACGTCCGCAACAGCTCCGAGGACCAGCGCGTCGTGATCGTCCGCGCCACGTCGTCCAGGCTGCGCTTCCCCGACGGCGACCAGGAGGTGACGCTGGCGCCGGGCGTGACGGAAGTGCTGATCCCCGTCGAGGCGCGAGGCAACGGCACGTCGTCCGTCGAGATCCAGCTCCTCACTCCGGTGTTCGGTCAACGGATCGGACCGTCGACGTTCCTGACGGCACGCGTGAACGCCCTGACCGGTCTCGGACAGGTGATCACCGGCGGTGCCCTTCTCGTCCTCGTCACGTGGTGGTTCAGCCACCTGCGCAGTCGCCGCCGATCCAGGCTCGGCACCCCCGCGGCCGGCGCGCTGGACGAGCACGCCGTCGCCGTGTCGCCCGACGCTGCAGAGGCGACCGCGGTCAGCCACCTCCGGGAGACCGACATCGACGACGGGTAGGCTGTCCGACCCGTGACCGCGTCGTCATCTCCACCCGCGTCGCTCGGCACCGTCGGCATCGTCACCGACAGCTCGTGTGACCTACCCGACGACCTGGTTGCTCGTTGGGGCATTGAGGTCGTCCCACTCAGCATCCGCTTCGGCGACGAGGAGCTGGTCGATCGCGAGGAGCTGACGACGGCGGAGTTCTGGGCCCGCTGCGCAACGACGTCCGAACTGCCATCGACCGCCGCGCCATCGCCCGGCCGGTTCGAGCAGGCGTATCGGCGGCTGGCTGCACGCGGCGTCGACGGCGTCATCGCCGTGACGCTGTCAGGCGCCTTGTCAGCGACGCTGCAGAGCGCGGAGCTGGCCGCCCGCGCCGTGGAGGCCGACGGGATCGTCGTGCGCACCGTCGACAGCCGGACGGTCACGCTCGGCCTTGGCACGATCGTCCTCGCCTGTGCCGAACGATCAGCCGCCGGCGGCATGCTCGACGAGGTTGAGGCGCTGGCCCGCGATCTGGTCGAGCGGACCAGGGTCTTCGGCGCGCTCGACACGCTGGACAACCTGCGCAAAGGCGGACGCATCGGCAACGCCAAGGCGCTCCTCGCCACCGCGCTGTCGATCAAGCCGATCATCGAGGTCGCCGATGGCGTCGTCGAACAGCACGGCAAGCAGCGCACGCGCTCCAAGGCCCTTGCCTTCCTCGTCGACAAGGTCGCCTCGTTCCAGGGCCGCATGGAGCACCTCGCCGTGCTCCATGCCGACTGCAGCGACGTCGATCAGTTCGTCGATCAACTGCGCCCGCTGGCGGCCGGGGAGATCATCGTCGGCCAGATCGGACCGGTGATCGGCGCCCACGCCGGCCGAGGAACGATCGGCGTCGCCTTTCACGAAACGCGCCCGGTGCACCTCGCCGCCGCTGGAACGCCTGCGGCTCCGGCGCCCACCGAATGACTGACCCCAGCACGGCGCGTCCGGCCTCGACGTTCACTGGACATCGAGGATGCGCGGACTACAGCCTCAACGGTCGGTGACCCTCCCTCAACAACGGCGCCGACGCAACTAGCGTCACGGGGCGGAATGCCGGCCTCCAGCACACCATCCTCCACCTCGAGTGCGACGCCGCCGGGAGATGAGCGACCCATCATGCTCGCTGGCCGCTACCGGCTGGAGCGCCGGCTCGCCCAGGGCGGCATGGCCGAGGTGTGGTTGGCGACGGACATCTCGCTGGACCGCAAGGTCGCCGTCAAATGGCTCAAGCCGAGCCTGGCCACCGATCCTGTGGTCGCCGAGCGATTCCGGCGGGAGGCGATCGCCGTTGCCGGCCTGACCCACCCGAACATCGTCGCCGTCCACGACGTCTTCGAAGACGGCGGTCGGCAGGCAGTCGTCATGCAACTCGTCGACGGCAAGAGCCTGCGCCAGCTCCTCGATGTCCAGACCCGCCTGAGCCCGGAACTGACGATCCACATCGGCACGTGCGTCGCCGCCGCGCTCGACGCCGCCCACCGGGCCGGGTTCGTGCATCGCGACGTCAAGCCCGGCAACATCCTCGTCACCGCGGACGGCCGCGTCCTGTTGACCGACTTCGGTATCGCCAAGGGACTCGATACCTCAGGTGACGACCTGACGAGCGACAACGTGATGATGGGCACTGCGAAATACCTGTCGCCAGAGCAGGTGCGTGGTCGCCGTCTCGACGGGCGGGCAGATCTCTACGCGCTGGGCCTCGTGCTCTACGAGTGCCTCGCCGGGCGCGTCCCGTTCCTCGGCGAGACCGACGCCGACACGGCGCTGGCCCGCCTGCAACGAGACCCGACCGACCTCGGCCGGCTGCGACCGACGCTGCCCCGTGGCCTCGTCAACCTGATCCACCGCCTCCTCGCTCGCGATCCGACCCATCGCCCTGGCAGCGGGGCCGAGCTGCGCTCCGAGCTGACGCGCGTCGCCGCCGAGGCGCCACCGGACCTGACACCGGCGGCGCCACCGCCGGGTCCCGTGCCCAGTCCCGTCGGGCCGTACACCCGCGCGCCGAGCGCCAGGGTGCGGGACACGGGCCGCCAGCGCGCCGTGCCAGCGGCGGCAATGGGGGCGATCCCCGGTGAGGCGACGCCGCCGGCCGGGCCACGAGGTACGTCCCGCGATCACACGCCCGATGCGGGACCAGGCCTGCGCGGCCGCCCCGCGCGGGGGCTGCAGTCTCGAACCGGTCCCCCGCTGATCATCGTCGCTGCGCTGCTGCTCATCGGACTCGTCGTCGCCCTGGTGCTGTGGGCCACGCTTGGTCCCACCGACGAGTCAGGCACCGAGACGTCGGCGGGCACGGAGACCGGCACGGCGCCGCCGTCGGTCGCTGCGCCGGCCGACGCCGTTGCCGAGCTCCTCGCCTATGACCCTGCCGGCGACGGGGACGAGAACGACGATCTCGCCGGTGCCGCCGCCGCCGACGGCGATCCGAACACCGCGTGGCAGACGGTCTGCTACTCGTCGCAGTTCATGGCCCCCAAGCCCGGCGTCGGCCTCGTCGCCTCGCTGGACGAGACGATGACCGGCTCGCTGTCGTTCGACGTCCTGACGGCCCCGTACCAGGTCGACGTGTTCGCCACGGACAGCGAGGACGTGCCGGAGTCGATCGACGCGTGGGGTGACCCACTGCGCCCGACACCGGACTTCGGCGAGCAGCCGGGATCGGTCTCGATCGACATCACCAACCCGGCCCGGCACCTCCTCGTGCTGTTTCGCGAGCTGGGTGCCGGCCCCGGATGCAGCGACGCCAACCCGTTCCGCGGCGTGCTCGGCGAGGTCGCCTTCTCCGGCTGACGCCACGAACGACTGCAGGGGTCTCCGCCCGGCCGGGACCCCTTCTGTACAGTCCCTTCATCGGCGCACCCGACGATCAGACTCTCGTGACGGCCGCCAAGGCCGGTGATCGCCAAGCGCTCGATGCGCTCCTGCGCCGCCATTACGACCGCGTGCACGCCGTGTGCCGCCGGATCACCGGGTCCCCCTCCGACGCCGACGACGCCAGCCAGGAGGCGATGATCCGCATCGTCCGGTCGCTCGACCGATTCGACCAGCGCGCCGCGTTCTCCACGTGGGCCTACCGCATCGCCACCAACGCCGCGCTGGACGAGCTGCGCCGCCGGAAGCGGCGCCCTGCGCTGCGCATCGTCGCCGCGGACGGGACGGCAGAGCCGGCAGATCCACGTGCCGAGGCCCACGTCGATGCCGTCGCCGACCGTGGCGCGCTGGACCAGGCACTGGCCGGTATCGGTGAGGAGTTCCGCACCGCAGTGGTCCTGCGCGACGTCGCCGACCTGGACTACGCCGAGATCGCCGCCGTGCTGGACGTGCCGATCGGCACCGTGCGTTCGCGGATCTCACGCGGCCGGGCCCAGCTCGTCGCCGCACTCGGGAACCCCGACGCCGGTGACGAACGTCCAACCACCGCACCACCAGCACCCCCCACGACACCATGACCAACGACCACGACGCCCCCGACGCCGCCGATCTGGCGAGCACGTATCTCGACGGCCACGCCGACGACGAGGCGCGCGCCCGCGCCGAAAGCGATCCGCAGGTGATGGAACTCGTCGAGCGCTTCCGGTCGTTACGTGCCGAGCTCACCGCCGTCGACCCCCCCGACGAGGCGCGCCGCGATGCGGCGATCCTCGCCGCGCTCGGTGCCCAGCGCTCCCCCGCTGCCGAGGCGCGGGCCACGGCACCTACTCCACTGCCGACGGCCCGACGCGGCAACTGGCGGACGACTTCCATCGTCACCGCCGCCGCCGCCGCGGCCGTGGCGATCGCCGTTGCCGGCATCGTGGTTTTGGGTGTCGGCGGCGGCGGCGACGACGACTCGGCCGACGCCCCGACGACACGTGACGCAGCGAGCGCTGACACAGCGTTCGGGCGCGACCTGGCGATGGACACGATGTCCTCCGACGACGGCGCGATCGCGGGCGCCGCCACCGATCGAACAGAATCGGCCAGCGCAGCCGCTCCGGAGGCGACGGCGACGGGGGAGGCGACGGCGGCGGGCACGGTGTCAGACGCCGGCGAAGCTGCGGACGCGACGAAGTCCGGAACCGCGGGTGACGGAGCGCCGAGCCCGGCGACGTTGACCGTACTCGCCTCCGGGCCGGAGCTGTATGCGTTCGCCACCGCGCCTGCGGCACTCGACGAGCAGGAACGCGGCGATCCGGCCTGCGATCCTCCCGGCGACGCGACATACGTGGACACGGCGAGCTATGTCGTCGGTGACACCGCGACCATCGTCGACGTGTTCCTGGACGACGACGGGACGGCGCTGGCCTATGACGTCGCGACGTGCGACGAGGTCGTCCGCGCCGTGCCCTGACTGGTCGATGTGGCCCCCCCACGTCAGCGGGGTGCCGGTGGGCCGACCGATCAGCCACCTGCGAAGAGCGCGTTGGTTCGCCAGCTGGCCACATGTGGGTGGCGAGCGCACTCGCGTCGTTGTCGGGCGGACGAGCCGATCCGCAGCGACCTCGGCCACCGACGACGACCATTGGTGCCGTCGGCACCGTGTGACCGGTGGCCGGCGCCGCACTACAGTGACTGGTCATGCCGGGGAATCCGCTCACCGACCCGAACTGGGCAGAGGACCTCGCCGACACCGTCGAGCGGGTCGTCGGCCGGGTGCGAGATCGGGCGACCACACCGGTCGTTCACATCGCCAGGGGCGTCATCTACGGCCTCCTCGCCGCCTTTCTCGGGTTCGCCGCGCTCGTGCTCGTGCTCGTCGCGGTGACGCGCGC
>Ga0136615_10000809_pt1 | contig 14581 bp, 10 predicted proteins | sample AntDrymUQ2882206_2_FD_106647 | JGI IMG/M metagenome (GOLD analysis project Ga0136615, IMG submission 106647) | Polar desert sand microbial communities from Dry Valleys, Antarctica - metaG UQ288 (22.06) | ecosystem: Environmental > Terrestrial > Soil > Desert | place: Antarctica: Dry Valley...
CGAGGTGCCGTTCGTCGTTGACGCCGCCGAGCGTGACGGCAGCGGCCGCCTGGTGGCGGGCACGCTGGCCTTCGTCGCCGCCGACGTGCCCGGCGTCGGCTACCGCACCTTCTGGCTGGTCGGGGCCCCAGACCTGCCGGCCGACAGCAGCTGGGCGCCGTTCGACGGCACACGGATCGCCAACGCCGACTTCGTGGTCGGCGTCGACGCGGGGCGCGGCGGGGCCATCGACCACCTGCTGGACCGCCCCAGCGGCAAGGCACTGCTCAAGGCTGGCGAGCTCGCCAACGAGGTACGCGCCTACGACGAGTACCCGACGCACCCCGACTACGGCGAAGGCCCCTGGCACCTGTCGCCGCTGGGCACGGTGCTGTCGCAGGCGCAGGAGCCGGCGGCGGAGGTGACCGCGCAACGCTCAGCGATCGGGGAGCGTCTGCTGGTCCGCACGCGCGTTGGCTCCGTGTGCGACCTGACCCAGGAGATAAGCCTGCACGCGGGAGTCCGCAGGGTCGAGTGCACCACGACCCTCGACGGCTTCGGCGGACAGGACACCCTGTTCCGCCTCCGCACGGCAGCCGACGTCCATGGCGGTCTGCCGCTGGCCGAGGTCGGCAACGCGGTGATCGGCCGCGGGTTCGGCTTCCCGGACACCGACGTGGCCGAGGCTGCGTCCACACTCGACAACCCGGCGTACAACTGGTTCGGCATCGGTGCGACCGCCCGCATTGCGCTGAAGGACTCGGCGGGAGCCGAACCGCACGCCGCACGGGCCATCAGCGTCGCCGAGGTCGTTGCCGCCGGGCAGGAGCGCGACGCGGTGGTGCGCGACCTCGTGGTGGCGCTGGTGCGCAAGGGGGTCACCGCCACGGTGTCCCGCGCGGCCGGCGCCCGCTACGGCGCGCTCGACGCGGACTCCAACCTGCCCGACGTCCGCTTCGCCATCGGAGGCCCCGAGGACAACCCGTTCACGGCTGCCGTGCTCGACGCCGCCGGGGCGGACTACCGGTCACGCCTGCGCGAGAAGATCGACAGCGACGGGTCCGGCGTCGTCTGGGTTCCCGCCCGGACCCCGTTGGAGGCCGTCTGGCAGCCCGATGCCGACCTGCGCGAACCCGACGCGCTGCCGGTCCTTGTCATCGCCGGCCGCGACGAGGCAGCCACCGCGCGGGCGGTGCGGGCCGTCGCGGCCGACCTGGACGACGCGATGATCACCGTGTGCCAACCCTCGGCGCTGAACGGCACCACCGGGACCGTGGAGGACTACACGGTCGCGGTGGTCAACCGTGGGATTCCCGGCTGCAGCGTCGACCGGCGGGGAGACCTGCATCTGTCGCTGCTGCGCTCGTGCAGCGGTTGGCCCTCGGGAGTGTGGTTGAACCCGCCGCGGCGGACGGTTCCCGACGGCTCCAGCTTCCAGTTCCAGCATTGGACGCACCGGTTCGACCACGCGATCGTCGCCGGCCGTGGCGACTGGCGGCAGGCCGGGATCGTGCAGGCCGGCCACGACCACAACAACCCGCTGCAGGCGCGGGTCGTCACCGCCTCCGCAGGTGCGCTGCCCGCCAGCGGCCACCTCGTGCGACTCGACAGCGGGGAGCCCAGGGCACTGTCTGCGTCGCCGCATGAGGGCAGCGTCGTGCTCACCGCCATGAAACCGGCGGGCAACCCGATGGCGCGCATGGCGGGGACCCACATGGACCCTGGCCACGGCATCACCCTGCGGTGCTATGAAGCCCACGGTTCGCCCACCGAGGTCACGGTGGGTTTGTTCCGCCCCCTGCGGGAGGGCTTCGCCGCCGACCTGCTGGAGCAGCGACGCGAACCGCTGACGCTGGCCGACGGCAAGGTGAGCCAGCGCCTCGACGGCTACGGGATCGCGACGTTGACGGTGGTGCCCGCCGCGCGGCAGCAGCCGGCTTCCGCACCGGTGGTGCTTGGCCGGCGAGCCGAGCCGGCGCAACCCGTCTACAGCGACTACTGGCTGCACAACCGCGGCGCCGCACCGCTGGGCTACCAACCGGTCACCGTGCAGATCCCGCTGCGTGCCGTGGCGACCGACGGGCCGTTCCAGATCCCGGTCCTGGTAGCTTCCGAGCGCACCGACGTTCCGGTCGCGGGCCGCCTGGAGATCGCCGTGCCGCCGAACTGGGCCGCCGAGCCCGCCCAGCGCCTGTACCGCCTTGCCCCGGGGGCGTACGCCGAGGTCGCCGTCACCGTCAGCCCTCCCGCCGGCGCCGGGCCCGGTCGCTACTTCGTGGCCGCCCGCATCCACGACGAGGCCGGTCAGGCCCACGAGGACGTCGTCACCGTCGACCTGGGCGGGGCCTCTCCGGCGGCGCCGGAGACCGTCGCCGGCGACGAGCCGGTGCGCGCCTTGCTCCTCGAGCGCGCCACCCGTAAAGCCGTCGTCGTCGACTCGGCGACGGAGGCTGACACGATGGCCTGGATCGGCGGCGAGCTGTCGGCCGAGCTCGTCACCGACCGGCTCGATGTCGCACACGAAGCGCCGGCGAGCCTGGAGGTCGCGCTGCACAACCGGGTCGCCGGAGCGATCCGTGGGGAGGCCCAGGTCATCAGCCCCTATGGCACCTGGGCGGCGATCCAGCCGGGGACCCAGGGCTTCTCGGTGCCAGGCGGCGGCCGGACGACGCTGCGCTTCGCGGTGCGAGCAGACCCCGACACGCCGGCCATCACGGGCTGGGCGCTGGTCAAGATCGGCTACTTCGGGCGCCTGCTGTACACCCGCAGCGTTGCCGTGACGCTGGTCGGCAGCCGTGCCCTCGCCGCCTGGTCGCCGAGGTGATCGGCGTGCGACCCGAACAGCGTCGGGTGGCGACCGTCGAGGGCGCCGCGATCACCGCCGCCACCGTCGAGGCGCGCGTCAGCGAGATCCGACGGCAGGCCGGGCCAGACAACCTTCCGGCCCCCGGCAGCCCAGAGGACCGCCGGCTGCGGCGTTGGGTGGTTCACGCCCTGGTCAACGAGGCCGTCCTGGCCGCCGAGGTGCGCCGCGCCGGGCTGCCCGTCGGCCTCGGTGTCGCCTCAGCTGAGGCGGTGACCCGGCTGTTCGAGCAGGTGACCGCCGACGTCACGCTCGACGACGGTGAGGTTGCCGGTTACTACGCCCGCAACCTCGACCGCTACCGCCGCCCGCAGCGGCGGCGGGTCCGCCACGTGCTGCTCGGCGACGAGGTGGCCGCCGCCGGCGTGCGCCGCCGGCTGGCTCAAGGACAACCGCTGTCGGAGGTGGCGGCGACCTGCTCGCTGGACCCGTCGTCGCGCGAACGCGGGGGCGACCTGGGCTGGCTGCGCCGGGGAGAGGTCAGCGGTGCGTTGGAGGACGCGGTGTTCGGTGCGGCGGTCAGCAGCGTGGTGGGGCCGCTGCGCAGCGACTTCGGGTGGCACGTCGCCGAGGTCGTGGCCGTCCAGCCGGCGACCACGGTGCCACTGGAGTCCGTGCGCGAGGCCATCCGGGCCGACCTCCTCGCCGCCGCCCGCGGCCGGCGCTTCGACAACTGGCTCGAGCAGCGGCGGAGGCAGCTGGCCCAAGTCCTGCCCGGCTACGAACACCCCGGTGACCCTCGGGTCCCCGACAGCATCCACCGACACTAAGGGGAGTGCGCCGCCGTCATGCAGCAACTGTCCGACAACCTGTTCTGGTGGATCGACACCTGCAACGTCTACGTGCTGCGGAAGGGGGACACGGCCGTCCTGGTCGACTTCGGCGCTGGCGACGTCCTCGACCAGCTGCCTCGGCTCGGGATCTCCACCGTCACTGACGTCCTCATGACACACCACCACCGCGACCAGGGGCAGGGGCTGGCACGCGCCGTGGCGGCCGGGGCCAAGGTGTGGGTGCCCGCCGCCGAACGGGATCTGTTCGACGCGGTCGAGGACTACTGGGAGTCGCGGGTGGTGTGGAACAACTACAACACCCGTGACGACCGCTTCACGCTCACCCAGTCGATCCCCATCGCCGGGACACTGCCGGAGTACCGCCCCACCCGCTTCGGCGGCTATGACGTCACCATCATCCCGTTGCCCGGGCACACCGTCGGCTCCGTCGGCGTCCTCACACAGGTGGATGGGCGGATGGCGGCCTTCACCGGAGACCTGATCTCGGGGCCAGGAAAGGTCTGGTCACTGGCCGCGACGCAGTGGAGCTACGCGGGCGCGGAAGGGCTGGCGGCCAGCGTGCTGTCGCTACTCGATCTTCAGCAGCGCCGCCCCGACGTGGTGCTGCCGTCCCACGGCGGGCCGATGGACGATCCCGACGGGGCGATCGACCCGCTGGTCGAACGGATGCTGCGGCTGCTGGGGTTGCGCGGCCAGCATGCCGACGTGCTGGAGCGCCGCGACCGCCCGTACCGCCGGCTGCTGCCGCACCTGCTGCACAACTGGTCCAGCCACGCTTTCTCCTACGTGCTGCTGTCCGACAGCGGCAAGGCGCTGTTCATGGATTACGGCTACGACATGCACACCGGGCTCGCGGCCGGGCAGGACCGCGCCTCCCGGCGGCCGTGGCTGTACACCATCCCCACGCTCAAGGAGCAGTTCGGCATCGACGACATCGACGTCGTCATCCCCACGCACTACCACGACGACCACGTCGCGGGCTTCAACCTCCTGCGCGAAGCCGAGGGCACGGCGGTGTGGGCGGGAGCGAACTGCAACGTCGTGCTCGAACGACCCGGCGACCACGACCTGCCGTGCCTGTGGTACGAGCCGATCCCCGTGGACCGGGTGATCCCCCTGGGCGAGCCGGTGCGGTGGGAGGAATACGAGCTCACGCTCCATGCCTTGCCGGGGCACGCGCAGAACGCTGTCGCGATCGAGGTCACCGTCGACGGGACCCGCGTGCTGGTCACCGGTGATCAGTATGCCGGGGACGGCGAGCTCAACTACGTCTACCGCAACCGCTTCCGGCGTTCGGATTACCGCGTCAGCGGTGACCTGCTGCTGCGCGTCCAGCCGCAGCTGCTGCTGTCCGGTCACTGGCCGCCCGAGCGGGTCGGCCCCGGGTACCTGCGCGACCTGCGCGACCGCGGCGCCGAGCTCGAGCGACTCCACAAGGCGCTGCTGCCCATCGAGCACACCGACTTCGACGCGGAGGGCTTCGGAGCCTGGGTACGCCCGTACCAGCTGGAGGTCCCCGCGGGGGTTCCCGCGTGCTTACAGGTCGAGGTCCGCAACCCGCATCCGGAGCCCGAGACGATCACCGTCACGCTCGTCGGGCCGACGGGCTGGACCAGCGACCCCCCGCAGGCCTCGGTGGACCTGGGACCGGGCGAGCACGGCACGGTCTCGTTCACCGTCACCCCTCAGGCTGGGACCAGGGTGCGCCGCGGCCGCGTGGCCGCCGACGTGCGGGTTGGCCACCGCCGCTTCGGTCAGCAGGCCGAGGCCCTGCTGACCGTGCGATGACCTTCCCCATCCGCGGTGTTGTCGAGGGCTACTACGGCCCGCCCCGTTCCTGGGTGGCGCGCGAGCGCAGCGTGGACTTTATGGCCGATCGCGGTCTCAACGCCTACCTGTACGCCCCGAAGAACGAGCCGCTGCACCGCGCCCGCTGGCGAGAGCCCTACCTGCCCGAGGAGCAGGCCCGCTTCGCCGCCTTCGACGCCCGCTGCCGCGACGGCGGCGTCGACTTCGTCTTCGGCCTCAGCCCGCTGGGCTTCTGCTATGACACCGACGACGACCTGGCCTGCCTGCTGGCCAAGTTCGATGCCGTCGACGCTGCGGGGATCCGATCCTTCTGCCTGCTCACCGACGACATGAGCGGCCGCCAGGCCGGGGAGCGGGTCACCTCCCGCTTCGACGACCTCGCGCAGGCCCATGCGTGGCTGGTCAGCAGCCTCCACCGGCACCTGCGCCGTCGTGGGCACGATCGCAGCCTGTGGTTCGTGCCCGTGGAGTACTGCGGCAGCCCGACGACCCCCTATCTGGCCACCCTCGGCGAGCTGGTGCCCTCGGACGTCCCAATCTGCTGGACCGGGCCACAGGTTTGCTCGCCCACAATCAGCCTCGAGCACACCCGCGAGGTCGCCGCAGTGTTGCGCCGCCCCGTGCTGTACTGGGACAACCACCCCGTCAACGACGGCGACATGCGGTTCGACCCGCATCTGGGACCCTTGACCGGTCGCGACCCCAGGCTCCCCGAGGCCGCCTGCGGGCTACTGGCCAACCTCGCGCTCGAGTCCGAGGCGTCGCACGTTGCCGTGGCCACGGTCGCCGACTACTGCGCCGACCCGTCGGGGTACAAACCGCAACGCTCGTGGCGTCGGGCCCTGGTCGACGTGGCGGGCGACCCCGCCGATGCCGCCGCGGTCGCCGTCCTCGCTGAGTTGGCGTGGCGGTCGCCGCTGGGGGGCCGCCGAGAAGACGACCACCGGCTGACGGGCGTGCTGGCCCGATTGCAGCAGGCCGCCGGCGGTGGCGACGCCGACCGGCGGGCGGCGCTTGCGGATGCCCGAGCGGAAGCGGTGCGCCTCGCCGAGGCCGTCCAGCGCCTCGTCGGGCTGGGCAATCCCTGGTTGCGCGACGACCTGCGGCCTTGGGTGACCAAGCTGGCGAGCTGGACCGCCGCCCTAACGTCCGCCGTGGACGTGCTGGCGCGCGCTCTGGACGACCCCAATGCCCCAGGGCTGACCGCCTCCCGCCGTGCGGCCACCCAGCATCTGGCGCAGGCGCGGACAAGCTCGTACTGGGTGAGCAATGACCTGCTCGACCGGCTCACCCGCGCCTGCCTGTGGCAGGCGGCGAAGCTCGGCGCGTGACCTGTGACGCGAGCCCATCCCCACTAAGCTAAGCGCCACGGCCCTCATGTCGCCCACATCCCCGCTGATCGTCCTGGACGACGACCCGACCGGCACGCAGTCCTTGGCCGGCGTCCCGGTGCTGCTGGAGCCGGACGAAGCGGGCCTGCGTGCGTTGATCGACGCCGGCGCCGCCGCCGTGCACCTGCTGACCAACAGTCGTGCGCTGGACCCCGTCGCCGCCGAGCGACTGGTCACCGAAACCGCCGCGATGGCTCGGCGGGCGCTGCCTGAGGCCGAGGTGGTGCTGCGCGGCGACAGCACGCTGCGCGGTCACCTCGTCGAGGAGTACCGGGGACTGCGCGCCGCCTGCTTCCCCGACGTCGCGCCAGTCCTGCTGCTCGTCCCCGCCCTGCCAGCGGCGGGCCGCGTCACGGTCGGCGGCCTCCACCTGCTCGACCGTGACGGCAGGCGCACGCCGCTGCACCGCACCGAGTACGCGCGCGACCCTGTCCTGGGTTACTCCGACGCCCGGCTGCTGCGCTGGGCCGAGGAGCGCTCCGGTGGCTACTTCGCCGCCAGCGCCGGGCGTGAGGTCCACCTTCCGCAGCTTCGCCGACGGGGCGGCGACGCCATCGCGGCCACCCTGGCGGACGTGATGTCCGGGGGACGTCCGGCGGTCTGCGCCGCCGACGCCGAGACCGTCGCCGACCTCGAGGTGGTCGCCGCCGGCCTGCGTCAGGCCCGCGCTGCCGGGGTGGCCGTCGCCGTGCGTTGTGGTCCAACCTTCGTGGGTGTGCTCAGTGGGGCGCTGGCGCGCGAGCCGGCGGCTCCGCCGGCGGTCACGGGCCCGGTGCTGGTGGTCTGCGGGTCGTTCGTAGCGACCGCCACCCGTCAGCTGGCGGCGCTGGAGGCGGCTCATCCCGGCACGCTGGTCGAGGCCGACGCGGCGGCTCTGGCCTCGCCGGACGCGTGCTCGGAGCTCGCTCGGCTGGCGGCTGCAGTCTCGGACCGCCTGCGTCGGCGCCGCCTGGCCGTACTGGCCACGCCCCGCCACCGCCGCCCGCCGGCGACCTGGGCGTACAGGCGCGGGTCGCCGCCAATCTCGCGGCCGTGCTGGATCGGCTGGACGAGCAGCCGGAGCTGGTGATTGCCAAGGGCGGTGTGACGTCGGCCGTGACGGCGCGCGTGGGCCTGCGGGCGCGCCGCGCCGATGTGATCGGGCCGGTCGCCGACGGGGTCGGGCTGTGGCAGCTCCACCGGCCCCACGCGGGGATGCTGGCCTACCTGGTGGTGCCGGGCAACGTGGGCGAGGACGGTCTGTTGGCCGACTTGGTCGCGCTGGTGCGCGGGCAGCAGACGGTGGCGGATTGACGGTCGCCCGCGCTGCCGTGTCCAGCCACCGCGGCGGGCGGGGCAGCGTCGCGGCCAACCTCGGATTCTTGTTCACCGAGACCGCGTTCCTCGACCGTTTCGCCGCCGCCCGTCGGGCCGGGTTCACCGCTGTCGAGTTTCCCTGGCCGTCGGGCCCCGCCGACGCGGTGGTGGCCGCCGCAGCGGATGCCGGTGTCAAGGTGACGCAGCTGAACATGGCTGCCGGTGACCTTTCCGCCGGCGAGCGGGGCTGGCCCAACGACCCAACCCGCCGTGTGCAGTGGCGGGAGGCGTTCGCAAAAGGATTGGCGCTGGCCGCGCGCCTGGACTGTCCGGTCGTCAACGTGCTGGCGGGCAACCGTGTCGCCGATTGCGGGCTCGGTGAGCAGCGTGCCTGCCTGCGCGACAACCTCGCCTGGGCGCTGCCTTTCGCCCGGCGACAGGGTCGGGTGCTGCTGCTGGAAGTCCTCAACGACCGCGACACGCCCCGGTACCTGCTCACGCACCTCGACGACGCGGCCGACCTCGTCCGGCGGGCGGGGAGTCCGGCGTTGCGGCTGCAGTTCGACAGCTACCACGTTGGTCGGTTGTACGGACCCGAGTCGGTGCCACAGCGCTTCGCCGCGGTGGCGACCCTCGTCGGCCACGTGCAGGTCGCCGACGTCCCCGGTCGCCACGAACCCGGAACGGGACAGATCGACTTCGCCGCCTTCTTCGCCGAGCTGCGCCGTGCCGGCTACCGAGGGGCCGTCGCGGCCGAATACGTACCGACGGCGGGCACCACCGCCGGCCTGGGCTGGCTGGACCGTCCCTGGTGGTAGTGCGGCTTCAGGACAGGACGGCGGCGAGTTGCTCGACGGAGGACCGGGGACTGGACAGCACTGGGATTGGTGGGGACTCGGGCAGGTCGGTGACCACGCGCGCCATCGACGCCTGTGCCAGGACGACGACGTCCACCCGGGCGGCCAGCCGCTCGAGCCCCGCGCGGACGAGCGCGTCGTGGCGCTCGACGTCGCCTTTGGTGACCGCCTCGAAGGCGCCGTCGCACAGCTGCGCGGTGACCGCCACATCCCGCCCTTCACGGGTGGCCACCTGCTCGACCAGGCTGACGGTCGGCTCCAGGGTCGTTGACAGCGTGGCCAGGACGCCGATCCGGTCGCCGCCGTGGACCGCCTGGAGGACCATCGGCTCGTCGACGCGCAGCAGCGGGACCGCGCACAGCGGTCGAGCCGCCTCGACCGCCGGCCCCAGCGACGAGCACGTCACCAAAATCGCGTCGACGCCCTCATCCTCGACTGAGGCGACGAGCCCCGCCAGCCGGCGCATCGTCCGGGTTTCCAGGCGGCCCTGGCGGATGGTCCGCCGCAGGAGGCTCTCGTCGACGAGACTGAAGACCTCGACGTCACCCAGCAGCTCGGTGGCCAGCTGCTGGAACGGCTCCGCCAACCCGGTGACCGTGTGGATGAACGCCGCCCGCTTGCCCATGCGCTGCCTCTCTGCCTGCGACCTCGACGTGGAACCATCGCGCGAGCACCGTGACCCGTGCGGGGCACAATGCGCAGATGCTACTGGGCATCGACCTTGGCACCAGTTCGGTCAAGGCGGTGCTGCTCGACCAGGGCAGGGCGGTGGCGTCGGCGAGCCGGGGATATCGCGTCGACCGGCCGCGGCCGCGCTGGGCCGAGTCGTCCCCGGACGACTGGTGGCAAGCCACGATCGGCGCGGTGCGCGGCGTGGTCAGCACCCGCCACGACGCCGTGTCGGCCATCGGCCTGTCCGGTCAGATGCACGGCGTGGTGATGACCGACGCACACGGCGACGCCTCGCGTCCCGCGATCTTGTGGGCCGATCAGCGCTCGCTGCCGGCGTTGGCGGCCTGGCACGCCCTGGACGAGTCCAGCCGCCGGCGATTGGCCAACCCGTTGGTGGACGGCATGGCGGGACCGGCTCTGCGGTGGCTGCGCGACCATGAGCCTGCCACCTACGGCGAGGCCGCATGGGCCTTGCAGCCCAAGGACTGGCTGCGGGCCCGGCTGACGGGGAAGGTCGCCGGTGACCACAGCGACGCTTCCGCCACGCTGCTGTATGACCTGCCCGCCGGCGGTTGGGCCATGGATGTCGTCGAGGCGCTGGGGTTGCGTGCCGACCTGCTGCCGCCGCTGCTGGAGTCCACGGCGGTGGCCGGGTTGCTGACCTTCGCCGCGGCGGATGACCTCGGCCTGCCCGCCGGCGTCGCCGTGGCCGCGGGTGCCGCTGACATGGCTGCCGCCGCGCTGGGGACGCGGCTGGTGGAGCCCGGGCCCGTGCAGCTGACCGTCGGGACCGGGGGGCAGGTGCTGACCGTGCTGGCCCAGCCCGCACCCGACGAACAGCTGCGCACGCACCTGTACCGCGCGGCAGTGCCGGACCGTTGGTACGCGATGGCAGCCAGCAAGAACGTCGGTCAGGCGCTGGAGTGGGTCCGAGCGGTCTTCGCGGTGACCTGGGACACCTGGTACCAAGAGGCATTCGCCGTGCCGCCAGGGGCCGAGGGGGTTCGGTTCCTGCCCTACGTAACCGGAGAGCGTGCACCAGTATTCGATCCCTGCGCCGCCGGGGCGTGGACGGGACTTCGCAGCGACCACCGCCGGGGTCACCTGCTGCGAGCCGCCCTGGAAGGAGTCGCCTTCGCGCTGCGTGGCTGCCTTAACGCGCTGGCGGGACGGGGTGTGTGCGTCGACGAGGTGCTGCTGGCCGGCGGTGGCTCAACCGACCCCCGCTGGCGACAGCTGCTCGCCGACGTCACCGGCGCTCGCCTGCTCCAGGCCCCGGCCGTTGACGCGTCGGCCCGGGGAGCTGCGCTGCTCGCTGGACTGGCCACCGGACAGATCGCCATGCCGCAGCCGGCCACCGGTGGCGCGGTGCTCGCCGAGCCGGGGCCGGATCACGAGATCTACGCCGCGATGACGGATGTGCAGCACGACCTGTACCGGCGACTGCACCACCCGAGCGTCCAGCCACGCGACGCCTAGCATCGACCGGATCAGCAGCAGTATAGGCGCGCCCGCCGGACAAAGGCCTCGCCGTGGGCGCCGCACCACTCCAGGACGCCGCTGTTCCGCAACTGCCCCGGGTCGCCTCGACCGCTGAGCAGCAACACGAAGGCAGCCGGCGTGGCGGCGACGAGCTGTTCGCTACCGGCACGTGCACTGCCATCCCATCGTGCCTGGCTGTTGCGCACCGCCAACGTTCGGTCGTGCTCGACCCCGCCGCGCAGGGCGACTCGCAGGTCAGCGGCCTCCCCAGGCGCAAGCCGACTGGCGACCAGCGCGGGGGTGAGCCCCAGCAGGTACTGGCAGGCCTGGGCCAGGGTCGCCGAGTTCTCGTCGAGGTCGAAATCCTCGCCGAGGCCGGTCGTCAGATCGTAGGTGTGCACCCACAAGTCAGCGCAGGAGGCGCGGAGCATCCGCTCCCCGCGGCCGTCCTCGGTCGGGTGCGATGCATCGCCGCCCACGGCCGCGATCTGACCGACCTGGGTGGCACGAGTCCCCCGCAGCGCCTCGACGGGATCGCCGGCAGCCCCGGCGGCGGCCGGCTGCCATGCGCCAGGCCCCGCGACGTGCGCGACCAAGCCGGCCACGTCGGAATCCGGGCATGGTGTCGGCCGCTGCCAATCGTCGGGACCGATCTGCTCGGCGAGGGCGACAAGCCGGTCCCACGCGTCCACCACTGCTTCGGCCGCGACGCTCACTTGTTCCCTGCCTTCCCGATGTATCAGATGCGCTACCACCTGCGGCGATCTGAGCGCTTGTCAGCGAGACCGTTGGCTCGGACGGAACGGTATCGCAGGCCGCTGCGACGCGTCGGTCGACGGGTAGCGGGCGTTCCGGGGGCTGTACAGCCGCTGAGTGCGAGCGCACACTATCGGCGCGGGAAGGAGGCGGAAGCGGATGCGGAATTGGCGCGCTAGGCCGGCTGCGTCGCCGTGACCGGCACGGGCGATGTCCGGCGGCCGTGGCTGCCAGATCTGTTGCGCGACGCGGGCCACACCGCCGCATCGGTGGGGGCGTTGTTCTATGTCTTCGTCGACGAGATCGTCGATGACACCGTCACGCTCACGGTGTCGCGCTGGCCGGACGCCGACGCCGCTGGACGCCTGCGCTTCCACGACCTCGACGCCCGCCGCCACGTCGGCGTGACGCTGCCTGCCGTCCGTGCGGGGCTCTACCAGCGAGCGGTCGAGGAAGTGACGCGATCACCGAGGGTCGGCGACGTCTTCGCCGCCGAGGTGTCGCCCGCTGCGGCCGCCCGCTTGGCGGCGACCGATGACGAGGCCGAGTGGCGCCAGCCCCTCCACGAGCTGTTCCCCGCCGAGATCCATGACGTCTCCGTGGAGGCACGAACCGTCGCCAAGCTCGCGTTCTACGGCGCCGCCGCCGCGGTGCTGCCGGAGACGGAGGCCGGACAACGCCAGCTGCTCGGCGACCTCGCCTCCCACCCCGACGACGTTGGGGCAGCGAGCACCCCCGCCACCCCTGACCTGCCCCCGTGGCACGTGCCGGCCGAGCTGCTCGACGAGGCCCATGGCGAGGGCTTCCTTGACGCCTGTCGTGCCGACGGCGGCAGCGCACTCGTCTACTTCGTCCTCAACGTCGGGGACGGCGACACGCAGGTGCTGTTGCTGCCCGCGGACGCGAACGGCCATCGCTGCGCCGTCGTCGTGGATGTCGCCTCCCGCCACAAGCTGCCGGCGTTGCTCAAGGCGCTGCAGGCCAAAGGCATCCTCCCAGCGGTCGAGGAGACCGGGCGCAGGCCGTTGCTGCCGCTGGTGATCGCCACGCACCCGCATGACGACCACATTGGCGGGCTCCCCCAGCTGCTCGACGATCTCGGCGCCGAGATCTCGGAGTTCTGGGAACCGGGGTACTACCACCCCAGCGACGTCTACGTGGAGACCATGGTCGCGCTGGAGCGCCGGCGTGACCGCCTTCGCCACCTGCAGCCCACGAGCGGGCTGTCCTGCTACCTCGACCAGGTCAAGATCACCGTCCTGGCACCTGGCATCGGACTGCGCAACCGCTTCGACTCCTACGGCACGCACATCAACGACGCGTCCATCGCTCTCAAGGTGGAGTACCCGGCGACCCGCATCGCCGAGCAGCGGGAAGGTCCCCACCACAACCGCGTCTACGTCCGCAACGACCCGTGGGCCCTGCTGTTGGGCGCCGACGCGCAGACGACCGCGTGGGCCCAGGCGACGCTTGACTTCCCTGAAGTGCACAGCCATTCCGACGCCGACCTCGCCCGGGAGCTGCGGCTGCGGGCCGGGCGCGACACGCTGCGCGGCCACGTGTTCAAGGTCCCGCACCACGCGTCCAAGCACGGCCTCAACCTCGAACTCGTCACCCGCATCCAGCCGACCATGGCGTTGGTGTCGTGTTCCGCCGACGGCCGCTATGGCTTCCCGCACGACCTCGCCCTCGAGGCCATCCGTGAGTCTCGCCTGCCGACTGCCTCGCGCGGCGGGCGTCGTCCGGCGGACCACGACCTCGGCATCCACTACACCTGCGCGGTCAGCGACGGCAACGGGCGGCCGGCGCTCGGATCGATGGCCTTGGTGGTGTCCGCAAGCCGGGGCAAGCCCCTGCAGCTGTGGCGCTTCGCCGACGGACCCCGCGACGAGGTGCGATTGGACCACGCGGTCCGGATGACTCGAACGCACCTGTCACAGCCGGCCGTGGTGTCGTGAAAACGTTTCGGCCAACGACGACCGGCGAGGCTAGGAGCAGCCGGCGGAGCTCGCTCATCGCCAACCTGCTCGGCACCGGCGGCATCTTCGAGCTCAACGTGCTCGGCTTCATCGTGGCGGTCGTCTCCGCCGTGGTGCTGCTCGGCATCTTCGAGGGCGGTGCCAGCCGTCGCACTTGAGGAATCACCCGTTTCCAGGCCCGCGTTGCGTCTCTAGGATTCGAAGGGATTCTCCTCGCCCAGCCTGAAGGAGGTGGCCAGGTGGCCGCTACCCAGGAGCGCAGCACGAGCGGGGTTCGCAACGTCCTGCTGCTGGGGCACAGCGGGACGGGCAAGACGGCGTTGGCGGAGGCGCTGCTGGCCGCGGCCGGCGTCGGTGGCGCGCGCGGGCAGACGATGGATTTCGAACCCGAGGAGCAGGGGCACTCCCTGTCACTGGCGGTCGCCTCGTTGCCATGGCGCGATGCCTGGATCAACGTGCTGGACGCGCCGGGCGGTGTCGAGGCGTTCGCTGACGCCTATCCCGCGATGGCGGCCGCCGAGGTCGCGGTCTTCGTCGTCGATGCCAGCGTGGGCGTCCAAGCCCAGCATGATCAGCTGTGGGCAGCGTGTGACGCCATCGGTTTGCCCCGTGTGGTGTTCCTGTCGCACCTCGACCGGTCGAACGCGAGCTACCAGCGCTCGATCGACGCCCTGCAGGCGCGTTGCGGCAAGCTGCTGGCACC
>Ga0136615_10000810_pt1 | contig 14581 bp, 15 predicted proteins | sample AntDrymUQ2882206_2_FD_106647 | JGI IMG/M metagenome (GOLD analysis project Ga0136615, IMG submission 106647) | Polar desert sand microbial communities from Dry Valleys, Antarctica - metaG UQ288 (22.06) | ecosystem: Environmental > Terrestrial > Soil > Desert | place: Antarctica: Dry Valley...
AAGCGTCGTGAGCGAAACTGAAAAGAGCGCAACCGGCGCGAACCCGGATGCGGGCGGCGAAAGCTTGCCCTCGCTGATTGGTCGCCTGGGCCAAGATATAGTCACTCTCCTCGACACCAAACTATAAAGGCCGACTCGCCCTGTTAGCGACAAACGATTTACAGACGAAAGGGAAAGCCAGTGGCTAAAGAAAGAAACTCACAAGGAGCCCCGGCACTACGAACAGGCGGGACGAGAGAGCCTGACAAAGTGCAACTCCAACGCCAAATGGAGGAGGCGCGCGAGTCCATTTCGCAAACTGTCGAGGAAATCAAGGACACTGTCGAAGACCAGTACGAGTCAGTAAAGGAGACTGTCAGTGGGGTGCTCGATTACCGGGAGCAGTTTCAAAAAGACCCTATTGTCTGGAGCATGGGCGCGCTCTCCGCTGGCTTCGCTATAGGCTACACTCTCGGCTACGCGCACAAGAATATGAAGCCCGCCGGCCGCAAGCACTCTGAGGTAGCCGCCTTCGCTGACAGCCTCGTCGAAGAACTCTCCACGGTGGGCCAGAGCCTCGTCATGCCCTCGCTCAACGCGAAGATCAAGCAGTTGTTCGGCTTCGACTTCTCCGACATGTTAGAAGAGATCGGCGGCGCTAAAAAGACACTCGGAAAGAAAAAGTCATCTCGGAAAGGCGGCGCGAAGTTGCAAGGCGCACGAAGAAGGGTTAAAGGTCCCACTGCGCTATGAAGCGAGCAATAAGGTGCCAGGGAGTTATTTACTCGCAGCGTTGGACGCCGGGGTTCTAACGAGCCGGCCGATCCTCGTTCGTCTCTTTACCCAGCCTTTCTACGGTCTTCGCCGCCATGCGCGCACCGGTATTGAGGAGGATACGGCCGGCCTTCCAGGCCTGCTCGCGCAGACGGTTCCAGTGATCTTCCCGCTTGAGCTCTCGCAGGCAGCGTAGATATTTGACCCGTTGCGCCTGATCGAGCTTGCCGAGGATCGCCGGGATCACTCCTTCTTCGATATTGTAACTCTGTTCAGGCAGCGGGTTGACTGCGATCACATCGCTCGCATCGATCCCCAGGTCCTCGGCCGTTGCCTCCATGGCGCCTCGGATCGCCTGCTCCTTGGGCCGCTGGGGTTGGGCGATATTGTAGGGCGGGTCCCATTCACGCAAGGGACGGAGCTGATCGACATGGGTCAGGACAACCAGGAGCGGGGGCGCGATCAGGTCGGGACGGCGCTGAAACAGGGCATTGATATTATCAAGCAGTTGCCGGTCCGCCTGTCGCGCGGCGTTGGTGGCCGAGCACACGAGTAGGATCAGGTCGCTGCGCAAGAGCTCGGCCTCTGCTTCATCGAATCCCTGATCTGCCGTCGGCCCGGCATAACCCGCGCTATCGAGGACGATCATCCGCCCCGCTTCCTCGCTCTCCAATACGTAGGAGGTGATCCCGGAGGTCAGGGGTAGTACATCGGTCATGGCCCGAAGCTCGCCGAAGAGGGCATTAATGAGGCTGGATTTACCGGCTTTGACCTGGCCCAGCACGAGCACCCGCAAGGGTTCCTCAGCGGGCGGCGTCCGGGGCTTGAGGTCTGTGCGAGAGTACCTGGTGATATACTCAGAAGTTGGCCGATCGCTCAACGTCAAGGCCCCACTGTAAAGCTCGATCGCGTAGTAGGCGACCTGCTTCACATAGCTCTGCAATAACCAGCTCTTGATCTCATCGGCGGGGTATCTCAGGGCCTGGTGCGCGCTCAGGTCGCGCAGTTCGCGCAACACCGCCCCCACGGGATTGATGGCCAGGGAACCCAGCCGGTATACGTCGTAGCACTTGCCCGCGAAGCTCGCGAGGCTGTGCCCGCGCATCAGGTCGTGGACGGTCAGCATATGACTGAAGGGGATGTTATCAAGGAGTCGTCTCAGATCCTTGCTGACCAGCTCGATGATCATGAGGAGATAGGGGATCGCGATCTCGAGCGGTGCATTTTTCGATTCCGGGTGATAATGCCGGGCGACGATCGTGATCGTCTGTCGGCCCAGCTCGATGAGTCTCTGGGGGTCGTCGAGCGGGTAGTCCGCGAGCGTGAGCTTCTGCGTGATCGCGGTGGCCTTATCCCAGGCGGCGCGGTCGCGGTCCGGCCAGTGGGGGTCTGGCTGCACCTCGGGTTTGTCCGTGAGCGCGACCGTGCGCTTACGATTCAGCCACACCAGCGTCAGCCAAGCGACCCCACCCAGGCACGCCAGTACCAGCAGCCACTCCAGGATGAGCCCCTGTTGCCATAGCCACACGAGTCCCAGCGGCAGCAGGGTGATGGCAGGCAGCACGATCCCCGCAATCGCCACCAGCCAGCGGGGCGAGAACTTCAGCGATGACACCCGGGTGGTCATGACGGTGCCAGGCCTTGATTCAAGACCGTAGCGCCTGCACGTAGCGCGCTAACAATTCCCGCCCCGTCCGCAATTCCTCCGCGTAGATTCGCTCGAACACCTTCCTGTCAGGCACGTGTCCCTTGTTTATCGAGCTGAAATACGCACAAAGGGTTTTGCCCAGGGCATAGGTCACGCCAGCGGTGTAGACCGAGGCGACGGCGGTCCCGTACGCCGGGATGAACTTGATCAGCTCCCTGCCGCCCCAGCGCAAGAGATAGCCCAGGCCCAGGGCGCTCGCGATCTCTGCGTAGCGCTGGCGGTTGAGCTCCTGATTATAGATAGAGGCAATGGCTTGCAGCATCTTCGCCTGTAGCGACAATACAAACGGCACGCTGACCATGGGGATCGGAATCGCCTCCAGACCTCCGGCGAGGAAAGCATAGGTCAGGATGTGGGGGTGGGCGGTCTGGGCATAGATGTCGCGGAGCTGTTCCACGTGCTCAGTGCTCTGGAACAGCACCCGTAACCCCAAAGGCAAGGCGGCCTCGATCGCCGCCCATAGCGCGTCGAGCCCATAATGGACCGGTGTGTAGCCGTCTTCGGGCAAGGTGAAATCTAGCGCCACAAAAGCCGCCTCGATATCGGCGAACCACTCCCGCTGCTTACCGAGCGAGCGTGCAAGATCCTTGGGCACGGTCGGCGGCCAAGGAGTGTTGGCATAGGGATAGGGATCGAGATGCGGCGTAACCCGGTTGGGATAGCCTTCATGCAGAGTGGTCTGAACCACGATCACCGGCCAGCCTGGATGTTCCTTCAGAATCGCTCGCAAGGCCTGTAACACCTCCTGTTGCGCGTGATCCATCGCTCTCATCACGACCATCAAGAGATGTGCCTGCTGCCCGAATAAACGCATGTCCTCGGTCGGGTCGTAATCGACCTCGCCCAGACCCCGGGTGTCCAGGAAGCGGACGAAACAGTGCGTTGGGTCGGGGAAGTCGTAGAGGCGTGCGGTACGCGTGCAGGGTTGGAAGCCGTTGCCGATGGCGGCATCGTCGCGGCCCGTGAGCGCCCGGATCAGGGCGCTCTTGCCCGATTGGGCCTTGCCGAGCAGCCAGATCACCGGGAGCGGCAGGGTCTGTTTGACCGCGTCGAGTTTTTCCGCCAGTTTTCTCTCGCTGATCTTGGGAGTGAAGATCGCCCTGGTCAGCACATCGCGGAACTGTTTGGCTCTTGGCATTGCTGTTTCGTCGGAATGCGCCTTGATGCTCGCCACGGTGGTACTGCGGATCCGCCTTGTTCTCAGGGCAGACCACGGAACCACCAAGTGCAACAATAGGAAATCCAACGCCGTTTGTCGACCAAGATATAGGGCAGAGGCCACGCACTTCAGTGTTAAGCTTCGCCCGCAGTCAAGCCTCTTTGCGCTCAACCGAGCGCGTAGCCGCTTACTTGAGCTTGCTCAAACGTAGCCGAGGTCCGTGATTGGCCGTGTTCAACGTTTCACCGTTACGTCCGGCTCGGTCTGTATCCAAACGACTGAGCGGTACGGCCGTGGCGCGAACCCAGGCGGCTATGGGGAACCGAACGAATAACCCGCTACGCTTGTTACCAATCCTAATTGTTGACCGATGAGTAGCGTGATCGACAACACACTGCCCCCCGAAGTACCCTTCTGTTTTACGAGCATAGGCGTTTATACTTCCAATACCCGGCTGTCGTGAAAGCGTTACGATCCAAGTTCGCCCATCAGGCCCAAAAAAAAGCGTGACTGATCACTGATCCCTGCGCGCCAATCCTCTCCCGCGAACAGGGGCGAGGGAAAGCGAAGGTCGGATCACGACTCACGAATTACGACCTGCGCCTTGCTCATGCCAACATTACTGGACGCCATCGAGATAGAGACCGGGCAGAGCCCCTCGGCCAGCGTCATCTGGATGCACGGCCTGGGCGCCGACGGCGGCGATTTTGTGCCTATCGTGGACGAGCTCGGGCTCGACGCGGCGCCGGCGCTCCGTTTCGTGTTCCCGCACGCGCCGATGCGGCCGGTGACGATTAACGGGGGCGCCGTCATGCGCGCCTGGTACGACGTCTTCTTCGGCGAGCTCGAAGGCACGTCGCGCCGCGCCGACGAGCGGGGCGTCCGCGAATCGCAAACGCAGATCACCGCCCTGATCGATCGCGAAGGAAAGCGCGGGGTCGCCGCGTCGCGCATCGTGCTCGCCGGATTCTCGCAGGGCGGCGCGATCGCGCTGCAGACCGGACTGCGCCACCCCGACACGCTCGCGGGCGTGATGGCGCTGTCGACCTACCTGCCGCTCGCGGAGTCGCTGCCGCAGGAAGCGCCGGCGGCCAACAAAGAAACGCCCATCTTCATGGCCCATGGCCTCTACGACCCGGTCGTGCCGCTGACTATGGGCGCGGGTTCGATGACCTTTCTTGTCGGGCTCGGCTACTCCGTCGAGTGGCACCAGTATCCGATGCCGCACGCGGTCTGCCCGCAGGAAATCGGCGATATTGGCGCCTGGCTGCGGCAAATTCTAAATGCGTGACGTTGCCAAGCGTGACTCACGCCTTCTAGCTACGCACGCATCCTCATGTCACGAATTATCGCGTCACGCCGCTGGGCTCTTCAGGAAGGGGTGTTTCCGCGCGCTCGCGGGTTCACGATGTGTCGTGTCGTTCGCAACCGAAATGTCTCAGCCGGCAAGCGGGGCATGCCATAATGTTTAACTATGTGTGGTCGCTTCGTGCGTTATTCTTCGCCCGAGACCTTTGCGGAGCTGTTGGAGGCGCGTGGGGTGCCGAAGCTTGCGCCAAGCTACAACGTTGATCCCTCCCAATCGGTGCTCGTCGCGCGCAATGGCGAGGGGGGAGGCCGGGAGCTCGCGCTACTCCACTGGGGCCTGATCCCATCCTGGTCTAAGGAGCCTAAAACGACTTTCAGCACGATCAACGCGCGCGCCGAGACGGTGGATACGAAGCCGACCTTCCGGTATGCCATTCGGCACCGGCGCTGCCTCATCGGGAGCGATGGTTACTACGAATGGAAGAAGCTCGAGCGCACGCCCTACTTCATACGGCTTAAAGATGCCGCGCCGTTCGCGTTCGCGGGTCTTTGGGAGCACTGGGAACGCGGGGAAGAGCGTATCGATTCGTGCAGCATCATCGTCACCGATGCGGCCGAGGCCCTTCGGGATATTCACGACCGGATGCCGGTCATCCTCTCACCTGAGCACTACAATACGTGGATGGATCCCGAGTTGGCGGATCCCGTTCAGCTCAAACCCCTGCTCGCGCCTTATCCGAGCGAGCTCATGGAAGCCTATCCCGTGAGTACGCGGGTGAACAGTCCAAAGAACGACCACGCCGATCTCATGGTGCGCATGTCGTTGCCTCTCACGGGTGATATCATCACCCCGTGACAACGCGATAACCGCGTGCGTGCGAGGGTTGCGTCGATACTGTCTTACCCCGCGCAAATCGACCTCGGACCGCGCACCGACGTTTAGGAACTCATGTGGCGGATACGATCGCTCTCCTAGTGCTGGCCGTTGCGATATGGTTCTGGAACGATTCAGCGCGGACGCGGGAGCAAACCCTGAAGTATTGTCGCGATGCCTGCCGCGAATTGGATGTTCAGCTACTCGAAGAGACCGTGGCGCTCGCTCGTACTAGACTCAAGCGTGACGCGCGAGGCCATTTTTTGGTGCACCGCTGGTACCGCTTTGAGTTCAGCACCGACGGCACGGACCGCCATCGGGGCGTGGCCTCCGTCGCCGGGCAGATCATTGAGTTCGTTCGATTCGAACATCCGCAAGGCCCACTCATTATCCCCTCTAGCAGGCTGCATGAAGTCGCCTAACGTATTGGACCGACTGACACGGTTCCTCAGTCTTGGGACAGCGTATCAATGAACGTCGAGTTATAAGTCACAGCTTAAGCCCCAGAGCGCGATTCGTCACGTGGCGGTGACCGCTCCAAGCGGGCCCCCTTCGGGCCACTAGTTTACCCGGCGGACACATCGTAATAGACAGCAGGCTGGCTTTTCAGTACTTTCAGTTTATTAGTTTTCCCATACGCCGTGCTAAGCGGCTGCGGCTAATGCTCGACACACGTGCCAGGAATATCGTCCAGCCGATTCTCGACCGCATCGCGAGGGTTTGTCTGCGGGCTGGCATCAGCGCCAATGGGCTGAGCGTTCTGGGCATGCTCGTCGGCGTCTGCGCGGCCTTGCTGGTGGCTGCCGGGCACGCCGCCGCAGGTGTCGCGGCGCTGTGGCTGTCGGGGACTATTGACGCCGCCGACGGCACGCTCGCGCGGCTGACCCGTCCCAGCGCGCTGGGCGCGATTCTCGACATCACCCTGGACCGCGTCGTCGAGATCGCGATGATCCTCGCGATCGCCAGCCGCTTTCCCGACGCGGGCTTCGAGCTGGTCCTACTGTCCGGGATCATCGCCATCGCGATGTCACTGTTCCTGTCGATCGGCGCTGCGGTCACGAACCTCTCGGTGAAGTCTTTTCATTACGCACCTGGCCTCGGCGAGCGTACCGAGGCGTTCATCTGCCTCTCGCTGATGGTGCTCGACAGCGCGCGGCTGCTGCTGTGGATCTGGGTCTTCATCGCCGTGATCGTATTCACCATGGCGCAGCGGCTGCACCATGCCTGGTCCTTGCTGTCCCCGAAGGATCAGGAAAATCAGTCGGCGCGCCGAAACGGCCGGCCGTAAGCCTCGCGGTCGATCGTCATCTTGCCGGGAGTCGGCCGGTGACCGCACAGCCAGGTCACGAGGCTGTCGACGAAGTGGTCCAAATGTGCGATCTGCTGCACGCCGTGCTCGACGATGGGGTCCTGCGTCCCGGCCAGCAGGTGTCCGCCGTAAGCCTGCGTCTCCCAGCAGATGACTTCGCCGCTCTCGGTATGCTGCAGCACGCGAGCACCGTCCGGGATCCGGGTGTAAACCCCATGATGGTGCCAGCAGGCCTGGCGCTCGCTCAGGCCCTCGAACAGCGGGTGGCTGAAGTCGGTGTAGGCCACCGGCGGGCGGTCTGGCTGTTCAGCCCACCAGTAGTTGTTGACCGGGCGATCCTCCCAGACGGCATCGATCCAGTGGGCCGAGTCGCCGAATACGGCAATCCTGCCGCCGCGCGCCAGGAAGGCATAGAGCGCATCGCGGTGAGGGGCGATGGCCTCGTGGTCGTTCTGGAACGGCACGATCAGTCCGGCGAACCGCTCCAATCGGGCGCCGCCGAGGTCATGAACGTAGATCAATTCGATCAAGCCCCGGTACTTCGGGGCGGTGGCAACGGCGTAGTGGGACCACACGCCGTTGACGATCATGCCGATGGGCTTCTGCTGGGGTTCAGACATGGCTGCTCTCCTTTGGGGCGGTGGCCGCCCGGATGATGTTACGGTACAGCTTCGCAATGCCTTGCGAGGGCGCCGAGGGATCGGGGTCTCCAAGCGGACCGCTGGCCGTGGCGATGATCAGACCGAGTGTGGAGGTCGTGTCGGCCACCATGATCACACGGCCGAAGTTGTCTTCGAGCAACACGCTGTCGGGATGGTCGGTGATGATCTCGCCGCAGGCCCACCAGCCGCTGATGCCGTGCGACTCGAAAGTAAGCTGGTCGATGTCGACGCCCTCGAGCAGACCGAGTGGATCAGACCGTGCACGATAGCGCACGGCCTTCAGCGGCTGGCGGTTGTCGTGCACCCATTGATTGCCCGGGATCCACGGCGTGAAAAAGCCGCAGAAGCACGCGAGCGTGCCGCCGCGGTCCAGGAAGGTGCGGATGGACCCGCGCACCTCGTACAAGGCCACGTGATCGGCGCCATTGGGCACCACGACCAGGTCGTCCGCAGAGAAATCGGGTTGCCAATGATTGCGGATGCGCTCGATGCGGTAGCGAACCTCGGGCGTCTCTGCAAAATACTGCATCGTGCCGTACACGCCACTGTCGATAAGGGCGACGTTCAACATGGGATGCGCGTTTTCCCATCGATAGGCGACTTCAGGCCGCTTGCCGGAGCCTGCTGGACCTGGGCGCTGTCGGCGATCTGTGACCAGAACGCCAGCTCCTGCGCAACCCCGCTGGCCGGGTCGGCACAGAAATCGGCGCGGCTCGCAAAGCTCTTCAGGCGTCCCTCTGCCAGCACAGCGAAGCAGTTACCGACGCGCAGGGCCTCCTGCACGTCGTGCGTCACGAACACGGTGGTCATGCCGTACTGGGCGGCCACGCGCTGAAACAGCATCTGCATGCTGCCGCGCGTTTGTGCATCGAGACTACCGAAGGGTTCGTCCAGCAGAAGCAACTGCGGTCGTACGGCCAACGCGCGGCCGAACGCCACACGCTGACGCTGGCCGCCAGAGAGCTCCTCCGGCATGCGGCGCTCCAGGCCATCGAGCTCGAGCTGCGCCAGCAGCTCCGAGCAGATCGCCCGCAACTCGCGATGCGGTAGCAGCGCAGCCGCAGGCCAAAAGCAATGTTCTCGAGCACATCCAGATGCGGAAACAACAGCGCCTCCTGATAGAGATAAAGCGCCTGCCGCTGCTGCGGCGACAGCTGTCCGATGTCACGGCCGCCCAGGCGGATCCGGCCGGCATCGGCCGCCTCCAGGCCCGCGATCACCCTAAGCAAGGTCGTCTTGCCACAGCCGGAAGCCCCGAGCACGGCCAGCGTTCGCCCCCGCGACAGCTCGATCCGCACGTCTTCGAAGACCGGTGTGGTGGCGTAACATTTGGCCAGGCCCGTCGCCTGCAGGCCCTCCCTCCGGACCGGTGATCCGCTCATGCGGAGGCCTCGTGCGCCAGCGGCCAGGCAAGCCCGTTGCGATTCAGGACCAGCATCAACATCGGCGGCAGCATCAGCAGCAGCCCAGTCGCGGCGGCCAGCCGCAGATCTCCGGAGCCGAAGTACTCGAAGACCTTGATCGGCAGCGTCACCACCCTTCCCGCGCCGATGATGCGCGCCAGCGCGAAGTCGAACCACGACATCAGGAAGGTCTGGAACAGGCACACGCCGATCACGGCGGAACCGAGTGGCAGACGGACCCGCGTCCAGAGCTGCCGGCGGCTGGCCCCCAGCGAGGCGGCCAGGTTCGACAGCGCGACCATGCGCGGGCTCCACAGGCTATGGAGCAGCAGCGTAGCGTAGGCGTAAGCGAATAGCGTTTGCGCCAGGATCAGTCCGGGTACGGTTCCCGCCCAGTGCAAACGGATGAAACCGTAGTTGAGGCTCAGCGCCATCACAACCGGCGACACCGCAAACGGCAGCACCGCGAGACGCAGCAGCGCGCTGTGGCGCTGGTGGCGGGCGATGCGCTCGCTGGTGAACAGGCCGCCGACCGTGGCCAGCACCGAGACGGCGGCCGCGATCGGCCCCGAGGCGAGGAAGGCCAAACCCAGCGCGCCCCCGTCGTGCAGCAGGTCCAGCCACAGGCGATGACGCAGTGCGCTCGGCCAGAGCGAGGGATAGCGCCACTGCACGGCGACCGAGAGCAGACCGAGCACGAGCAGCGGCGCGATCATGATCAGCGACAGCAGCCAGGCAGCGGCCCGGCGCGTCATCGGCCGGCTCCGCGCGCAGCCAGCCAGCGCCCGCCAAGCCACCAGGCGACCGAGAGGATGACCAGATACAGCGTCGCCATGACGAAGCCCTGCGGACGCAGCGCGAGATCGAACTGCCCGATGCGCTCGTGGATCTCGACCGAGATCATGTTCGGAAAGCGTGCGCCGATCAGCAACGGCACCTCAAAAGCCGCCAGCAGTACCACCCCGTAGACCGTACAGAGTGGCAAGGCACCCCGTGACAGCAGGGGCAGGATCACGCGCCTGAGCGCCGCCCATTCCGTGGCGCCGAGGGCCCGCGCCAGCTGCCGGAATGCCGGAATCCGCTCGTGGTGCATCAGACGGTCGAGAAGGATAACGAAGAACGGCGTCACCATGGCCCAGTGGGTCAGCAGAATCCCAACGCCGTGACGGTCGAAGACCAGGGAGGGAAACTCCGAGGGCTGCGAGATCCAGCCCAAGGCGTGCGTGATCCTGGCAAGCAGACCCCCGTCACCGAGCACCTGATAGCTGACCAGGGCGGCGACCACCCCGGGCACCGCCAACGGCAAGTAGATCAAGGTCCCGAGCGGCGGCCGGCGCAGCTGTTCGGCCAGCAACAGGACAACGGCCAGCGCAGACACCATGCAGAGGGTCAGGGTGGCGACGGTCAACCCCAGACTGAATCCCAGCGCGATCCAGAACCCGCGGTCGGTCAGTACGGCCTGCCAGTGCGCCAGGGTCAAGCCACGAGACGGGGTGCCGATCAGTCCCAGCCCGTAAAGTGCCGAAAACCCCAGCGCCAGCAGCACGGCGCCGCCGGTGGCCACTACGAACACGGCGATCCACGGGTCCGGTGTCCATCTAGCGACGGATGATTTCATCCCGGAAATCCTGGACCAGCCGCATCATCAGCTCGGGCGAGGGCTCCTGCCGCGCCACCTCGCGCAGCGCGCTGCGCGGCGGCGCTCGCTTCCGTCCGGGGATCTGTGCAAAGCGTGACGGCCAGGGCTCGGGCAGGCGGGCGACCTCCAGCACGGTGCCGTCCCCCCAGACCTCCGGCTTGAGCTTCTCGAACTGGGCCTCGGGCGAGATCAGCTCGTTAATGACCACCATCGCGGCCGCCTTCTGCGACGAGCGCGCAATGATGCCGAGGTAGTGGGTGTTGGCGAGCATGCCGGTGATCAAGGGGTAGGCGCGCGCGGTGTCCGGAAACAGGCCGATCGCCACCTTGTTGTCCACCTCGCCATCGTTGAAGCTCATGGTGAAATCGACCTCGCCATTGGCGAAGAGCTGGTGCAGCTGCGCAACATCTTTCGGGAAGGTCTGGCCACTGCGCCAGAGGTCCGCACGAACGCCTCGCACCCAGTCGAAAACCTGCGTCTTGAGCCCTTGATAGACCGCCTCGTCGAACGGCCCGGCCAGCACCCCGGGGGAATCGCTGTAGGCGTACATGAGCGATTTCAGAAAGCTCAGCCCGGTGAACGCCGAGTCGAAGGTGAAGCGCCCCGGGCGCGCATGGATCCACTGGGCGAGCGCATCGGGCGTACGCGGCGGGTCGGGCACCCGGGCGCTGTCCGCAATCAACAGCAACTGGGTCGTTCCCCAGGGCGCCTCGAAGCCCTCGACCGGCTGCTGGAAGTCGCGGGCGATGATCGGATTGGCCCAGTCGACGTAGGGGTTGTTCGGGAGCTTAGAGGTGAACGGTCCGAACAGCGCTTTCATCTGCCGCAGCTTGTGAAAGGTCTCGCCGTTGATCCAGACCAGGTCCATGCTGCTGACCTTCAAGCCGGCCTCGATCTCCGCGAGCACCTGATTGGGAATATCTGCCTGGCCGGGAACGACCGCGAGGTCCAGATCGTAGCGCGCCTTCAGGCGTGGCTTGATGAAGTCGCCGATGTAGCGGTTGATCGCCGGATCGCCCGTCCACATGACGAAGCGCAGAATCTGACCACGCGCCGCCTGCTCGATCGCCGGCCACGCCATCGCCAGCGGATCGGCCGGCGGCGGCGGCGGGCTGCGGGAGCATCCCCCGACCGCCAGCAGGGCAATGCCGAGGACTAGGCCATGGCCGCAGCATGGAACGTGGCTCAGCATCAAAACGCGAACCTCTGACGCAGGGTGAACATTACGTTGATCGGCTCCTCGGGCAACACCAGCGTGGAGCCGAAGAAGCCGCCGTCGAATATCGGCGAGAAGTTTTCCTCGTCGGTGAGATTGAACACCTCGAGGCGGAAGTCGGTGTCGGTCGCCCGCAGGTGATAGGCCGCGAACGCGTTGACCGTGACCTGCTCGCGGATCTTTACCGTTGCGAGAAAGTCCAACGGGAACTGGTCGGTGTAGACCAACGATACGCCGGTTTCGATGCCCGAGTCGAAGGCATAGCTGACGAGCCCGGAGACCAGCTTGCGCGGCAATCCGGGCACGCGCCGATCGCTGGGCGGAAACACCGTGAAATTGGGGCTGCCGGCGCCGGTACCGACGACGATGTCCGGACGCGAGTCGTCGAATGCATCGAGCACCGTGCGCGAGTCCTGGAGCGCCGCGGAGTCATCGAACCGGGTGTCCTGATAGCTGGCCGAGAGATTCGCGAACCAATGTCGATCCGGGCGCAGGCTGAGCTGCGCTTCGACGCCCCTGTTCTTGATGCCGCTGTTGCTGCCGTCACGGTTGCGCAGGCTGCGGGTCTGGTCGAACAGAACGAGGTCGGCGTACCAGCTACCGCTTGCCGGAGCGTACTTGAGGCCGATCTCGTAGAGCTCGCTATCGGTGGCGAAGTTCTCCGCACTGATCCTGTTGTCCGCTCCCAGTACGAAGCCGCCGCCCAGACTGTTGGAGGTGGATTCGCTGTGGCTCACGGCGAAGTAGCTGGTGAGGTCCGGCGCCGGCTTGACGCTTAGGCTGGCGTTGGCCGCGCCGAGAAACTCGGTGATCGAGTCACGGGCCGCCTGCTGTCCCGGCGGGGGCAAGGGATCACGCGCCGTCACGTCGTACCAGTCGCCGCGCAGGCCAAAGAGCAGGTTCCACTGTGGGGTGACCTGCACGTCCTGCTGCACGAAGAGGCCCGCCTGATAGGTCGTCGAGTCGGTGGTGTCGGAGGTGAGGAAGTCGCCGACCCCATCGCCGTCGATGTCGTACTGCGCGCCGGGCGATACGAACACACCGGGGCGCAGCTGCACCAGGCGCGCCTGCTGCTCCGGCGTCAGCGGGATGCGGCGGTTTTCGATCGGTCCGGTCAGGTCGATCGGGTTGTCGGCTTCGGTCGTGAACTGGCTGAACCCCTTGATGTCGTGATAGCGCAGATCCAGTCCGAACGTGGTTTCGTGCCGGGTCTGGAGTCCAGACAGGGGTAAGGCATAGGCCGCGACAAATTCGCTCCGATTCTCGAAGGTGTCGGCATCGTCGATGATCTCCACGAAGCTGTTCTGTGCGATTTCCTCACGTTCGAGGTGCTGGTAAATCGCGCGATTGATGAGCTTGAACCCGGCGCGGAGGTCCGTTTCGTATCGGAGGTTCGCGATAATGGATTCGGAGTTGTTGCGATCAGCGGGATCCGTTAGCACGCGGCTGCGAGGCAGGCGCACGGTGCCAGTCGGACTGACCACCGCATTCGGCCCCGGTACCGTCGAACCGTTGGGCTGCACCCCTCGGCCGGTGATATAGATGCCGTCGTCGATCAGGTCCTGCGTCGCGCGGTTCCAGCCGGCGTTGTCGGTGAAGTCGACGTTGAAGTATTCGAAGTTGACGTCGAGCACACCTGCCGCGGGCTTGAGACGGTAGGCTGCGAACAGGCTTTGGCTGTCGTAGCGAGTAAAGTCGTAGAAGCTGTCTTCGTTGCGGTTCTCGACGCTCAAGCGAACCGCCGAGCGTCCCGCGTCGATGGGGGTCGAGTAATCGAGCTGCTGCCGGTAGCGATCCCAAGTGCCGCCTCCCAAACGGAGGGAGCCCGCCGCGGCATCCAGATCCGGGCGCTTGGGGATCAGATTGACGAAGCCACCGACGCGCTGCGTGGATCCGAGCACGATGGGGGGCGGCCCCTTGATCGCGTCGATCTGCCCGAAACCGTTCAGCGACAGCGGCAGCCCGAGTCCGTTGTTTCCCCCCTGGCGGCGCAGGCCGTCCTGGAAGATCTCCGCGAGCTGGCCACGGAAGGACGGCAGGCTGGCGACACCGAAGGTATTGGCGCCGTAGCTGTTGGGGACCAGACGCTGCAGATCGTTGAGATCGACCAGTGCCGCGCGCTCGATCAGGTCGCTGCTGATCGATGTCACGGCACGTGGGGTCTCGACCACTGTCCGGCTGTCGCCAAACGGCCCCTCGACCTGGAGTTCACTCGGCAGAAGGGGGCCGTCGCCCTTCGGTGCCTTGCCTTCCACGACCAATACCGGCAGTTCCACTACCGGCACTTCAACGGGCGGCGCGTCCTGCTCTTTGGACGCATCCGCTTGGGCCGACGCGGCACCCATCGCGCCGCTCAGCAATACCAGCAGGGACAGCCGCACCGACAAAAGCAGCGAGCTGACTTCGCGCTGAAGCCGAGGGGCAGGGGTCAAACTCTGTGGGATCCCCACGAATTTAGGCTCAATTTGAGCTCTCCTGGCAGTGTCGCTGTAGGATTCCATGGAGGCTATGGATGGCCGCGATCACATCAGCCAAGCGTAAGCTCACGCG
>Ga0136615_10000811_pt1 | contig 14575 bp, 13 predicted proteins | sample AntDrymUQ2882206_2_FD_106647 | JGI IMG/M metagenome (GOLD analysis project Ga0136615, IMG submission 106647) | Polar desert sand microbial communities from Dry Valleys, Antarctica - metaG UQ288 (22.06) | ecosystem: Environmental > Terrestrial > Soil > Desert | place: Antarctica: Dry Valley...
ACCTGTTCGTCCTGACCACCGGCGGCACCCTGGAGCGTCGCAACGGAGCGATCCTGGTGCTGGTGAAGGCCAAGGTGAAGGTCACCGGCCTGGCCAAGGGCGACCGCCTCATCGGGCTGGACCGGCGTCCCGCCAACGGGATGCTGTACGCGCTCGGCGCGGCCGGCCAGCTCTACACCGTCGACGCCGGCACGGGCAAGGCGATGGCTGTCGGTACGCCGATCGCGTTTGAACGGCCGGGCTATCGGCTTCGACTTCAACCCGACCGTGGACCGGATCCGGGTCGTCACCTCGTCCGGCCAGAACCTGCGGCTCAACCCGGACAACGGCGCGGTCGCAGGGACCGACGGTGCTCTGGCCTACGCCCCCACCGACCGCAACGCTGGTAAGAGGCCCGCGGTGAGCGCGGCCGGGTACACCAACAGCGCCGCCGGGGCGACGGCGACCACGCTGTACGACATCGACACCGCGCGCGACGTGCTCGTCACCCAAGGGACGGCTCAGGGCGTCACACCCGCGGTCTCGCCCAACACCGGCCAACTGTTCAGCGTGGGTCGGCTCGGGCTCAACGTCGACGCGGTGAACGGCTTCGACATCAGCGGCTCGTCCGGCCGTGCGGTCGCGTCGGTCTCCATCCGCGGCGTGCAGTTCCTCGCCAGGGTCGACCTGAAGACCGGTAAGGCCACGCCCATCGCTCCGCTCGGCAGGTCGACGATCGTCGGCCTGACCTTCGCGGGCTGAGTTCCGCGCTCGACGACGCCGGGCCGGCGCTGCTCGTTGCTGGCCCGGCGTCCGCGGGCGCACGCGGCTGACAGGATGGTCGGGTGGAGACGATCCTGATCGTCGTTCTGGTCGCGGTCCTGGTGCTGGTTCTGCTTACGGCCGGGCTCGTGCTCGGCCGACGCCGCCGGGTGGGTCTGCGCGACCAGGTGCCGCCGCCGCCCGTGCCGCCGCCCGACGGCACCCCGCCACCTCGCGGCGGTTACCAGGCGGGCGGCCAGATCGGGTTCTCCAGCGGCACGGCGACGGCTCGCCCGCCGGTGGCCGAGCCAGCGCCTCCCGCTGCGCCCCCCGCGCCGCCGCCAACCGTCGCGCCGCCACCGGTCGCGCCGCCACCGGTCGCGCCGCCCCCGGCCGCTGCGCCAGAACCGACGCCGGCGCCACCGCAGATCGCATCCCCGGTACCTGCACCACCGCCGCCCGCCGCACCGCCGCCCGCCGCACCGCCGCCCGCCGCACCGCCGCCCGCCGCACCGCCGCCCGCCGCACCGCCGGCAGCACCGCCACCACAGGCCGCACCCCCGGCGCAGGCGCCGGCGCCGACACCGCCGCCGGAGGCGGCCGCACCAGCACCGGAGGCGATCGCACCGTCCGCGGGCCGGCTGGAACGACTACGCGGCCGCCTCGCCGGCTCGCGCTCGGCCTTCGGCCAGAGCCTGCTGGGGCTGCTCGGCGCCGGCGACCTCGACGAGGACTCCTGGGAAGAGGTCGAGGACACCCTGCTGCTGGCTGACCTCGGCGCGGACACCACCGCCGAGCTCATGACCGTCCTGCGCACCGAGGTCGCGGCCCGCGGGGTGCGCACCCCTGAGCAGGCCCGCACGCTGCTGCGCGAGGTGCTCACCGCGGCGCTGCTGCCCGAGCTGGACCGCAACGTCCACGCGCTGCCGCACGACGGGCGTCCGGCGGTGCTGCTGGTGGCCGGCGTCAACGGCACCGGCAAGACGACCACCACCGGCAAGCTCGCGCGGGTTCTCGTGGCCGACGGCCGCACCGTCGTGCTCGGCGCGGCCGACACCTTCCGGGCGGCCGCCGTCGAGCAGCTCGCCACCTGGGCCGAGCGTGCCGGCGCGCAGATCGTGCGTGGCGCGGAGGGCGCCGACCCCGCCAGCGTGGCGTTCGACGCCGTCCGCAAGGCCACCGAGTCCGGCGCCGACGCCGTGCTGCTCGACACCGCGGGCCGGCTGCATACCAAGACCGGGTTGATGGACGAGCTCGGGAAGGTCAAGCGGGTCGTGGAGCGCCAGGCCGTCGTCGACGAGGTGCTGCTCGTGCTCGACGCCACCACCGGCCAGAACGGCGTGCTGCAGGCGCAGGTCTTCGCCGAGGTCATCGACGTCACCGGCATCGTGCTCACCAAGCTCGACGGCACCGCCAAGGGCGGAATCGTGTTCCGGGTCCAGCGCGAGCTCGGCGTCCCGGTGAAGCTCGTCGGGTTGGGCGAGGGCGCCGACGACCTCGCGCCGTTCGAGCCGGAGGCCTTCGTCGACGCCCTCCTCGGCTGACCGCTTCGGATCGCTACCACGCCCTGCACGTGAGCGTCCTTGCACCTGCACTTGCACCTGTGTGAACGCGACGTGTGCTGCAATTGGCCTAGTGGTAACCCGCACGTAACGCGCAGGGCGAGGTAGTTCACCGCCGCGAAACCCGACGCGACCGCGTGCGAAACATGGCGAACCGATTATCACTCGACCCTGCTCGACAGGCGTGGAGGTAAAGACGTGCCAGCACTCAACTCAGGAGATACCGCCTGGGTACTCGCCAGCGCCGCACTGGTGATGCTCATGACCCCAGGTCTCGCATTCTTCTACGGCGGCATGGTGCGCTCCAAGAGCGTGCTCAACATGCTGATGATGAACTTCATCTGCCTCGGCGTCGTCACGGTGCTGTGGGCGCTGTACGGCTTCAGCCTGTCCTTCGCTCCCGACACGGGTAGCGGCCTCATCGGAGGCCTGGACTACGTCGGGCTGAAGGACACCGTCGCCCAGCTCGCCGGCTTCGCGGTCGCGGCGAACCCGGATGCCGGAGTGGCAGAAGTCCCCTGGCCTGGGCCAGACGCGCTACCGATCCTGGCGTTCGTGATGTTCCAGCTCATGTTCGCGGTCATCACCGTTGCACTGATCTCCGGTGCGATCGCCGACCGGACCCGCTTCTGGGCCTGGACGGCCTTTACCGCGGTGTGGGTCACGGTCGTCTACTTCCCGGTCGCACACTGGGTGTTCTCCTTCGACGGCTTCATCAAGTCCGACTCCGGTGGCGGCTGGATCGCCAACGCCGACCAGCTCGGCGCGCTCGACTTCGCGGGTGGTACCGCGGTGCACATCAACGCCGGAGCCGCGGCCCTGGCGCTGTGCCTGATCCTCGGCCGGCGCAAGGGCTGGCCGAAGGAGCGGATGCGCCCGCACAACATCCCGTTCGTGCTGCTGGGTGCGAGCCTGCTGTGGTTCGGCTGGTACGGGTTCAACGCCGGCTCGGCGTTGGCTGCCAGCGACCTCGCCGCGGTGGCGTTCACCAACACGACGGTGGCCACCGCGACGGCGATCATCGGCTGGCTGCTGGTCGAGCAGTTCCGCGACGGCAAGCCGACCACCCTCGGCGCGGCCTCCGGCGCCGTTGCCGGTCTGGTCGCGGTCACGCCGGCGGCCGGTTACGTCGGGCCGCTCGGCGCGATGGCGATCGGCCTGATCGCGGGCGTCATCTGCTCGCTGGCGGTGGCGCTGAAGTTCCGCTTCGGCTTCGACGACTCGCTCGACGTGGTGGCCATCCACCTCATCGGCGGCATCGTCGGCACGCTGCTGATCGGGTTCTTCGGCACCACGAGCGTCAACGCGCTCAGCGTCGACGGTGTGTTCTACGGTGGTGACTTCGGTCAGCTCGGCAAGCAGGCGATCGCGGCAGGCAGCGTGATGCTGTACTCCTTCGTCCTGACGCTGATCATCGGTCTGCTGATCAAGTACACGATCAAGTTCCGGGTGACCGAGGAGGCCGAGGTCGACAGCATCGACGAGGCCCTGCACGCCGAGTCCGGCTACGACTTCTCCACCCTCGGTGGCAGCGGTGGTGGCACGGGCGGCAGTATCGGTGCACCGTCGACGACCAAGGTTCCGGCAACCGCCGGTAAGGAGGGCTGAAGGCGATGAAGCTGGTGACAGCGATCGTCAAGCCGTTCGTGCTCGAGGACGTCAAGGGCGCACTGGAACAGATCGGCGTGCTGGGCATGACGGTCAGCGAGGTCCAGGGCTACGGGCGCCAGAAGGGGCACACCGAGGTCTACCGCGGCGCGGAGTACTCGGTGGACTTCGTGCCGAAGGTCCGCATCGAGGTGATCGCGGACGACACCCTGTCCGACAAGGTCGTCGACGCAATCGTCGAGGCCGCCCGCACAGGCAAGATCGGTGACGGGAAGGTCTGGGTGTCGCCGGTGGAGACGCTGGTGCGAGTCCGCACCGGCGAGCGCGGTACCGACGCAATCTGAGAAACGGCTTCGGGGTGGTCTTGCGTGCACCAGGCAAGGCCACCCCGTAGGCGTTCTCCGCCTCTTGGCGGAAACCTCCGCGAAACATCGCGCCGCCCTCGCGTAACAACCGCGGTCGATTCTTGTTCGGTCCGGTCCTGGCTGAACACCAGGCTGCCTGGAACGCACGTTTCGATCGGCGGCGCCGATCACGTCGAGGTCCGGCTCACCGCTGGCCTCGTGACCGCCGTCATCGGTTTCAGACTGAGCAACGTGAGGAGAGGCACCGATGAGGTTGGTAACCGCGATCATCAAGCCGTTCGCCCTGGACGAGGTCAAGGCGGCCCTGGAGACCATGGGTCAACAGGGCATGACGGTCAGCGAGGTGCGGGGCTACGGCCGGCAGAAAGGCCATACCGAGGTCTACCGCGGCGCCGACTACGTCGTCGACTTCGTCGCCAAGGTGAAGGTCGAGGTGGCCGTCGACGACCTCGCCGTGGACAAGGTGGTGGATGCCATCGTGCAGGCCGCCGGCTCGGGCAAGATCGGCGACGGCAAGGTATGGGTCACCCCGGTGGAGGCCGCGGTTCGGGTACGTACCGGGGAACGCGGGTCCGACGCCCTGTGAGCGCTTCGTCGTGAGCAGCCGGGCCGCGACCACCAACGACGGTGCCGCCGACGATCTGGTCAGGGCCAAGGCCGTGCTGCTCAACCCCGGACCCGGTCAGCGCAGGCTCGGCGCGGAGGCGCTGCGCGTCGCGCTGGTCGACCTGCACGACTTCTGGCTGTCCACCCACGCGGTCGCGATCGGGCTGACCGACCGGGCCGCGCTGGTGGCCGTCGGGGCGCTGGGCCGGCGCGAGCTCGCCCCGTACTCCGATCTCGACCTGGTGCTGCTGCACGACGGGCGTCGCGACATCGACCGGATCGCCGACGCCTTGTGGTACCCGCTGTGGGATGCCGGGATCGGGCTGGACCACGCCGTGCGCACCCCGGGGCAGGCGGTGCAGGTGGCGGCCGCCGACCTGCGCGCCGCGCTGGGGTTGCTCGAGGCGCGCCACATCGCCGGCGACCGCGCCGTGTCGGACAAGCTCACGACCGCGGTGCGGCAGTCCTGGCGGGCCGGCATCCGCAGCCGCTTCGACGAGCTGGAGGAGTCCACCCGCGGCCGTTGGGAGCGCTCGGGCGACGTCGCGCACCGGGTGGAACCGGATCTCAAGAACGGTCACGGCGGGCTGCGCGACGTCCACCTGCTCGATGCGCTCGCCGCGGCGCAGCTGGTGGCGCGAGCCGGGCCGGACGTCCGCCAGGCCGGCGCGCTGCTGCTGGACGTCCGCACCGAGCTGCACCGCCTCGCCGGCCGGGCCCGTGACGTCCTGCGTGCCCAGGACGCCGACGAGGTCGCGAACGTCCTCGAGCTCGGCGACCGCTTCGACCTGGCCAGGGCGCTGTCCGCGGCGGCCCGCACGATCGTGTTCGGCGTGGACGTCGCGCTGCGAGGCGCTCGCGCCGCCCTGCCCCGCCGCGGGTTGAGCGCGTTGCGCCGCGCGCCGGTGCGCCGCCCGCTCGACGACGGGGTGGTAGAGCACGCCGGCGAGGTGGCGCTGGCCCGCGACGCCGCCGTCACCCGGGATCCGGCGCTGGTGCTGCGGGTCGCGGCGACCGCGGCTCGCACCGGGCTGCCGGTGGCAGCCGGCACGCTGCACCGCCTCGCCGACGCCGCCCCGGAGCTCCGCGGGCCGTGGCCACGGCCCGCGCTGGACGAGATGCTCTCGCTGCTCGGCACCGGACGCGGACTGGTGGACGTCGTGGAGTCCCTGGACCGCACGGGGCTGTGGGGACGCTTCCTGCCGGAGTGGGGGCCGGTCCGCGACCTCCCGCCGCGGGACCGCGCCCACCTCTGGACCGTCGACCGGCACCTCGTGGAGACCTGCGCCAACGCCGCCCGGCTGACCACCCAGGTCGCGCGGCCCGACCTGCTGCTGGTCGGGTCGTTGCTGCACGACATCGGCAAGGGCCGCGACGATGACCACTCCGTGGTAGGGCAGTCGCTGGCCGAGCAGGTGGGCACCCGGCTCGGGTTCCGACCGGCCGACGTCGGGGTGCTCGGTCAGATGGTGCGGCACCACCTGCTACTTCCGCACACCGCCACCCGCCGCGACCTGGACGACTCGACGACGGTCGACCGGGTCGTCGCCACCCTCGACGGGAACGCGCTGCTACTGGACCTGCTCGCCGCGTTGGCCGAGGCGGACGCGCTGGCCACCGGCCCCGGCGTGTGGAGCCCGTGGAAGCGCAGCCTGATCCAAGACCTGGCCAACCGCTGCCGCGCGATGATCGCCGGGGTGCCGCTGGCCGGCGTCGTCCCGGCCATCGACGAGCAGCGGCGGGGGCTGGTGGCCGCGGTGGCCAAGTCCGGCAAGCCGGAGGTCCGGTTCGACGACACCGACGAGCCGCCGACCGCCATCGTGGCGATGCCCGACCGGCCAGGGGCGCTGTCCGCGGCCGCCGGCGTGCTCGCGCTGCACTCCTTGGAGGTGCACGCCGCCGAGCTCGGCGCGCAGACCGGCATCGCGGTGGACACCTTCACCGTCTCGCCGCGGTTCGGTGGACTACCCGATCCCGCGCTGCTGCGTGGTGACCTGATCCGCGTGCTCGATGGCACGCTGCAGCTCTCCGATGCGCTGGCCCGCAAGGAGCACGACTACGCGCGGCCGCCGGGCACTGAGGACGCCGCGCCGTCGAGGGTGCTGTGGTTCGACGACGAGGCCACGGGGGCGGCCGTGCTCGAGCTGCGGGGGACCGACCGGATCGGGCTGCTGCACCGGGTGGCGGCCGCCCTGGAGCAGTGCGGTGCCGACATCCGTTGGGCGCGGGTGTCCACGCTGGGCTCCTCGGTGGTGGACTCGTTCTGCCTCTCGGGAGTCCGCCGCTCCGACCGCCGCCGCATCGAGCAGGTCGTGCTCGCCGCGTGCTAGGCCGGCTTGCGTCCCACGGCACCGACGTGCTTGGTCCGCAGCGGGACGACGGCCTGCCACTCGGGGCGCCAGTCGTCTATCTCCGCGAGCCCAGGCTCGACGAGATCGAACCCGTCGAAAGCCGAAGAACCGCGTCGTCGTCGCGGAAGGTGATAGGGGGAAAGCCCGTCTTCGCGTTGATGCCATGGATCCGCGCCATCATCTCCGGATCACTGCGCGTGGAGAAGTGCGAGATCCCGAAATAGCTGCCCGGCGCCATTCGGTCGCGATACTGAGCGACGATTGCCGCCGGGATCCTCGTCGTCTGCGATGCTGTGCAACACGCTGAACATGACCATGCCGACCGGTTCGTCGAAATCGATGAGCGCCGTCAGGCGGGGATTCTTCAGTACCGCCGCCGGTTCGTGAGCATCGGCCATGATCGTGTCCAGGCCGGGCGCCGTGGTGCGACGCGCGGCGCTGTGCGAGACGACGATCGGATCAAAGTCGACATAGACCACCCGAGCCTCTGGGTCCACCGAGCGGACTGCGTCGTGCACGCTCGGAGGCGAGGCGGGGATACCGCTACCCAGGTCGATGAACTAGCGAATGCCCTGCTCGGCAAGGTAGGTGACGACACGCTTACCGAACGCACGGTTCGCGCGTCCCATGGCGGGTGCGTCCGGATCGGCGGCCACGAGCATCTCCACGGCTTCGCGGTCGGCCTCGAAGTTGTCCTTCCCGCCGAGCAGATAGTCGTAACCGCGCGCGATGCTCGGCTTGCTGGTGTCGATCCCAGGCGGCGCAGAAGGTTCGTCAGACACCGGGCCACCCTAGCCGTCGTGCGGCCGCTCAAGATCGGGACGCATCGACGTCGGGACTGTCGTACGGCGACCGACATGCGGTAGGACGAGTGCGTGAGCCTGACGTTGCTCGAGTGGCGTCGCGAGATCGGGCGGATCTACGCCCAGGTGCGCACCGCCGCCGACCCGCACAAGGGCTGGCTCGCCTGGCGCGACGGGCGTGATCGGCTTTTCGCCACCCACCCGGACTCACCGCTCGCAGCGTCCGCGCGCAAGGGGTTCACCCGGCTGCCGGTGGGCGACTATGACCCGGGGATGCGGTTCGTCGTTCCCGTCGAGCCGGCCCCGCCGGCCCACCTCGACGTCCCGACCGGCACCGACGGCATCGCCCCGTTCGACCGGATCGGCGTCGTGACACTGCACGGGCTCGGCTCGCTGGACGTGTGGTGGCTCGGCTCCTACGGCGGCGGGCTCTTCCTGCCGATCCGCGACGGCTCGGCAGGCCGGACGAGCTACGGCGGCGGCCGCTACCTGCTCGACACCGTCAAGGGCGCTGACCTGGGAGGTTCGGGCAGTGGGGCCGACGGGCTCGTCGTCGACCTCAACTTCGCCTACCACCCCAGCTGCGCCTACGACACGGCATGGGCGTGCCCGCTGGCGCCGCCGGGCAACGCGCTGGAGGCTGAGCTGAGCGTCGGCGAGCTGCTGCCCGAGGGCGGCTGGTACTCCGTCTAGCTCGGCGCGCCAAGGCGCTCGCGGAACCACGCCGTGACGGCGGCGTCGACCTCCCTCGCGTGCTCGGTCTGCGGGGCCGGCTCGACGCCGGGCTCCTCGGCCAGCGCGTGCCCCATGCCGGGGATCTCCACGAGCAAGGAGCGCTCCGGGTCCGGGTAGTGCGCTCCGAGCTCGTTGCTGAGCGTGGCAGCGTCGCCGCGGAAGTCGACGTAGTCCTGCTCGCCGACGACGAGCAGCGTGGCCGGTACGGTCGCTGCGACCTCCCGCGCCCGCCGCACGAAGTCGAACCGGTCCGCGGCCGCCTCCGACGCGGGGGACCAGGGGTAGCTCACGCTCATGTCGTGTTCGTTGGCCGCCACGATCGAGCGGAGCCTCACCGCGGGGCTCACCAGCGCCATCGCCGCAACCGGCATGCCGGACGTGGCCGCAAACTCCAGCGCCACCAGCGCCCCCGCCGATCCACCGAGCACCCCCAGCCGCCCGTCGGCGATGCCCAGCTCGGCGCGCACGGCCTCGATCGCAGCGGGCGCCTCCGCGGCGGCCTGGCTCACGACCGGCTCGAACACGTTGAGCACCGAGTCGGCCATCGCCAGCTCGAAGAACTCCTCCATCCCGCCGGGCAGCGAGCGCCTACCGAACATCGGCAGCCCGAAGTACACCCGCCAGGCCGGCAGCCCGGCCATCGGCAGCGCAGCGGCCATCGCGGCGTCGCTGCGCGGAGCGTCCATCAGGTGCCAGCTCACCACCAACGGAGCGTCAGCCGAGCCGTCAGCGGGCGCGAGCGCCGTGTACGGCACCCCCGCGGCGACACCGGTGATCGGGGTGGACGGCGTCTGCTGTGTGCCAGTCATGCACCCAGCCAACCACGCCACCCCGACATCGCCGGCCGGGGCGCGGCTAGAGTCGTGGCGTGTTCGACACCCTCTCCGACCGCCTCACCGGGGTGCTGCGTGACCTGCGCGGCAAGGGCCGGCTCTCCGAAGCCGACATCGACTCGACCTCCCGCGAGATCCGGATCGCGCTGCTGGAGGCCGACGTCGCGCTGCCAGTCGTGCGCGCCTTCGTCGCGAGGGTCAAGGAGCGCGCCAAGGGCTCCGAGGTCTCCGGCGCGCTGAACCCGGCGCAGCAGGTCGTCAAGATTGTCAACGAGGAGCTCGTCGGCATCTTGGGCGGGGAGACCCGCCGGCTGCGGATGTCCAAGCAGGACCCGACGGTGATCATGCTTGCCGGGCTGCAGGGCTCCGGTAAGACCACGCTGGCCGGCAAGCTCGGCCGCTGGCTCGGCGGGCAGGGCCACACGCCGCTGCTGGTGGCCGCCGACCTGCAGCGGCCCAACGCCGTCACCCAGCTGCAGATCGTCGGCGAGCAGGCCGGCGTCGCGGTGTTCGCGCCCGAGCCCGGCAACGGCGTCGGCGACCCGGTGGACGTCGCCAAGCGCGGCCTGGAACATGCCGTGAGCAAGATGCACGACGTCGTCGTCATCGACACCGCCGGCCGCCTCGGCGTGGACGCCGAGCTGATGGCCCAGGCGTCCGCGATCCGTGAGGCCACCGAGCCCGACGAGATTCTCTTCGTGGTCGACGCCATGATCGGCCAGGACGCCGTGGCCACCGCGGAGGCGTTCCGCGACGGCGTCGGCTTCACCGGCGTCGTGCTCACCAAGCTCGACGGCGACGCCCGCGGCGGTGCCGCGCTGAGCGTGCGCGAGGTCACCGGCCAGCCGGTCCTGTTCGCGTCCAACGGCGAGAAGCTCGAGGACTTCGACGTCTTCCACCCCGACCGAATGGCCAGCCGCATCCTCGGTATGGGCGACGTTCTGACGCTGATCGAGCAGGCCGAGCAGGTCTTCGACGCCGACCAGGCCGAGCGGGCCGCCGCGAAGATCACCACCGGCGAGCTGAGCCTCGAGGACTTCCTGGAGCAGATGCTCGCCATCCGCAAGATGGGCCCGATCGGCAACCTGCTGGGCATGCTGCCCGGCGCCGGCCAGATGAAGGACGCGCTGGCGGCCGTCGACGACACGCAGCTCGACCGGCTGCAGGCGATCATCCGGGGCATGACCCCCGCCGAGCGGGCCGACCCAAAGATGATCAACGGGTCCCGCCGGTTGCGCATCGCCAACGGCTCGGGCGTCGCGGTCAGCGAGGTGAACGACCTGGTCAACCGCTTCTTCGAGGCACGCAAGATGATGAAGCAGATGTCCGGCTCGTTCGGGCTGGGCGGCGGCGGTCGGCGCAGCAGCAAGAAGGGCAAGGGCGGCAAGAAGGGCAAGGGGAAGGGCAAGGGCCCGACCCAGCGCAGGCTGCCGGCCGGGATGCCGGACCTGTCGCGGCTGCCCGGCGGCCTCGGCGAGCTGCCGCCCGGCCTGGCCGGGCTGGACCAGCTCCCGGCCGGATTCGACCCGTCGAAGCTCAAGCTGCCCAAGCAGAAGTAGCTCGTGCGATGGCCTACCGGGTGCGGGGCGTGCTGCTGCCCGAGGAACGCGACAGCGAGCTCTGGATCGACGACGACGGGCTGCTGAGTGCCGAGCCCCTGCCCGGAGCGCGGACGCTCGCCGACCGAGGCTGGGTCGTGCCGGGCCTGGTCGACGCGCACTGCCACGTCGGGCTGGGCCCCGACGGTGGGGTCGAGCTGGACGAGGCGCAGGTGCAGGCGGAGGCCGACCGGGACGCCGGGACGTTGCTGATCCGCGACTGCGGCTCACCGCTAGACACCCGCCCGCTGCGGGACCGGACGGACCTCCCGGAGATCATCCGTGCCGGCCGGCACCTGTCCCGCCCTAAGCGCTACATCCCCGGCCTCGGCCCCGAGCTCGACGACCCCGGGCTGCTCGCGGACGCCGTCGTCGAGCAGGCCAAGGCGGGCGACGGCTGGGTCAAGCTGGTCGGCGACTGGATCGACCGCGGTATCGGTGATCTGGCACCGCTCTGGCCCGACGACGTGCTGGTCGATGCGATCGCCGCGGCCCATGCGCACGGCGCACGGGTCACCGCACACGTCTTCGGCTCCGACGCCATCCCCGGCCTGCTCGCCGCTGGCATCGACTGCATCGAGCACGGCTGCGGCCTGTCCGACGACATGATCGACGACATGGTGGCGCACGGCACGGCTCTGGTGCCCACGCTGATCAACATCGAGAACTTCCCGGCGATCGCGGATCGGGCGGTCAAGTACCCCGACTTCGCTGCGCACCTGCGCCGGCTGCACAAGGCAGCCGTACCTGCCGTGGGCAGGGCGATCGAGGCCGGGGTGGCGGTGTACGCGGGCTCGGACGCCGGCGGCGGGATCGCGCACGGCCGCATCGTCGACGAGATCGTCGCCCTGCACGCCGCGGGGATGCCGGCGGCTGACGCGCTCGGTGCGGCGAGCTGGGCGGCGCGCGACTGGTTGGGACGCCCCGGCCTGCGGGCCGGCGCACCGGCCAGCCTGATCGTCTACGCCGCCGACCCCCGCGCCGACCTCGGCACGCTGCATGCGCCGGAGCTGATCGTGCTGCGCGGTCGGCCGGTCCAGTAGCGTCGACGGTGTGAGCACGCCTGGACCGCCGGAGGCGACCTCCGAGTACTCGCCGGCCCAACCGGTCCAGCCGGTCCAGCCGCCGGCCCAGCCCCTCCCGCAGCCGGTTGATCAGACCGCGCGCACCCACCGGTGGGGTTTCGGGGCCTTCCTGCTGGCCGAGGGCGTCTTCCTGCTGGCGTCGTTCCTCATCGCGCTGGCTTTCCTGCCCGGTGGCGGCGCGCCCCTGCCGCTGGAAGCGGTCATCCTCGGGTTGACGGTGCCCACGCTGCTGGCCGCGACCGTCGCGGTGCTCGCCACCAAGCTGCGGGGCAACGGCCCGAAGGTCGACCTGCGGCTGCAGTTGCACTGGCCGGACGTCGGTATCGGGCTGGCGTTCGGCTTCGGCAGCCTGCTGCTGACGGTGCCGGCGTCGCTGATCTACGCCAACATCGTCGGGATCGAGGAGGCCAACTCGGCGGTCGGGCAGGTCTTCGCCGGACGGACGGCGCCCCTCGGGGTGGCGCTGGTGGTGTTCTTCTCCGTCTGGCTGATCGCGCCGATCTGCGAGGAGATCGTCTACCGCGGGCTGCTCTGGGGCGCCATGGAGAAGCACGGCGCCCGGCGGTGGTGGGCGTTCGCGCTGACCACGCTGGTGTTCGCGCTGGCGCATTTCGAGTTCACCCGCACCCCGCTACTGCTGGTGATCTCCATCCCGATCGGGCTCGCAAGGCTGTTCACCGACCGGCTGGTCGCGCCGATCGTCGCCCACCAGGTCAACAACCTGCTGCCCGCGGTGGCGCTGCTCGGCATACTGCTGGGCTGGATGCCGGTGTGATTCGCCAGCTCGACCTCAACGCCGACCTCGGCGAGGGCTTCGGCGCGTGGCAGCTCGGCGACGACGAGGCGTTGCTGGAGATCGTCACTTCAGCCAATGTGGCCTGTGGCTTCCACGCCGGTGACGCGGTGACGATGCGCCGCGTGTGCGCCGGCGCTGCCCGCCACGGCGTGGCCGTCGGCGCGCAGGTATCCTACCGCGACCTCGCCGGCTTCGGCCGCCGCTTCGTGGACGTCGCGCCCGACGAGCTGGCCGCCGACGTGCTGTACCAGATCGGCGCCCTGCAGGCATGCGCCCGAGCCGCCGGCACCACGGTGGGCTACGTCAAGCCGCACGGCGCGCTCTACAACGCGACGGTGCACCACACGGTGCAGGCGGCCGCGGTCATCGAGGGTGTCCGAGCGTTCGGCGGGCTGCCCGTGCTGGGGCTGCCCGCCTCGGCGCTGCTGGCTGCCGCCGAGGCCGCCGGGCTGGCGTCGGTGGCGGAGGCGTTCGCCGACCGCGGCTACCGCGCCGACGGCACGCTGGTGCCGCGCGGGGAGCCCGGAGCGCTGTTCACCGACGCCGACGAGGTGGGGGAGCGCGCCCGTCGGCTGGCCACCGACGGCGAGCTGGTGGCCGTGGACGGCACGGTGCTGGCGGTCGCCGCGCGCTCGGTGTGTGTGCACGGTGACACCCCTGGCGCGGTGCAGCTCGCCGCGGCGGTACGCGCGGAGCTGCAGCGCTCGGGCGTCGAGCTGGCGCCCTTCGTGCGCACCGGTGCCGATCTGGCACAATAGGTCGCTGTCCGCCTCGGCCGGCCCCTCTCACCGCGCCGTGGCGCCTAAGGCGCCGAGCTTGCGTCGCCCGTCCCCACTCGGGCGCGCCCGCTCATCACGAGCACGACCGATCCGCGAGGAGCCGTTAGAACCTGTGGCCGTCAAGATCAAGCTAATGAGGCTGGGCAAGATCCGAGAGCCGTACTACCGCATCGTCGTCGCCGACGCGCGCACCAGGCGCAGCGGGCGGGCGATCGAGACCATCGGCAAGTACCACCCCAAGCGTGAGCCCAGCTTCATCGAGGTGGACTCCGAGCGGATGCAGTACTGGCTCGGAGTCGGCGCGCAGCCGACCGACTCGGTGCAGAACATCCTGAAGATCACCGGTGACTGGCAGAAGTTCAAGGGCCTGCCCGGCGCCGAGGGCACGCTGCGCCACCCCGCGCCGCCGGCCGACCGGCTCGCCCGGTTCCAGGCCGCGCTGACCGCTGCCGGTGGCGAGCCCGAGGCTGAAGCCACCACGCCGAAGCGCAAGCCGGCGGCCCGCAAGCCCAAGGCCGAGGCCGACAAGCCAGCCGCGACTGAGAAGCAGGCCGACAAGGCAAAGGCCGAAATGGGCGACAAGCCCGAGGCCGAGGCTGCCGACACCGAGGCTGCCGACACCGAGGCTGCCGACACCGAGGCTGCCGACACCGAGGCTGCCGACACCGAGGCTGCCGACACCGAGGCTGCCGACACCGAGGCTGCCGACACCG
>Ga0136615_10000813_pt1 | contig 14551 bp, 15 predicted proteins | sample AntDrymUQ2882206_2_FD_106647 | JGI IMG/M metagenome (GOLD analysis project Ga0136615, IMG submission 106647) | Polar desert sand microbial communities from Dry Valleys, Antarctica - metaG UQ288 (22.06) | ecosystem: Environmental > Terrestrial > Soil > Desert | place: Antarctica: Dry Valley...
CAGCCACGTCGAGACGCCCGACGAGATCGAGCGCTTCCTCGCCGACACCGACGCCGCCGCGGTCCCGCTGTGCCTGGACACCGGGCACGTCGCCTACGGCGGGGGCGACAACCTCGAGCTGATCGGCAAGCACCCCGAGCGCATCGGCTACGTCCACCTCAAGGCGATGGACCCGGTGGTGCTCGAGCAGGTGCGCAACCAGGGGCTCGCCTTCGCCGACGCCGTCCGGCGCGGCGTGTGCGCGGAGCCCCCCGCCGGGGTCCCGGACATGGCCGCGGTCGCCGAAGCCCTCGCGGGCACGGATGCCGACGCCTTCGCCATCGTCGAGCAGGACCTGTTCCCGTGCCCTCCCGACGTCCCGCTGCCCATCGCGCAGCGCACCCGGGGCTACCTCCAGGGCTGCGGCTACGGCGCGGCCGCGCGACAGAACCCATAGGCCGACCGACGGAGGAAGGGAACCCGCAGCTGAGCCGAGGACGAGCACTGCCCGCATTGGTGTCGCTCCTGGCACTCGTGCTGGCAGCCTGCAGCGACACCGGCGGTGCGCAGGAGGAGGCGCCCGTGGCCGAGGGTGTCGCCGGCGGAGGCGCCGACACCGAGCGCCTGACCTGGCGATGATCACCCACCAGGCGCCTGGCGACACGTTCTGGGATCTGGTCCGCGACGGCGCGAACGTGGCGGCGGAGAAGAACAACATCGAACTGAACTACGTGAACGACCCCGAGGCGGGCAACCAGGCCAACCTCGTGCAGAACGCCATCGACCAGGGTGTCGACGGCATCGCAGAGACGCTCGCCTACCCCGACGCGGTCGGGCCCGCCGCGCAGGAGGGCTGAACCTGGCGGTCACGCAGATCGTCACCGGCAACGTCGCCAGCCCTCCGATCGCCGACATCCAGGGCTTCGCCAGCGCGAGGGCGATCTTCGCCTCGTCGCTCCCCATCGGCGGGGTGTCCATCCGCGCGACGTGCTGTGGTGGCTGCTGTTCGTCGCCGTCGCCGCCTGGGTGCTGCTGCGCACGAGGGCCGGCAACTGGATCTTCGCCGTCGGCGGCAACGCGGCCAGCGCTCGCGCGGTCGGCGTGCCGGTGAACAGGGTGAAGATCGGCCTGTTCATGACCGTCGGCCTCACGGCCTGGTTCACCGGGATGCACCTGCTGTTCGCGTTCAACACCGTGCAGTCTGGCGAGGGCGTCGGCCAGGAGTTCCGCTACATCATCGCGGCGGTGATCGGCGGCGCGCTGCTGACCGGCGGCCACGGGTCCGCCGTGGGCTCCGCCATCGGCGCCTTCATCCTCGGGATGGCGACGCAGAGCATCGTCTACGCCGGCTGGCAGCCCGACTGGTTCTTCTTCCATCTGGGACTGATGCTGCTGCTGGCGACCCTGGCCAACACCTGGGCGCGCAGCTTCGCGACCCGGTGGTGCCCCGATGACGAGTGTGACGAACGACGGGATCGCGGACCCGGTGGTGCCAACGGCGTCGGCAAGTCGACGCTCATCAAGATCGTGGCGGGTCTGCACACCCACGACGAGGGCACCTTCGAGGTGGACGGCGAGGCGCTGTCGTTCTCCTCGCCGCGCGAGGCGCTGGACCGCAGGATCGCCACCGTGTATCAGGATCTCGCGGTCGTCGGCCTCATGCCGGTATGGCGCAACTTCTTCCTCGGCTCGGAAAGGACCAAGGGTGCCTGGCCAGCGCGCTCGTTGGACATCCCGTCCATGCGCACGACGGCCAGCGAAGAGCTGCGGAAGATGGGCATCGACCTGCCCGACATCGACCAGCCGGTCGGCACGCTGTCGGGCGGTCAGCGCCAGTGCGTCGCCATCGCCCGCGCCGTGTACTTCGGGGCACGGGCGCTCATCCCTGAAGCTGGGCAAGATGACCCTGGACCGCACGCGCGCCGAGACCGACCTCGACGAGCTGACCCACCAGATGGCCGGGGGCAACGAGCTGGAAATGCTGACGCACGAGCTGAAGCGCTGATGGTCCTGCAGGTCGGAGTCATCGGCGCCGGCAACATCGGCAGCTACCACATCCAGCGCCTGGCTCGGCAGATCTCCGGGGCCCGGGTCGCGGCGGTCTTCGACGTCGCCGCCGACCGGGCCGCACAGATCGCCGCCTCCGCGGGCGCTAGAGCGCACCGCGACGCGCACGAGCTGATCGCCGACGACGCGATCGACGCCGTGGTCATCGCGTCGCCCGGGGACACGCACGCCGAGTTCACGCTGGCCTGCATCGCGGCCGCCAAGCCGGTGCTGTGCGAGAAGCCGCTGGCGACCGGCGTGGACGATTGCGTCAAGGTCCTGGAGGCCGAGATGGCCCACGGCAGCCGCCTGGTCCAGGTGGGCTTCATGCGGCGTTTCGACGTCGGCTACAGGCTGGTCAGGGCCGCGATCGACGGCGGCGACATCGGCGAGCCGCTGGTGCTGCACTGCATCCACCGCAACGCCACGGTGCCCGACACCTTCACCAGCGACATGGTCCAGACCGACTCTGTCATCCACGAGATCGACACCGCACGCTGGCTGCTCGGCGAGGAGCTGATCGCGGCGACCGTGCTGACGCCGAAGCGCAGCCCGCTCGCGGCGCGCCACCTCGCCGACCCCCAGCTCGTGATGCTGGAGAGCCAGAGCGGCGTCATGGTGCAGGTCGAGGTCTTCGTCAACGCTGGCTACGGCTACGACGTGCGCTGCGAGGTGGTCGGCTCCGCCGGGACCGCCGAGCTGGAGACACCGGCCGTCGCCGCGCTGACCCGCGATGGCCGACGCGGACGCCGGGTGCCCGCCGACTGGAAGGAGCGCTTCGGCGCGGCCTTCCACGCCGAGATCCAGCAGTGGGTCGACGCCTTGGCGGCTGGCGCGGTCACCGGCCCCAGCGCCTGGGACGGCTACGCCGCGACCGCCGTCGCGGTGTCCTGCGTGGAGGCGCTGCAGACCGGGCGGCGGGTGGAGGTGGCGCTGGTGGACGCACCGGCGCTGTACTCGACAGCTGCAGCGTGAAGCTCGGTGAGGCGAGCCGCCCGCCGGTGGTCAACCAGGTGGTTCAGCCCGTTCTCCTACCGGCGCACGCTGCTGGAGGCCTGCGAGGAGCGCGGCATCGCGCTGGAGGGCTACAGCCCGCTCACCCACGGCCGCGACATCGACCATCCCGAGATCGCCGAGATCGCCGAGCGCCTCGGCCGCACCCGCCCGGGCGCGCCGTTGCTGACCGAGGGTGACCTGGTCCTGGCCACGGAGGTGGAGGGCAGCGAGCAACCGTCCGCCGTCCTGCACGCCATCGCCGGCGGGAAGACCCGGCACAACGAGATCAAGGATGGGATCCGTGCCGAGCCGGCCCGGACGCTTGACCGGCTGATCGACCTGCACCTAGTCGAGCGCCTCGTCCCCGTCACCGACGACGCGCAGCGGACGCGACGGCGGCTGTACCGGATCACCGACAACTTCCTCGCTTTCCACCTCGGCATGGTCACCCAGTACCGCGCCGAAATCGACCGCGGGCTGGGGGCGTCGATCCTGCCCATAGGACGAGATCGACGCGCTGGCGCTCGCCGGTGAGGGGCGCGTGCCCGTCCTCGTCGGCGAGGCCAAGTGGACGAGCTCGGCCGACGGCTCGCGACTCCTGCGGAGCTTGCAGCGCAAGGCGGCCTCGGTGGCCGACGACATCGAGCGACTGGTCTACGTCGTCGGCGTACGGGAGCGCGTGGTCGACCTTCCTGCGGGGGTGGTGAGCATCACGGCCGAGGACGTGTTCACCAGCTGAGGGCGTAGTGGGCGTCGTGAGCGCCGGGGGCCGCCTGCGCCGCCGCCGGCAGGGTGTGCACGCCGAGGACGGCGACGATCGCACGAGCAGCGCGGCGGGATGCAGGTCGAGCAGCGCAAGCGGCGCCTTGGCGGTACTTCCGGAAGCTCAGGGTGCCGCCAGGGCAACGGAGGGTGTCCGGCTTGCCGCAGTGTGTCGATGGGGTCCCGCCGCACACCCCATGGGCAACGCGCGCTAGGCGGGTGGGGGCGCGCCGCCGGTGGAGACGTCGAGGATGACGTTGTCGCCGCTGGTGACGGGGGCGCCGGCGGGCGGGGTCTGGCCCACGACAGTGCCGGCTGGGGCGCCGTTGGGCACCGGCCGGGGCTCGCCGCCCAGGCGCGCGCCGTTCAGCAACGGCAAGGCGTCCGCCAGGGGCAGGCCGGTGACGCCAGGGACCGTGGTGGGCGCGGCGGCGGCGACGCGGCCGTCCGCGACGCCCACCGGCGGGAAGCCGACCGGCGCCTGCCCGGCCAGCACCGCCCCCATGTACTCGCCCCATACACCGGCGGCGAGCCCGCCGCCGGTGGTGTCGAGCCGACGACCCGCCGCCGGCACGCCCACCCACATGGCCGTGGACAGGTTCGGGGTGAAGCCCACGAACCAGGCGTCCTTGGCCTCGGTGGTCGTGCCGGTCTTGCCGGCCACAGGCCAGCCGGGCACCGCGGCCCTGGTCCCCGTCCCGCCGGCGACCACGCCCTCCAGCATGCGCACCATCTGTGCGTTCGCCTCGGGCGAGAGGACCGGCGCGCCGGCGTGCTGGGCGGTGTAGACGGCGTTGCCGAAGCGGTCCTCGATGCGGTCGATGAAGTGCGGGCGCACGTGGACGCCGCCGTTGGCGAACGTGGCGTAGGAGGCGGCGGCCTCCAGCGGCGTCACCCCGGTGCGGAACCCGCCGAGTGCGACCGCGCAGTTCGCGTCGGGTCCGATCGCGGACAGGGTGTCGATCCCCATCTCGCCCATGAGCCCGACCACGCGGCCCACGCCGACCATCTGCGACACGTGCACCGCCGGGGTGTTCACCGAATCGCGCAGCGCGGTCGCCATGTCCATGATCTCGCGGCTGCGCCCGCCGTAGTTCTGCACGCCGCCGTCCGCGCGCTTCCAGTCGCGGCACTGCTCGAAGTAGGCGGGGCTGGAGCCGTCGAGGCGGATGCTCGGTGGGATGCCCTGGCGCAGCGCCTCGGCGTAGACGAAGACCTTCGCGGCGCTGCCGAGCTGGCGCCGGGCCTGCGTCGGGATGGCCTGCTGGTTCACGCCGTAGTCGACGCCGCTGTGGGCCGCCAGGATCCGCCCGGTGCTCGGCTCCACGGTGACGATCGCGCCCGTGGGCTGGTTCGGGTCGGTGGCGGTCGGGAAGTTGCGCCCGATCACCTGCTGGGCGATGTCCTGGATCCGCGTGTCGAGCGACGAGTGGATGCGCAGGCCGCCGAAGTACAGCGCCTGCTCGCGCTCCTGCGCGTTTGCGCCGAACTGGGCGAGCTCGGGCGCCGTGAGGAACTCGCGGATGACCGAGTCGGCGATGAAGTCGTACGGGCGCACGCGCGACGTCCCGGGGATGACCCCCAGCGGGAGCGCTCGGGCGGCGTCGGCCTCGGCCTGGGTGAGGAAACCCTGGGGGACCATCTGGTCGAGAATCGCGTCGCGGCGGCGCGTGGCCACCTCGGGGTCCGTCCTCGGGTTGGCGTTGTTTGGCGAGCGGATCATCGCCGCGAGCAGCGCGCCGTGCTCGGGTCGCAGCTGGGCCACGTCGGTGATGCCGAAGTACTCCTCGGCCGCTGCGGCCACCCCGTAGGCGTTCTCGCCGAAGTACACCTGGTTCAGGTACTGGCCGAGCAGCTGGTCCTTGGTGAACTCCTGCTCGAGGGCGACCGCGTAGGCCAGCTCCTCGAACTTGCGGGCCAGCGTCACGTCGTTGCCCACGGCGCTCTTCGCCAGCTGCTGGGTGATGGTGGACCCGCCCTGGGTGACGTCTCCGGCCTCGACGTTGGCCACCAGCGCACGGCTGATGCCGCCCGGGTCGTAGCCCTCATGCTCATAGAAGCGCTGGTCCTCGGCGGTGAGGATCGCCTGCTGGACCGGTAGCGGGATCTCGGCCAGGTCGACGAGGCGGCGGTTCTCCTCGCGGTCGAGGACCTGCAGCTCTTGCCCGTTGGCGGCGTAGACGTAGGAGCGCTCGCCCAGCGCCAGCAGGGTGGGGTTCTCGGGGAGGCGCAGCTCCCAGTCCAGCGCGCCGCCGGTCTTCTCCGCAGCCTCCGGCACCGCGGCGTTGCCGGCCAGGACCAGGGCGAGCACCACCAGGCCGGCGGTCGCGACCATGCCGAAAAGGTTTCCCGCCGCGGAGCCCACCCGCTGCCGGAAGACCAGCTCGGGGGCCGTGGGCAGGCGCACGAGGGCCGCCGAGGGCAGGGGCGCCTGCTCGAGGGGCGGGGCCTTGCGCGCTCCGGCCGGTCGCTCGGGTCGCGTGGGGCGTTCGGGTCGCGTGGGGCGTTCGGGTCGCGTGGGGCGTTCGGCAGGGGTGGTCCCGGCCGCGGCCTCCGCCCGCTGCAGTCCGCCCAGCGCCAGGCGCGCGCTCGCCTCCAGGCCGCCGGCCACCACCTGCTCGCCGCGGCTGACGGCCTCGAACGTCCCCCTGGTCACCCCGGCGACTGCGGGCACGAGCCAGCCCTCCGCCCGGCTCACGCCTGCGGGCACGGCACGGGCCAGGCTCATCACGGACCCGACCAGCGCTTCGTCTCCGCGCTCGATCGCCGCCGGCACCCGCCCGGTCAGGCCGAGCAGCGCCGGAACGAGATGGCCGTGGGTCCGCGTGACGGCCAGGGCGATGGCGCCGCCGAACGTCAGCAGCGCCGGGACGAGCAACTCCTCGACACGCTGCACCGCAGACATGACGCCGAGCCGAACCCCCCGCAGCCCGGAGACGACGACCGGGCCGAGCCGCTCCAGGACCGGCCGGATCCGCGTCCGCGCACCCTCGACCGGCCCCTTGCCCGGCGCTCGCGGGGCGGGGGAAGGCGGAGGGCGCTCCTCGACTCGCATCAGATGACCTCGTGCCATCGCCGCCCGACCAGACGGTTGAGCCACGCTAGACCACCTCGACCCCGCGCGCCGAGGCCGACCGGCCAGCGCTCGCCGCTGCGACCCCACTCGGCCCTCTTGCTGCGCGTGGAACTGCCGTTCGCGCTGCGTCAGGTTTCGGCGGCCAGGGACTTGAGCCTCCACGGCTTCAGCTGCGCCTGGGACTCGGCGATCCACTGCCGCGCTCCCGGCCAGTCCGAACCCGACTGCCACAGCCCGTGGGCGGTGGCGTGGAGCCGCTCGAACTGGGGCTCGCCCTGGTCGGCGTGGTGGGACAGCCGGTCCGCCACGCCCTGCCCGCGCTCGGTCAGGACGGGGCGACGGCGCAGCGAGGTGGCGACGTAGCGCAGGTTCTCCATGTGCCTGCGCACGCTGACCGCCCCAGCGAACGCGTTCGGGTGGGCGCGGGGGTCCAGCTTCGTGCCGCACATCCCGCACGTGAGCATCCCGTCCTGTCGGAAGGAACGTGCGCGAACTTGAGCCCGGACCTACACGGCGGGGTCGACCCCGCCGTGTAGGTCCGGGCCCGGAGCGGTTCCAGAGCCGGCGCGCGGATGTCGGCACGGCCGACCTGGCATTCCTGCTCGACGGCCTGCCCGGCCCAGAGGTGCCCGCACCCGTCCGCGAGCGCCACCTCGCCATCATCCTCGCCGGCCTGCGCGTCCCGCCTGGGCGAGGGCCGCAGACCGCGCACCGGCTGACCGGCCCACCCCGCCTGGAGAGAAACCCGCGTTGGCGAGGGTTTCTCTCCACCGCCGCCGGTTGCGGCGGCGTCAAGCTGCGGGGGCCGAGCCAGGCCCGCGGGCGATCACCGCGCCCATCTGGTACAGCATGCTCTGTTCTGGGGTCTCCAGACCCCAGAACGCCTGCTGGGCGTTGTAGCCGGCGCGCTCGTAGACGGGCTCGAGGGGCCAGCGCATGGGGTCCCAGACGCCGACGTCGCGCAGGTAGGCCTGGCCGCCGACGGTGCACAGGACCAGCCGGCTGCGCGCGGGGCCCATGAAGTGGCCCTCATGCGTGGTGAGGTCGATGGCGGCGTACGCCTCGCCGCCGGCGGGCACGGCGGGCGGCTCGTCGCGGCCGAAGCGGGCGAGGCCGTCGTCCAGCTCGTCGACGTGCGCGCGCAGGGCGTCCGGCTCCTCGGCGGTCACCACCTTCGTGCAGGTGACATACGCGCGGATGTACACGAGCGCTGGCGTGGCCGGCAGGCCCACGATCTCGATCTCGAAGGTCTGCGAGCGCAGCGGTGCGTCGCGGACCGGGGTGAAGCGTCCGATCTCGGAGGCGTAGTCGGGCCAGGTCTCGGCGCGCGACAGCGCCGCGAGCACCCGCTTTGCCGGGGCAACCCGGACCGGGGGGTAGGTGTGCCACGTCTGCTTGCGGCCGGGCGCCAGCGGCGGGTCAGCGGGCCGAGGTTCGCGTACCGCAGGCGCTCCTCGGGGCGGTAGGCCGCGCGGTCGGCCTCGGTCGGGAAGGCGACCCCCCAGCCGCGCCGGCGGTCGTCGGCGTGGGCGCCGGGGAACCAGTCACCCAGCAGGCGGACGGCGCCGGCGAGCAGCTGTTCGCGGTCCAGCGTCCCGCGGGGAGACGTGGTCGCGTCGAGGAAGCGGGCGCGGCCGAAGGCGCGGTGGAACTCCGCGACGTCGAGCGCCCGCAGGCGCCGGTAGCCGCCCTGCCACCAGCGGGTGGTGAGAATCGCGTTGGCCAGGCGCAGGTCGTCGACCTCGCGGTCCGCTGCCGGGCGGCGGTAGTAGGCGGCGTTGAGGAAGTCCGTCACCCAGCCCCCGCGTCCGGTCCGGCGATCGACGACCCGGCGCTGCGCGCCACCCGCAACCGCGGTGACCGCAGCACCTGCAGCGCCACGCCGGTGACCAGCGCGCCACTCAGCGCCCCGGTCACGAATGCGCGCTTCTCATCCATCGCTGCGGCCTACCCGACCACGGCCCGACTACACAACTCCCTGATCTCTACGCTCACCATAATGTTGCGTCCTGGAGCTGTGCCGGGCCTGCGGGTGGAAGTCCCGTCTGGGTGAGCGTCGGAGCGCCTGGTAGCAGGCCCCGGTTCGTTGGAGAGATCTGGCGGGCTGAGCGGGGTGTCGAGAGTTCTTGGAGGGAGGGCGGGCGCGCGGTCCTGCTGGCGGGCTTCAGCCTCCCTGGGAGGGGTAAGCAGATGCCCATGAACATCGCCGATCTCGCGATCTCGAGCCCCGCCTTCGCCAACGAGGGCCGGATCCCCGCCCGCCACACGGGCGAGGGCGAGGACGTCTCGCCGGAGTTGCGTTGGACGGGGGTGCCGGAGGGGACGCGGCAGTTCGCGCTCATCGTCCACGACCCCGACGCGCCGTTGGTCCAGGGCTGGACGCATTGGACGCTCTACGCCCTTCCCGCGGACACGACCGGTCTCAATGAAGGCGAGTCCGGCGGCGGCGTGGAGGGCGCCACGACCCCCGGGCCCGCCGGCTACGGCGGGCCCATGCCGCCCGAGGGCCATGGCAGCCACCACTACTACTTCTGGCTCTACGCTCTGGACGCCGAGCTCGACCCGACCCCCGGACGCAGCCGCGAGGAACTGCTGGCCGCCATGGACGGCCACGTCCTCGAGCAGGCTCGGCTGGTGGGAACCTACGAGCGCTCGTAGCCATTCGCGCCGGCCCTCCGCCGCCGTCGCCATGCCGGCGGCGCGCCGCGAGCAACGCACCGCGTTCACCGCCAGTGGGGCGTGGTCGAGGGCGCCCTCGCTAACCTCGGCTCGGCGGTGGCCGTGCAGTCCGACCTGGCCACCGAGCTCGGCCTCGGCGCGGGCGACAGCCCGGACGTGACCTACGCGCCGGGCGGGGACGCGACCCCGCTGGAGGTGGTCGCGGTGGTCGGGTAGGGCGGAATCAGCTTCGGCGCGGCGCCGGTCAGCGTCTGCTGGCGCAGGGCGCCTTCGTCGCGGCCCTTTTCCTGCCGTGGAGCCGACCGCGACCAGCATGGTCCTCGTCCACGGCGCGGACCTGGAGCAGGTCCGCGGCGACCTGGAGTCCGCGCTCGCCGGCTACCCCGGCGTGGCGGTGCTCGACACCGCCGAGCTGTCCGACGCCGGCCTCTCCACCCTTTCGCTACCGCTGGTGCAACTGGCCTTCGTCGTCGCGGCCGGCGTCCTCGCCGCGATCCTGCCCGCCCGCCGCGGCGCCCGCACCAACATCCTCCGCGCCCTGCAGGTCTGGCGCGGTCGGCTCCGGTGCGGGCCTCCTCTGAGGAGCCTCCGGTGAGCGGTGCGGCCCGTCCGAAGGTTCGCGGACGGGCCGCACCGCGGTCTGCGGTCGGTGCGGTTACAGGTCGCCGTGGCCCCAGGGGCCGCGGATGGCGAAGCTGATGCCGGGGGTCTGGATGTTGACAAACAGGATGGAGCCGTCGGGGCTGTAGGTGGCGCCGGCGAACTCCTTGTCCTCGTCCTCGGACACCTGGTTCAGGCAGAGGTTGAAGATGCGGCCCTCCAGGTCCAGGCCGCGCAGGTACTGCTCGTCGTCGCCGTCCTCGCACAGGACCAGGCCGCCGCGCGGGCTGACGGTGATGTTGTCGGGGGAGTCGAGCAGGCCGGCGTTCGGCGACTCGAAGACCAGGGTGAGCGTGCCGCGCTCGCGGCCGCGCGGGCGGTACTCCCACACCTGGCCGAGGCCGGCGTTGCCGCCGCTGGTGGCGTTGATGTAGACGCTGCCGTCGCCGTACCAGCAGCCCTCGAGCCGGGCGAAGATCGCCCCGCCCTGCGCGAAGCCCTGCTGGAACACCAGCGAGCCGTCACTGTCGTCGAAGTCCGTGGGGTAGCTGGGGTCGGGGTCGTCGATGTCGACCCAGTCGACCAGCAGCGGCCGGCTGACCCGCTGGGCGGTGCGGGTGTCGAACTCCGGCCGGCGGGTGACGCGCAGCATCTGCAGACGCCCGCCGAGGCCGAGGTTGGCCGGGTCGACCGGCAGGAAGCGGTAGAAGCCCGACGGGTTGTCGTCCTCGGTCTCGTAGACGATGCCGGTGGCGGGATCGACCGCGATCGCCTCGTGCGAGAAGCGGCCCATCGCCCGGTACGGCCGCGGGTCGGTGACGACGCCCTGGGTGGGCACCTCGAAGATGTAGCCGTGGTCCTGCTCGTAGACCAGGTCGGGGTTCACCGGGCCGTCCTCGACGTCGGAGAACGTCGACTGCGTGCCGTTCGTGGTCTCCTCGCAGGTGAGCCATGTGCCCTGCGGGGTCGGGCCGCCAGCGCAGTTCACGCTGGTGCCGTTGATGCTGATGTAGCTGTCGGTCAGGGCGAAGGCGGCGGTGTCGAAGGTTGCGGTGGTGCAGCCGCCGCCGGAGTTGCGGTCGTAGGCGTTGGCGTCGTCGCCCACCAGCGGCTCGGGCTCCTCTCCCACCGGTGTGCCCTCGAACGGGATGGGGCTGTACCCGCGCTCGTGGTTGCGCACCAGCTTCACCAGGTTGCCCCCGCCATCGAAGGCGGCCATGCCGTCGTGGCGGGTGGGGGTCGGGTAGCCGTCGCTGCCCATCTCACCGGTGCGACCGAACGCTACGTACTCGAAGCCGGCGGGCAGGGCGAGCAACACCTCGCCCGTGGCCAGGTCGGGCGTGGGCGCCAGCGGGCCGTAGCCGCCGTTGTCGGGGGACTGGAGCTCGCGGCGGAAGCGGTTCGGCCGCGGACCGGCGAGCGCGGGACTGGCCATCAGCGCGCTGAGCGGGCCGGCGGCGCCGACGCCGCCGACCACGGCGCCGCTGCGTCGCAGGAACGAGCGGCGGTCGAGCTGTGTCATGGGTGACCCTCCGAACGGTCGCCGCCGAGCGGGTTCGGCGGCGCTCAGCCGCGAAGCCTTGGCGGCGCCCTTGGCAGGCGGACCACGCGCGCATGACGACGTGATGAAGGGCAGCGGAACGAACGGGGTCCCCGATCGAGACCCCCGATCGAGGGATCAGTGGGCGTGCAGGGTCAGCCCCAGGGCGCGCCAGCCATGGTGGGCGTACCCGGAGTGCGTGGGCGCGGAGGTCTCGGGCTGGACCGCCCCCGCGCGGTCGGTGGCGCGCGACACCACCAGCGAGCGGCCCGGTGGGAGGTCCAGCCGGCCGCGGAACGGTCGCCAGGCGGCCGGGTCGACGACCTCGTCGAGCTCTGCCTCGGACCACGATGCGCCCTCGTCGGCGCTCAACTCGACGCACAGCACCGGCCCCGCGCCGGACCAGGCCACGCCCGCGACCTTGACGGGCCCTGACGCCACCATGGCGCCAGCCGCCGGCGCGCACAGCATCGACTTCACCCGCAGCGCCCATAGCGAGGGCTGCTCGGGCGAGGCGGGCACACCCACCGGCCCCAGCCGGTAGCGCAGGCGCTGGATGTCGGCGTCGGACTGCTCGCCGGTCAGGGCGAGGCGGCGCAGGAACTTCACGCTGTTCACGGCGTAGTGGCCCGGCATGACCAGGCGCAGCGGGCCGCCGTGGAGCAGGGGCAGGGGTTCGCCGTTCAGCGTCCAGGCCAGCAGCGCCGCGTCGAGTCCGACGGCGAGCGGCACGGAGCGCTCCACCCGCTGCGGCCACGGGTCGGGCGCGCGGCCCTCGGCGTCCGCGCCCAGGGCGGTCAGGTAGCGCGCCCCCTCGACCGGACCCCCCAGCTCCGCCACCAGGTCGCCGACCGGCGTGCCGGTGAAGTCGACGCAGGCAGTGGCCCCGCCGCCCCACGGCGTCTCCTCGCCGAACCGTGCCCCGGCCAGCTCGCGCCCGTTGCCAGCGCACTCCAGCACGACCCGTCGGGTCACGGTCGTACGCCGCTGCAGGTCCGCGAGGGTCAGCACCGCCGGTCGGGCCACCCCCTCGATGGCCAGCTCCCAGGCGCCGCGGTCCGCGACGACGCCCGGCGCCGGCAGGTCGAGGTTCTGGCGCACGTAGACGTGCCGCGTGAGGGTGACCACGTCGCCGAGCGCCTCGCGCGGCGCCTCCACGGTCAGCGGCCGCGCCGAATGAACGCGCGGGACGTGCGACGAGCGGACCACAGGCGCTCCTCGGGGCGCGGCCGCGGCCGCTTGCTGCGCAGGCCTACACTGACGATACCGCTGACAACTTGTCAGGTGGCCCCATGGGTGTGGTGTGGCGACGGCAGGCGGGGCGGGTGGCGACCACGCTGCTGGGCAACGTCGGATGACCTGTCGACCCAGTCTTCCTTGAGTGCCGGGCCAGCTCTCAGCCAGGGCCCGACGTGGCCGTTGTTCGCGAGGGTGCCTACTCCCGGGCGCATCCCGACCGTGCCGAACTGGTCGTGGAGGTAGCCACTTCCAGCCACGCGATCGACCTGCGGGTGAAGCTGACCCATGTGGCGCTGCCGACGATCACCCTGGTGGTCGCCATTCAGGAACCCTGACCAACCCGGCGCGGACCGTGGGCCGCAGGTCAGGCCGCGGGGCGGGCGCGCTGGATCTGGTCGGCGAAGCGGCGCAGGCTGAGGGTGAAAGCGAGGTTGAGCACGGGCGCGACGATCAGCGCGTCGAGCACCCGGCCGGGCAGGCCGAAGCGCGGCCGGTAGCGCAGCTCCCAGGAGAGTTCCGCGGCGCCGTCCGTCCCGCCGACGGCGATCGAGCCCACCCAGTCGCGGGCGATGGCCGGCGGCTCGAGCACCTCGATGGAGAAGGAGCGCGCCGCCGGGTCCCAGCGCCCCAGGCGCTCCAGGTGCGAGATCCCACCGAGCAGGCTGAGCGTCCGCTCCGCTCCGGCGTGCGGCGCGAGGGCGTGCAGCGTCACCCGCCGCACCCCCAGGAACCAGCGGTGCATCGTCGCGAAGTCCGTCAGCTTGGCCCACACCCGCTCGGGTGTGCTGGCGATGGTGAGGCGCCACCGCAGGACCCGCATATGCGCTCGCCTCCACGCCGTTCACAAGAGTTCACAGGACTCGCTTGGAGTGCCTTCATACTCTGGTGTAGCGTCCCGCGGCAACGGCAGGATGGAAAGGACAACTTACCGGTCGGTTCGCGGGCAATGGGGTGCGGGCGCCCAGGGTCGGATTCCGGCCGGGTCGGCTGCACGTCAGCAGTTCGTCAGGGTCGTGGTCGGACGGCGCCGGGCGGCGTCCCGCCCGCCGTCGCGTCCGCCGAGCTTGGCGGAACGGTGCCCCTCCGGGTCCTGGGTGGGGCCTCGCGTACGGCGGTGATGGCGCCGGTGGTGGACCCACCAGTCCTCGGCGGCGCCAGGCCGCACCCCCGCGGGGGGGGCGTGCGCAGGCCTATCCGCGAAGCGCCACGACCAGCCGCGCGACGCCTGTCCCGCAGGCACCTCGCGCCGCGGTGAGAGGCGAGCAGCGTGCAGACGGAACGCGGGCACACCATGGGCACCACGACCGCCGCCGGTGCGCCCGGCTCCGTGAGCCGGATCGAGGCGGTGGGCCTGGCCCTGCCCTCGGGCCGGGTCACCACCCGCGAGCTGCTCGACTCGCGGCGGCACCGCTTCCCCCTCGACCTGGAGAAGCACACGGGGATCGTGGAGCGCCGGGTCTGCGCCGAGGGCGAGGACTCCCTGACGCTGGCCGTCGGCGCCGCCCGCAACGCCCTGGCCCACTCGCGCCAGGGCGCGTCCTCGCTCGACATGGTGCTGGTCTGCAGCATCACACGCTGGTCGGGCGGGCTGAGCTGGCAGTTGGAGCCGTCGCTGAGCCTGGTGCTGGCCGACG
>Ga0136615_10000816_pt1 | contig 14501 bp, 15 predicted proteins | sample AntDrymUQ2882206_2_FD_106647 | JGI IMG/M metagenome (GOLD analysis project Ga0136615, IMG submission 106647) | Polar desert sand microbial communities from Dry Valleys, Antarctica - metaG UQ288 (22.06) | ecosystem: Environmental > Terrestrial > Soil > Desert | place: Antarctica: Dry Valley...
CGTAGCGTTCCCGGCCGGATTATGTGGGGTATCCAGTTCTTCGAGGCCCAGATCGACGACCAACTGCTGCCCAGGGCTGCCTACGACGAGCTCCTGATCCGGCACGGGTTCACCGACCTGGACTCCTTCACGTTGAGCCCGGTGCACGCCGTCACGCACGCCCGGCGGCCGGCCTGACCGAAGCGGGCAGCGACGTCGGGCTGTCGACTGAACCGTGTGCAGCTCTGCTGGGCGCACTGGGACTGCAGACGGCTCAGTCAACGCGACCTCACGACGCCTGGAAGACGACGTCCATGTGCCACTCGAGTGCCTCGCGGTCGGGTCGATCCAAGGTTCGAGCCGGAAGGACTGTCAACGGCTCTCCTTGACGGCGGTAGAGGCTCTCGCCGTTGTCGAATTCCGATCGCAGACGCGGACTGACGTGAATGCGCCGGTCCGGTCCGACACCGAGATAACCGCGATCAAACAGCGTGTGTACATCGGACCGCAGAAGCAAGCCGTTGTCGACTCGATTCTGTCCATCCATTTCCACCGGTCGGATATGGGCCGCCTGAAGCACAGGTCGAATCTTCTCCCCGGTGATCGCGCAGCGCCGTTCGTACGCGGCGAGCACCAGCGCCCGGAATGCCCGTTGTCCAAGCCGTTGCGCGACCAGGCGCGGCCTACCGAAGACTTCACCTGGCACGTGGCCCGTCCATAGCCGACCGACAGCAGCTGACTCAACGCCGCTTCGATGTAGGAGCCACTGGCCTTTTCGAGGTCGTAAGTCTTGCCGGTGACGACGTTGGCGGCAAAGTCCGGCGGAGCCTCCAGAGGGATGTCGGGGAAGTTCACTTCGCGCAACAGGATGCAGCCGATCTTGGGATCCTCTCCGACCTCGAGCGGCGCGCGACGGTAGTGACCGATCGCGGCGCGCAGCTCAGCCAGACTCGCTACGCCGTTGGCCTCTCCGAAGATGTCCCACGCCTCGCTGAGGCGTAAGGAAACGGGATCGCTCAGCAGCCCGCCGCCCACCAACTTGTTGTCCGGATGATGCGTCTTGAACAGAAATGGCTCCCCCGAGGAGATGGCACGGAAGCCGAGACCGCTCGGGCGCCAAAAGTTGACCTCTGAGAGTTCGGGTCGCGCGCGGAGAAACTCATACCACCGGCGATCCGTGACGCCGACGAAGGCCCGCACCACGTGAGCGTAAAGCCGAAGGGATTCCAAGCGGTGCAATGGCCGTCGTCTAGTTTGACTGGTTCAGTGGCCGCTGCTTCCTGGGCTGGCGTGCCAGAGCTTGCGAGGTGCGGTCTTGGTGTCCTCTCCCGGCGGCTTCAGGTCGGAGTACGGCGACATCCGGAAGCCGGTGGGGTGCACCAGTACCGGCCTGGCCATGACCGGTCGTGCCGAACGCGCGTCGGCAGCTCCGTGGAGGGCCTGCTCGGAGAAGCCCGGCGTCTGGGCCATCAGATCGGCCACTGCGTCGATGCCATCTGAGTTCCACGCCTCGTACAGCGTCGGCAGCTCCCATGCACCGGTCGCCCGCAACGAGATCCCGCGTGGCCCGGTCCGGCGTATCTCGCCGCGGATGACGAGCAGCCAGGAGTGGAAGACCGTTGCGGCATAAGCCCCTTGGGCATCTTCGAAGAAGGTCGCATCCGCACAGCCCGTACCATCGTCGAGGGTCACGAAGACCACCCGGCGTCCCGAGCGCACCGGTGGGGTCTGGGTGGCCACCTTGACCCCGGCAACCAGGACCTCAGATTTGCTTCGGGTGCCGAGCAGGTCCTTGGCTCGAACCATTCCCAGCGACCCGAACAGCGGAGCGTAGAAGTCCACGACATGCCGGCTGGCATCCAGGCCCAGCACCTCCAATTCCGCGCTGACCCGCTCGGCGTCGGTCATCTCCGGTAGCCCGCCCGCCGATCCGACCAGCTCCCGGTCACCTGGCGTGGGAAAGTCGAAGATCAGCTGAGTGCCCGATGACTGCGCCGATCGCCTCCGTCCTCTCGGAGTGAGCGTCCCGGTGGCCTTTCTGGCGCTGCGCGCCCATTCATCGAGGTCTTTGGTCTGCAGCAGCAGGTCGCGCCGGTTCACCGTTCCACGCCGGCGAGCTGGGCTAAGGCTGCCGATTCGGTACATCGAGTCGAATCCTCCGGCCACGATCAGCCGCTCCACGATCGGGCGGGACGCGCCCGCCCGATGGAAGAAGTCCGAGAGCGAGGCGTACGGCCGACCGGCCACGATGCCGGCCACCTCCGCATCGTTGATGCCCTTCACGTCGGCCAGGGACAGCCGGATGCCGTACCGGGTCGGGTCGGGTATTCCCACCGGCAGCCACCCCGGTGCGACCCAGGTGGGCTCGGCCCCAGTGAAGCTAGAGGATTCAGTGGACTCAGCTATCGGCTCGACCCGGTAGACGCCGTCGGAGATGTTGACGTCCAGGCCAAGGACCGGGATGCCGAAGTTGCGGGCGTCATCGAGGATCAACCGCTTGGGGTACATCCCCGGATCGTGGGTCAACACCCCGGCGACGAACGCCGCGGTGTGATGCGCCTTGAGCCAGGCGGACTGGTAGGTCGGCAGCGCGAAAGCGGCGGCGTGGGCTTTGCAGAACCCGAACGAGCCGAAGGCGGCCAGTACCTCCCAGATCCGTTCGGCATCCGGCAGCGAGTAGCCGTTCTTGAGTGCGATCGGCATGAACCAGGCCCGCACCTCCGGGTGACCGTCCTTGTGCCCCAATGCTCGCCGGACCTCGTCCGCCTCGGCCAGGGTGACCCCGGTGACCGTGTGCACGATCTCGAGAACCTGCTCGTGGAAGACCACGACGCCACCGGTCTGCTCCAGGGAGTACCGCAGGCTCTCGTGCAGGTAGGCCGGCTCGGCCCAGCCCTGCCGGGCCATCAGGAACGGGGTGACCATGTCGCTCTTGACCGGCCCGGGCCGGAACAACGAGATGTCGATGATGATGTCCTCGAAGCTCTCCGGAGCGAACTTGCCGACCAACTCGCGCTGGCCCGGCGACTCGATCTGGAACATTCCCAGCGTGCGGGTGGACTGGATGAGCTCGTAGGTCGTGGGGTCATCCCGCGGAATGGCGTCGATGTCCACCTCGGCACCCTCGACCCGCCGGACCTCGTCGATCGCGTGCGCAATCGCCGACTGCATCCGGATGCCCAACAGGTCGAGTTTGAGCAGGCCGAGTTCCTCGACGTCGTCCTTGTCGAACTGGCTCATCGGGTAACCGAGGAAGCTGCGTTCGACCGGAGTCCGATCGAGCAGGCTCCGGTCGGACAGCAGCACCCCGCACGGATGCAGGGCGATGTGCCGGGGCAACCCATCGAGGCTCTCCACGAGATCGAAGAGCAACTCGAGCTTGGCCTGTCCGATCCCGCTGGCTCGCAACTCCGGGAGGTCGCGCAGCGCTGCCCTCGCCTGGTTGGCGCGGATGTGCGGGAAAGCCTTGGCCAGCGTGTCGATCTCGCCCAGCGGCATCCCGAGTGCGGCACCGACATCGCGGATGGCGTGGCGGACCCGATAGGTGTCCATCATGGATACGCAACTGACCCGGTCGTCGCCGTACCGAGCGATCACCGCGTCGTAGACCTCCATCCGGCGTGCGGATTCCACGTCGATATCGATGTCGGGCAACGCTTTTCGCAGCGGGGACAGAAACCGCTCCATGAGCAGCCGATAGCGGATCGGATCGACATCGGAGATCCCGAGCAGGTACGTGACCAGACTCCCCGCTCCTGAGCCGCGGGCGGCCGCGCGTACCCCCATCGAGCGGATCAGGTCGGCGACGTCGGCGACGGTCAGGAAGTACGACGGAAAGCCCATCTTCCCGATCACCGCCAGTTCGTCGGTCAGGCGCTGGCGTACGGCGTCGGTGACGGTCATCCCGCGCCGGCCGAAGCCCGCCTCGCAGCGCTGGGAGAGCACCTCTTCGTCACCCAACCCGGCCTCGCCCGGAGTGCGGACGACGTCGAGTTCCGGGAAGTGCACGGTGCCCAGGCCCAGGTCACGCCGCGGGTCGACCGCACACTGCTCGGCCAGCCGGGCGGTCGCGGTGAGCAGCCGGGTGCCGATCTCGTCGTCGGCGAGGTCAGCAGCGATCTCGGCCATCTCCTTGCCGGACTTGAGATATCCCTCGGCGCTGCGCCGGTCGAGGTGGCGCAGGTCGAGCGGAACCAGACGCCGACTGGCATCCAGGACATCCGCGGTAGGGGCATCGAACGGGTCGACGTAGCGGACCGCGTTGGTGAGCACCATCGGCGCGCCGGTACGCAGACCGAACCGGAGCATCGATTCCGCGCGGGACCGATCACCCTGAGCCCGATGGTGGACGACCTCGAGATAGACCTGCTGGGTGCCCAGGCGGTCCCGCCAGGCCGCGAGTTCGGCCTCGGCAAGATCGGGCCGGCGACCGGCCAGCGCCCGACCCACCGTCGAGTCCGGGCCGAGCAGGGCGACCAGCGCACCGTCTCCGGCGTGCTCGGCCACCAGATCCAGGCTGCTCACCGGCATTCCCCGCTCGCCGGCCAGATGAGTGGCGCTGGTCAGCCGGCACAACGCCCGCCATCCGGTTCCGGCTCGGGCGAGCACGGTGACCCGGGGCAATCGCGCGTCCATACTTGCCCCGCCGCGAGCCGGGGACTTGCGGCCGGACGGTCGTACCGGCTGCTGCCCGGCCACCGAGCCAAGAGCCAGGTCCAGTCCGAAGATCGGCCGGATGGTGGCCTCCCGGCAGGCCACCGCGAACTTCACCGCACCGGACAGCCCGTCGCGGTCGGTCAGCGCCAGAGCGGTCATCCCGTGTTCGGCGGCGCGTGCGACCAGATCGCTCGGGTGGTTGGCGCCGTACCGAAGGGAGTAGCCGGAGGCGACGTGCAGGTGTACGTACGGGTCACTCACCGACTTGGCACCTAAGTTGGGTGTGATGCACCCAAGTTGGGTGTACGGTCGCGTCCATGAGCAAGGTGATCCAGGTACGCAACGTCCCCGACGACGTCCACGCAAGCCTGCGCGGGCAGGCAGCGGCCGCAGGGGTGTCGCTGTCGGAGTACGTGCTCACCGAACTGACCCAGGTCGCCGGCCGCTCGACCAACGCCCAGATACTCCTTCGCGCGGCGCTGCGTCCGGGAGGTTTCAGTCGAGAAGAGATCGTCGAGGCTGTCCGTTCAGGCCGCGACGAGCGGTGATCGTGATCGACGCTTCGGCCGTTCTCGACGTGGTCGGCGGAGACCCTTTTTCCGCACCGCTGGCCCATCGCGTCGCAGGGCAGCACTGGCACGCCCCGCATCTCATCGACCTCGAGGTACTGCACGCCTTGCGCCGACTGGCCATGCACCATCCGAGCAAGGCCGAACTCGCCGAGGCTGCACGGGCCGAGTTCCTCGCCCTGACGATCACCCGCTACTCCCATGTTGACCTGCGAGACCGGATCTGGGAACTTCGCGACTCGATGACCGCCTACGACGCTGCCTACATCGCCCTGGCCGAAGCCCTCGACATACCGCTGATCACCACCGCTGCCCGGCTGGGCCGGGCGCCCGGGAGCCGATGCGCCGTCGAGGTCTTCGGACAGCCCTAGGGCTAGCGGCCACAGCCTGCAGTAACTGGTCACTTTCCGCAGCTCGCACCTGCGGCAAGTGACCAGTTAGTTGGCGAGGGTGTCACTCCCTGTCGCCTCCGGTCACGCGCTCCACGAGGCGGCAGAAGGTGGCCACCTCCCGGATCAGGTCATCGGCCTCCCGGGCGGTCACCGAACCGAGAATCCCGGCTTCGGCGGCAGCCCGCTTGCCAGCACCGGCAGCGAAGAATCCAGCCCACTCCCCCAGTTCCGGGGCCAACTCCAACAGCAGATCCCAGGCGCTGCGCAATCCTCGTCGGCGCGGCCGAAATCCCGACTCACTGCGTTGGGCGAGCACCGCCGCAGCAGCACGTAGCGCAGCCAGATGCGCGCGGGCGTAACGAGGCTCGGGCTCGGGCTCAGTGGCCGCCTCGATCAGTTCGGTTCGCGCCTGAGCCAGCAGCGATGCCGGCGAGCCGCGCCCCCGTGATTGGGCCGAGCCCGCTTTCCTGGCCCGGAAATCAGTCATGGACACGGGCCAGCACCCACCGGTTGGCCGCCTCGTCCCAGCACAGGTCATAGACGCCACCGGGGCCTCCGCTCGGTCCAGGGCCGGATCGGGTCTCCACCCGCCACCAGTGCAGTTGCACGATCGCCTCGCTGCCGCTGAACCGACGCCACCAGGGACCGGACTCCACCCAGTGATCGAGGATGGCAGCCACGTCATAGCGCCGCTCTCGCCACCAGAACCGCTGCGGCGTCGCACTCGAGTACGTCCGAGTGCCCGCCTCCACGTCGATCGGCTCACCCCGACCGGCCTCAGGAAGACGGCTCATTGCCAGTACGCCTCATGAGACCTCCTGCACGACACTGACTGACCACTGAGCCGGAGCCGATACGGGTCGAGGGCATCGGCTCCGGCTCAGTTTTTGCGGTGCCTGGCAGCGGCACCTCGACCATTCGAACACATGTTCGAATGCCTCGCTTCAGTGAACAGCTTGGACAGCCCGGCGTCAACCCCGGCTTCCGGCCCGATCAGTAGGCTCGCCGCGTGATCTTGCACCTGGTGACCTTCAGTTGGCGTCCCGACGTGACCAACGACGACGTGGCGGGCGTCATCGAAGGTCTCAGCTCGCTGCCCGACCAGATCCCCGAACTGCTCTCCTACCGTTTCGGCCCAGACCTCGGTCTGCGGGAGGGAAACGCCGACTTCGCGGTGGCTGCCGTGCTCGATAGTTCCGAGAGCTGACCGCCTACCTCGACCATCCCGAGCATGTGCGGATCGTTCAGGCATTTCTCGCCCCGCTGATCGCCAGCCGCCAGGCCGTCCAGATCGAGATTCCTCCGGACAGTGGTCTTTAGGTCGGCCGGGTCTCGGGCATCCTGATGGCCAGCACGACTCCTATCGCCAGCACCGCGGTCGTCAGCGCGAACCCAGTCGAGTAGCCGGCGGCCGGGGTGGAACCCCAGCCACCGCTGTCGACCAGGGCGGACGCGGCAAGCGGCCCGATCATCGCGCCGACGTCGAGCGACATCTGGTAGAACGCGACGGCACCACCACTGCGCGCCGGTGCGACATCGGCGACGATGGCCGCCGGCGCTACCGCGAGCATCCCCGTACCGGCTCCGGACACGGCCATCGCGATCAGGAACAGCGTGAGGTCAGCGGGCGCGATGAGGATCGCCATGCCGACGGTCGCCGACGTCGTTCCCAGGATCATCAGAGGCTTACGCCCCACCCGGTCGGCCCAGCGCCCGGACGGGAACAGCGCAGCCGCGTTGGCCAAGGCGAAGACTCCCAACCCGATGCCGGTCCACTCGGTGCCGAGAACCAGCGCCTCACCGACGAATAACGGAATGAGCGAGAAGCGCACCCCGAAGGCCAGCCATCCGGTTCCGAGACTGGCCCCGATCGCCGCCCGGTAGGCCGGGATCCTCAGCATCGATCCGATGCTCGACGGGCCGGGCGGGCCGTCGTCGTTCGGATCAGGTACGTACACCGGCGGCGGCAAACGCCGAAAGGCCACCAGCGCGACCAGGGTCGCGACGACCAACAGTGCCCCGTAGATGAAGAAGGGCAACCGCAGCGAGATCGCGGCAAGCGGTCCGCCGACCACCGGTCCCGCGATCCCCCCGACCAGAAAGCCACCGAAGAACACGCCGTTCGCCCGGCCACGGACCTGTGGCGGCGAAGTCCGGATCAACAGGACGACTGCCGACACGGTGAACATCGCCGATCCCAGTCCGCCGAGCCCTCGCAGGACCAACAGTTGAGGGTAGCTCTGCGCGAACCCGGCCGCCCCACTGGTGACCGCGGCCAGCGCGATGCCGGTGACCAGGACCCCGGTCTCACCGAAGCGGTCAACGAGTCGGCCGGAGAACAGAGCGGACACGATCCGCATACCGGCGAAGGCAGTGACCACCAGAGCGGCCAACGTACGACTGACTCCGAACTCCAGAGCGAAGTCCGGAATCGCCGGGGCGACGATGCCGTACCCGATCGCCACGCAGCCGGCCACCAGCGCAAGGATCCAGGCCTCTCGAGGCAACTTCGGGGTGCCCGCCGGTGGGTCGCCGACAGTCTGGTCGGCGCCCGCACTCACCCAGGCAGCATGCCCGTACCTCTCACGAGCGCGCGCCGAGACCCCTGGCTACAAGCTAGGAGACGAGTCCCCCGGGGTCCCTGCATCTGTGATGGGACGTTCAGGTCAGGCGACATGGCCGCCATCGCACCGGGATCGGGATACTGGCCGGGTGAATCCTCGGGTCGAATCGGTCACCCGCCAGCTGCGCGAAGCAGGTGTCGCCGGCGAGGTGCGCATCCTGGAGATGAAAGCGCACACCGCGGCCCTCGCGGCCGAACAACTGGGTATCGAGGTGGGTGCGATCGCGAACAGCTTGATCTTCGACGCCGACTGCGCACCGCTGCTGGTGATGACCAGCGGCGCGCATCGAGTCGACACCGCCAAGGTGGCCGCCCTGCTCGGCATCGTCACGTTGCGTCGCGCGGACCCTGATTTCGTACGCAGGCACACCGGTCAGTCGATCGGCGGGGTCGCTCCGATCGGACACCCCGAGCCGATCGGGACGCTGGTCGACATCGAGCTTGCCCGCTACGCGGAGGTGTGGGCGGCGGCCGGGCATCCGTCGACGGTGTTCCCGACGACCTATGCCGAACTCCTCCGGATCACCTCGGGAACCGCCGCCGAAGTGGGCAACTGACTGCGACTGAGACGAGACAGCTCCAGCCCGGCCCCGCGGTGCCCACGTACTACGACCTACGTGCACTGGAAGCTGCGACCGGGGCTGAGTCATCGAATTCTAGGTCAACATCCAAGCTGCCAACCGGAGCGGTCTCGACAAGATCGTTGGGCGGGCAACCAACGCGGTCACGGGCGAGACCTGTATAGCGCGGGTTACCCACCCGTAAGAGCCCGCGCCGGCCGTCCGCGCGGTGCGCTCCACCACCCCTGAGCGCACCGCGCGGGAGTTGGTCACAGCGGCTGCCCAGCGGGCGCTCGAATCGGGGTTGGATAGCCCTGACCGCGGATCAGGCAGCGCGCCAGCACCTTCACTGCGTGGCTACGCTTAGTGGGTGACCTGTCCAGCTAGCACAAATCGGCAGCTGTCACGGTGACCCAACTGCAGCCCGCGCGCATCCTCCGCGTCGACCCGGTATGGATGCGTGAGCACCTCCGCGAAGTCCTCGAGATCTACGGCGCCGCCATGGGCTATCCGGACTCCGTCGTGGACGCGAGGTATGGCCACGCCGCCTCGCACACGACGCGGATCGGATTCGAGGCGGTGGCTGCCTTCGATCCGGCCGACGTGCTGACCGGTTTCGGGTACGGCTACACCACCCGTCCCGGCCAATGGTGGTACGACCAGGTCGCCGACGCGCTCGGCCGGACACGATCACGGGAGTGGCTCCGGGACACCTTCGAGTTGTCCGAGTTCCACGTTCGGCCCGACCAGCAGGGAATGGGAGTCGGCCGGACCCTGCTGCGCACCCTGCTCGGCGGGATCAGCCACCCTCGGGTGGTGCTCTCCACACCGGACAGCGACACCCGCGCGTTCCGCCTGTACCGCTCCGAGCGCTTCGTGGACCTGTTGAGGGGCCACTACTTCCCGGGGGACGCCCGCCCCTTCGCGGTCCTGGGTATGACGCTGCGGTGAGCCATCCGCCAAACCCCCGTGTCCGGTTCGAACCCGGTGGTAGGCCGAGCATCTACTCGATCCTCACCTCGATCGTGGTCCCGCGTCCGATCGCGTGGGTGTCGACTCGCTCAGCCGGCGGCATCGACAACCTGGCTCCGCATTCCTTCTACACCGTGGCTTGTGTGAATCCACCCGTCGTGCAGTTCACGTCAGTGGGGCGCAAGGATTCGCTTCGCAACGTCGAGGAGACCCGAGAGTTCGTCGTCAACGTGGCACCTGAGCCGCTCTTCGAGCAGATTAATGCCACCGGAACGAACTTTCCGATCGAGCAAAGCGAATTCGACGAGGTAGGGATTGCCCTGGAACCGGCCGAAACCGTTGCGCCGTACCGGGTTGCGGACTCCCGCTGCCATCGAGTGCGAACTGCACAGCACGGTGTCCATGGGGGATTCAACCGTAGTCTTCGGCCGAGTGAAGCTTGTCGTCGTCAGCGAGTCCGCTCTGCGCAACGGCCGGCCGGCGATCGAACTGCTGGCCCCACTGTCCCGGCTCGGCGGCAATCAGTGGGCGACGGTGGGAGACGTGCACGCGATCCGTCGCATCCCCTACGCGGAGTGGGACGATCCTTCGGCGTAGGGCTTTGGCGCGCCGTGAGGAGACCTCCGTCCTGGTGCCGCTCTCAGCCGACGGGTGAGGTCTCGCGCAGGTTGGCCCAGATCTCGCGGGTGGCCGTGGACCGGTTCAGCGTGATGAAGTGGATGCCGGGTGCTCCCTCGTCGAGCAGCCGCTGACAGAGTTCGCTCGCCTGGTCGATTCCCTGCGCACGTACGGCGTCCTTGTCCTTGGCGATCGCGTCGAACGTCGAGGCCAGCCCCGGCGGGAACGGCGCTCCGGACAGCTTCGGTGCGCGTTGGATCGTGCCCATCGAGGTCACCGGCATGATTCCCGGGATGATCGGGATGTCGCACCCCAGCGCCGCCACCCGGTCGCGCAGGCGCAGGTAGTCCTCGGCGTCGAAGAACATCTGCGTGATCGCGAAGTCCGCGCCGGCCCGCACCTTCTCCACGAAGTGTCGGGCGTCGCCGTCGACGTCGGTCGAGCGAGGGTGCTTATACGGGAAGGCCGCCACGCCGACACAGAATTGGCCCGCCCGGCGCACCATGCTGACCAACTCGTCGGCGAACTCGATGCCTTCCGGATGCTTGAGCCACTCAGCCGTGGGATCACCAGGCGGATCACCTCGGATGGCCAGGATGTTGCGCACCCCGACGGCGGCGAACCGGCCGATCACATTGCGGAGTTCGGCGACACTGTGGTTGACCGCGGTGAGGTGGGCCATCGGCAGCATGGTGGTCTGGGTGGCGATCCGCTCGGTCACCCTCACGGTGCCTTCGCGGGTCGTGCCACCTGCTCCGTAGGTCACCGACACGAACGAGGGACGTAGCCGCTCCAATTCGCGCAGTGTTCGCCACAGTACGGCCTCGGAGGCCTCGTCCTTGGGCGGGAAGAACTCGAAGGAGAACGTTGGAACGCCGGCGGCCAACTGCTCACGCACGGTCCCAGCCATGGCAACCAGGATAGGGCGTACGCATGGCGCCGGACGGGACGCCGGTCCGGTGGCCGATACTGCGTAGTCGTGACCTCTTCGCCACCGAGTCCGCCACCGGCTGATCTGCTGGACCGGCATGCCCTTCGTGAGCGGGTCGAGATCGAACTGGCCGCTTTCCTGGACCGGAAGCTGACCGATCTCGCTGCCATCGATCCCGATCTCATGGCCGTAGGGGAGGCAATCTGCGATCTCGTCCTCGCGGGTGGCAAGCGGCTTCGGCCGGCATTCGCGTACTGGGGATGGCGGGGTGCGCTGGACGCCGTCTCCTATGCCGGCTCGGCCGGACCCGTGGCCGACGCCGACCGGGACGACGACACGGTCCTACGAGCCGCGGCGTCTCTGGAACTGGTTCAGGCCGGTGCACTGATCCATGACGACGTGATGGACCGGGCAAGTACCCGACGGGGTCAGCCGGCCCTGCATGTGCGCTTCGCCGATCTGCACGCTTATCACGGCTGGGCTGGATCGGCGGCGGGATTCGGCCAGGGCGCGGCCATCATCGCAGGCGACATCGCACTCACGTGGGCACAGGAGATGATCCGCACCGCCGGACTCGACGACGCCGCGCTCGGCAGGGTCGCTCCGGCCTATGACGCGATGCGCCTCGAGGTGATGGCCGGGCAGTACCTCGACCTACGCGGCCAGGTGGATTCCGGGCGCCCGGACGAGGAAGCGCTGGCAGCGGCCTGGCGTACGGCGCGGTACAAGGCGGCCTCCTACACCGTCCAGCGCCCACTGCACATCGGTGCGCTGGTCGGCGGCCCACACGCGCCGGGAGGGCCGCTGCTGTCCACGTACACCGAGTACGGATTCGCTCTCGGCGAGGCCTTTCAGCTGCGTGACGACGTGCTGGGGGTCTTCGGTGACCCCGAGCAGACCGGCAAGCCGGCAGGGGATGATCTACGGGAGGGCAAGCAGACGCTGCTCGTGATCCTGGCCCGCAAGCGGGCCAGCGCGAACGCCCGGGACCTGTTCCAGCGGTTGATCGGCCGGGCCGATCTGTCCGGGTTGGACATCGACCAACTCCGCATGGTCATCGAGGGTTCCGGAGCCCTCGCGGAGGTCGAGGTGCTGATCGCCCAGCGGGTCGAGGCCGCGACGACCGCGCTGGCGCAGGGGCCGGTCGGTGGCGAGCCACGAGAGGTTCTCGAGCAACTGGCCTCCACGCTGACCGCCCGAGACCGCTGACCGGCAGGCCTAGAACGCCATGGCTTGGGCCCGGCGATTCACCTCATGGTGCCGCTTCTCGTGCAGGGCCTGGATCGGCATACCCGGCAGCGTGTCGTCCTCGGTGAACAGCCACGTGACTGCTTCGGCATCGCTGTAACCCCCGTCCCGGAGCACGGTCAGGACTCCGGCCAGGTGGGTGAGGATCCCCTCGTCGTCGAAGAAAGCGGCCGGCACCAGGGGCGACCCATCACGATCCACTGTCGCCAGGGCCCGGTCGCGAATGAGCTGGCGTACCCGGTTGACCCGGATCCCGAGTCGTTGGGCGACCTCCGGCAAGGTCAGCAGATCCATAGGCTGCAGCCTATGGCTGACTCCGATTCTGCTGTTGCCGGACTCCTCCAGACCCAGCTGACTGGAGTTCTCGAAGCCCAGGCACGCGAAATGCTGCCCCGCGGGGTCTTCGACTACTACGCCGGCGGGTCGGAGACGGAGACCACTCTGCGCGAAGCCCCGTTGGCCTGGCATCGGTGGCGCCTGCGTCCGCGAATGTTGAGCGGTGTCGCCGCGCCCAACCTGGCAACCACGCTCCTCGGGACACCGGTGGCCAGTCCGATCGGCGTACCCCCTTGGGCACTGCAGCGGATGGCGCATCCCGACGGCGAACTGGCCACGGCCGATGCCTGCGCCCGCACCGGGACGCTGATGACCGTGTCCACGACGGCTACCGTGCCGCTCGGCGAGGTGGCCGCGGTTGCGCCCCAGTCCCCCAAGTGGTTTCAGCTCTACCAGGTGCATGGCCCGGCCTACACCGACGATCTGGTACGCCGTTGCGCCGGGGCCGGATACCGGGCGCTGGTACTCACCGTCGACCTACCGGTTCTCGGTCGGCGGCTGCGTGACCTCGCCAACGACTTCCAGTTGCCCGAGGGTCTGGTGATGGCCAATCACCCGGATCAGGCCGATGTCCAGGCAGACGCTGAGCTGCCGGGCCCGGCAGCAGGTGGCAGCGGAGTTTCGGTACGGCGGCTGGACCAGGCCCTCGACTCCGCCGACAAGACCCCGCCGTGGACCTACGCCGACGTCGAGCACTTCGCCGGCCTCACCGATCTCCCGGTCGTGGTCAAGGGCGTTCTGCGCGGAGACGACGCAGTGCGCTGCCTCGAAGCCGGCGCCTCGGCGGTGTGGGTATCCACCCACGGTGGTCGACAGGTCGATCGCGCCGTTTCCAGCGCCGTGGCACTGGTCGATGTCGTCTCATCCGTGAGCGACCACGCCGAGGTCTATGTCGACGGCGGAATCCGTTCTGGCACTGACGCCCTGGTCGCTTTGGCGTTGGGTGCCCGAGCGGTCTTCTGTGGCCGTCCGGTGATCTGGGGGCTGGTCACCGGCGGTGCGGATGGAGTGGTCGACGTGCTGTCGAGACTGCGGGTGGAACTGGCGCACTCGATGACGCTGTGCGGCGTCGCCTCGGTCGAGCGCGTGTCCAGGGATCTGGTCACGCCCTGACCTAGCGAGTCGCGCGAAGCCAGGTGTCAGGTCAGACGTAAACTGGCTGGTCGTGGAGACGACGCTGCTGGACCCGGTGGTCGGTCTCGTGCTCGAGAAGCGTTATCGCGTCGAGCGCCGGCTGGCTCGGGGCGGCATGTCCACGGTCTACGAGGGCACTGATCTCCGTCTGGATCGCCGCGTAGCGATCAAGGTGATGACCGAGGCGCTGGCCAGTGACCCGTCCTTCGTCGCCAGTTTCAACCGCGAAGCCCGCTCTGCTGCCCGGCTTTCGCACCTGAACGTCGTCTCGGTCAGCGATCAGGGCGAGGACGACGGCTTCGTCTTCCTCGTGATGGAACTCGTCCGTGGCCAGACGCTGCGTGAAGTCATTCATGAGAACGGGCGACTAAGTCCCGAACAGGCCTTTGCCGTTCTGGCCCCGACGTTGTCCGGGCTCTCGGCCGCCCATCGGACCGGCTTGATCCACCGCGACGTCAAGCCGGAGAACATCCTGCTCTCCAG
>Ga0136615_10000817_pt1 | contig 14474 bp, 16 predicted proteins | sample AntDrymUQ2882206_2_FD_106647 | JGI IMG/M metagenome (GOLD analysis project Ga0136615, IMG submission 106647) | Polar desert sand microbial communities from Dry Valleys, Antarctica - metaG UQ288 (22.06) | ecosystem: Environmental > Terrestrial > Soil > Desert | place: Antarctica: Dry Valley...
ACGCGCAGCGCCTGGTCGAGCAGCTCCTGCCCGGTCTCGTCGCCCTCGAGGACGATAATGCGGAGGTCCGTCACCCGGCTGACTGTATTCCTCCGTCCTTGAGTCAACCTCCCGGCGAGGCCGAAGTGGCGGGTGAACGATTGTGGCCGCTGAGCGTGTCCGGTTTGCTCGGCCACCATGGCAGTTCTGGCGACCGGATGGACCAGTCCGACCGAGGAGCCAGCGGCCCGCGGCGACGATTGATGAATCGACGACCCTATAGGGGGGTTAATTCATCAACCGTTGCCTGCTCGCCGATAGCCTGAACCCGCCGAAAGGCAAATGTCGGCGAACGAACCACAGGCATCGCAGGAGCGCTGCGCCTGGTGCGCAGCGAACGTCGAGCGCGACGACGGCTACCGGCTCGCCGAGCGCGCCGGCGAGCGGCGAGCGGCATTCTGCCGCCTTGAGCACGTCGTGCCCTGGGCGATCCAGGGGCCGCACTGGGACGCCGGCGAAGTCGAGGAGCCGTCGGGCTTCGACGAGTCGCTCGAGCGCTGCGCGCACTGCGGCGAGGCGCTTCCCGACGGCCGCGTGGTTCTGGTGCGCCACCGCGGCGAGCACCGGATCGCGGACGCGTTCTGCTCGGTGGGCCACCTGCGCGCGTGGGCCAGCGCGGGCGGGCGGTTCGGGCGGCTGTAGGAGGCGGCTGAAGAAGGTTTCGGTCGCATCCGGTGGTTTGAGGCCGCTTCCGGTTCTCGCGGAGGCTGTCGCACAAACGCCGGTGCTCTATGTCAGCCGCGATCGCCGCGTCATCGACGGCTACCTTTGAAGCGTGATCAGGCGGATGGACTTGCATAACTTCAAGGCCTTTGCTCGGTTCACCGTCCACTTTCGGGATCAGACCTTTCTTGTCGGACCGAACAACGCCGGCAAGTCAACTCTGATCGCGGCGCTGCGCGCCGCCGCCGGCGCCGTCCGGATCGCGCGAGCTCGGCGCGCAGATGCGGGCCTTGAGATTGATGCCACCAGTCGGGCCGGTCACCGGCTGACAGGCGAGCAGATGACGCTCGCGGAGGAGAACCTTCGGCACGAGTTTCAGGCGGACCGTCCTACGGTGGTCGCCCTAACGTTCGAGAATGAAGCTCGCCTCGAGCTCCGCTGGCCGGTGGGCGAGCACCCGACCTGCTTCTGCTCTTTCACGCACGAAGGTGTGAATCTGCGCCGACCCGCAGAAATTCGTCCCCTGGTGCAGCGCATCGGCGTTGTGCCCGTTCTGGCGCCGATCGAGCCCCGAGAACGGATGCTCACGGCCGAGCACGTTGAGTCAAGCGTCCAGACTCACCGCGCCAGCAGGCATGCTCGGAACCAGCTCTACCTCCTGCAGTTGGAGGAGTCGGAGACCCACGGCAACCGCTTCGAGGAGTTCAAGGCCTTCGCTGCCCCATGGATGAGCGAGCTTTCGCTGGAGCGATTAAGGCGCAGCTTCGACACAGGCTCTCTTGACCTGGACTACAGAGAATCGGCATCGCGCAACACGAAGGAGATCTCCTGGGTCGGCGACGGAATGCAGGTGTGGCTACAGCCCTCTACCACCTCTACCGACTTCGGGACAGCGAAATCATTGTGCTCGACGAGCCCGATCTCTTCCTCCACGCAGACATGCAGCGCCGTCTCGTCGAAGTGCTCGACAACGTCTCCGGGCAGGTCATCACAGCGACACATTCGCCGGAAGTATTGGCAGAAGCGCGCCAAGACTCGGTGGTGTGGGTCTCTCGAGAGCGTCGTCAAGGGAAGCGAGCCCCAACTGCGGACTTGCTCTTTCAGCTCTCTGAGACGCTCGGTACTCAGTTCAACCTGCGTCTTGCCCGGGCACTACGCGCCCAACTGGTGGTGTTCGTGGAGGGCAAGGACATGCGCATCATTCGGAACCTCGCATCCAAACTCGAGGCGGATGCGGTTGTCAACGAAACGAGCATCGCGGTGATTTCGCTCGAGGGGTTCGAGCGTTGGGAGCATGTCGAACCCTTCCAGTGGATGGTGAGCGCCTTTCTGGAGAACGCAGTAGACGTTCGCGTTGTTCTCGACCGCGACCATCGCGATGATGACGAGGTCCGGGACGTGATCGAGAGATTGGACAACGTGGGAGTGCGCGGCCATGTCTGGGCTCGTCACGAGCTCGAGAACTATCTCCTAGATCCGGGTGCCATCGCGCGAGTCTCAGGCGGATCCATCAGCTGGGTAAGAGCGGCGCTCGCCGAGGTCGCGAATAGCTTTGAAGGGGAGGTAAAGGAGGGGATGGAACGGGCACGCCTCGACTGGGGACGAAGGCGCGAGACGAAAGCCGAGAGCCGGCGGCGCGCTCGCGATCGGTTTCGGGATGCCTGGGCAGACCCGCAGGACCGACTCGCTCTGTGTCCGGGAAAGGAGCTGATCTCGAGGCTCAACCAGCGCTTGGACGCGGAGGACCTAGGCACGATTTCATCGCGGCGCCTCTCAAGGAGGATCGGCAGCGGCGAGATCCTCAAGAGCTATCGGAGCTCATCCTCGACATCGATCGCGACGCGGCTGAGCACCGCCGCGCGGTTGTCGTCGGTAAGTGACCCGCGAGCACACAACGTGGCCGGTGTGAACTTCCCGAGCTTCGCCAGTGGTTGAGGCCTCGTAGAGCGAATCGATGCACCGAGGCGCGCGAGCCTCGCTTCCGCTTTCGGTTAAGAGCGAACCCCCGCAGGAACCCTCGGGGGACGCCTCGCACTACCGCAGCGGCCACTCCTTAGACGTGAACGCACCTCAGCCGAGCGTGCCATCGTCGCGCGGCGCCAAACCCAGCTCCTCCGCCCGCCCCTCCATCGCCGCAATCACGCACGCCACGTGCGCGTCGAAGTCCACGCCGAGCTCCTCGGCGCCGCGGCGCACGTCGTCGCGGTCGACGCCGGCCGCGAAGCTCGGCTGCTTGAGCTTCTTCTTGACGGACTTCGGCGTCATGCCGACGATCCCGGTCGGGCGCACCATCGCGCACGCGGCGATGAAGCCCGACAGCTCATCGACGGCGTAGAGGGTCTTCGCCATCGGCGTGGTGCGGGGAACGCGCAGGAAGTCGGCGTGCCCCGCCACCGCATCGACGACCTCCGGTGGGTAGTCGAGCCGCCCGAGCTCCTCGAGTGCCATGCGCGGGTGGCCGGTCTCGAGGTCCGGGTAGCGCTCGTAGTCGAGGTCGTGGACGATCCCGGTGACCGCCCACAGCTCCTCGTCCTCGCCCCACTCGCGCGCGTAGGCGCGCATTGCGGCCTCCACGCCGAGGACGTGCTTGCGCAGGGAGTCGGACTCGGTCCACTCGCAGAAGAGCTGCCAGGCGTCGTCGCGCGTGGGCGTCACCGAAGGGAAGGTAGCGACGACGGGATCCTGGTCGGCACGAACGCGCTCTAGGAAGGGGAAAAGCGGCGCGGTCGCCGGGTGCTTCGATACCCTTGCCGGGCCCCACCCGCAAACGGCCTCGACCCCCCTCGCGCATGGAGAAATTCGTCATCGAAGGCGGCTACCCGCTGTCCGGCACGCTCGTGCCGTCAGGGAACAAGAACGCCGCGCTGCCGGTCCTCGCCGCCTCGCTCCTCACCGAGGAGGACGTGGTGCTCCGCAACGTGCCGCGGATCACCGACGTCGAGGCGATGCTCGAGCTGCTCGCGGGCCTTGGGGTGAAGGTCGAGTGGCGTGAGGAGAGCGTGATCGCCCTCAACGCCCGCAACCTCCAGCGCACCGACATCGACGCCGACGTGGCGAGCAGGATCAGGGCGTCGTTCCTCGCCGCGGGGCCGCTGCTCGCGCGCTGCGGCGAGGTCCACATGCCGCCGCCGGGCGGCGACGTGATCGGGCGCAGGCGGCTCGACCCCCACCTCGACGCGTTCAGGGCGCTCGGCGCCAGCGTCGAGGCCGACCGCTCCTACCGTCTCGCCGCTCCGGGAGGCCTCAAAGCATGCGACTTCTTCATGGACGAGCCCTCGGTGATGGCCACCGAGAACGCGCTCATGGCGGCCGCGCTCACGCCCGGCTCGACCGTGATCCACAACGCTGCCTCCGAGCCGCACGTGCAGGACCTCGCCCGCCTGCTGCTCCAGATGGGAGCGCGGATCGAGGGGATCGGCTCGAACGTGCTGATCGTCCACGGGCGCGAGGCTCTCGGCGGCGCCGACTACGCGATCGGGCCGGACTACATCGAGATCGGCAGCTTCATCGCGCTGGCGGCGGTGACCGGCGGCGAGCTGCGGATCGCGGACGCGGCGGAGTCGGACCTCCGCATGACGAAGCTCGTGTTCGAGCGCGTCGGCTGCCGCATCGAGCGCGACGGCTACGACGTGGTGGTCCCGCCCGAGCAGCGCCTGCGCGTGCGCGACGACGCCGGCGAGGCGATCTCCAAGATCGAGGACGGCCCGTGGCCGGCCTTCCCGGCGGACCTCACGAGCATCGCGCTCGCGCTCGCCACGCAGGCCGAGGGAATGGTGCTGATCTTCGAGAAGATGTTCGAGAACCGCCTGTTCTTCGTGGACAAGCTCGTCTCCATGGGCGCTCGGGTGATCCTGTGCGATCCGCATCGCGCGGTCGTGTCGGGCCCGAGCCGGCTTCACGGCGAGCGCATGGAGAGCCCCGACATCCGCGCGGGAATGGCGATGCTCATCGCCGCGCTCTGCGCGGAGGGCGTGTCCGAGATCGGCAACGTCGGCCAGATCGACCGCGGCTACGAGCGCATCGACGAGCGCCTGCGCGCGCTCGGAGCGCGGATCGAGCGCGTCGGCGCCGGGCTGGAGGCCCGCTAGCTCCTGGCCCGTAGCGGGCCCGGCGAGCCGGCCGGGCCCCAGGGAGACGCCATGATCGGAGCCACGCCACCGGGGACGCGCGACGTCCTGCCGGACGAGATGCGCGAGATCCGCGCGATCTCCGACCGCCTGCGGGCGGCGTTCGAGCGCGGCGGGTACGGAGAGGTCTGGACCCCGGCGCTCGAGTACGAGGAGGTGCTCTCGCGCGGCGACGAGCGGGCCGCGGGGGCCGGCTACCGCCTCTTCGACGAGCGCGGGCGCGTGCTCGTGCTCCGCTCCGACATGACGATCCCGATCGCGCGCGTGGTGGCCTCGCGGCTGAACGACGTCGAGCCCCCGATCCGCCTGTCCTACCTGGCCCACTCCTACCGCGCCGGGCAGGACGCGCCGGGCCAGTCGCGCGAGTTCCTCCAGGCCGGCATCGAGCTCGTGGGCACGCCGGCGCCGGAGGGCGATGCGGAGGTGGTCGCTCTCGTCATCGGCGCGCTCTCCGACGCCGGGCTCGGGCGTCACCGGATCGGCGTCGGCGACGGCTCTCTCTACCGTGGCGTGCTCGAGAGCCTCGAGGTGCCGGAGACCGAGCGCCACGCCCTGATGGAGGCGCTTTCGCGACGCGACCTGGTCGCGCTCGAGCGGCGCGTCTCAGCCCTCGGGCTGTCGCGACCCGCGCGCGAGCTGCTGACGTCGCTGCCCGCCCTGCGCGGCGGACCGGAGGTGCTCGAGCGTGCCGACGGGCTCGTGGCGCGGGCCGCGGAGAACCTCCGCGCGTGCCACGAGCTGCTGGCGGAGCGCGGGATGGCCGAGCGCGTGATCTTCGACCTCGGGCTCGTTCGCGAGCTCGGCTACTACACGGGCGCCGTGTTCGAGCTGTACGACCCGGCGGTGGGCTTCGCGATCGGCGGCGGCGGCCGCTACGACGAGCTGGTCGGGCGCTTCGGCAGGCCGATGCCCGCCTGCGGCGTCGCGCTCGACCTGGAGCGCGTGCACATGGCCGCCACGGCCGAGGAGCGCCTGGACCGCGAAGCCGGCCGCGCGCGGGAAGGGGTCTCGTGACGGCGGGCGGAACGGGAATAGCCGGGCGAGACGCCCTGACGATCGCGGTGCCGCGCGGCGCGCTGTTCGTCGAGACACTCGACCTCTTGGAGCGGCTCGGGATCGACGTAGCGGAGGTGCGGCGCAACGATCGGCGGCTGCTGTTCGCCGACGCGGGCATCGTGACCGTGCGCCCGAGCGACGTGCCCACCTACGTGGAGCACGGCGCCGCCGACATCGGGGTCACCGGCAAGGACGTGCTGCTCGAGCAGCCCGAGCGCGCCGTGTACGAGCTGCTCGACCTGGGCTACGGCCGCTGCCGCATGGTGGTCGCGGCCAGGGCCGGTGACGACGCCATGGCCGAGTCGCTGCGGCGGCTCGGGTCGGTGAGGGTCGCGACCAAGTACCCGCGCATCGCCTCGGCGCACTTCGCGGCGACCGGGCGCCAGGCAGAGATCGTCGAGGTGAAGGGCTCCGTGGAGCTCGCGCCGCTGACCGGGCTCGTGGACGCGATCGTGGACCTGACCGCCACCGGCAGGACGCTCAGCGAGAACCGGCTCGAGGAGCGCGAAGAGGTCGAGGTCTGCACGGCGCGCCTCGTCGCGAACCCGGTGGCACACAAGCTCAAAGCCGACGCGATCGACGCGCTGGTGGCGCGCATCAGGGAGACGAACGGATGCGCGTGAGGCGGCTGTCCGCCGGCGCCGCGGCGGAATCTGTGCGCGCGCTTGTCCCGTCTCCGCGCGCGGTGGAGGCCGAGGTGCGGTCCATCGTGGACGAGGTCCGCGCGGGCGGCGACGAGGCGGTGATGCGTCTCACCGAGCGCTTCGACCGCGCCGAGGTCGCGCCGGAGCGCCTGGTGGTCGCGCCGGCCGAGATCGAGGCGGCGCTCGGGACGCTCGAGCCGGCGGTGCTCGCCGGCCTGCGGGCGGCCGTCGCCAACGTCCGTGCGGTGGCGAGGGCCCAGCTGTCCGAGGGCGTCGAGGTCGACCTCGAGGACGGCCAGCGCGTGGAGGTCGCTGAGCTCCCCGTGCGGCGCGCCGGCGCCTACGTTCCGGGCGGGCGCGCCGCGTACCCGTCCACGCTCGTGATGTGCGCTGTGACCGCTCGCGTTGCCGGGGTCGACGAGCTGGCGGTGTGCGCCCCGCCGGGCCCTGGGGGCAGGGCGCACCCGGTCGTGCTCGCCGCATGCTGCCTCTGCGGCGTGACCGAGGTCTACCGCATGGGAGGAGCGCAGGCAATCGCCGCGCTCGCGCTCGGCACGGAGTCCGTCCCGGCGGTCGACGTGGTCGTGGGGCCGGGCAACGCGTACGTCCAGGAGGCCAAGCGCCAGCTCGCCGGGTTCGTCGGGATCGACGGCCTGGCGGGCCCGAGCGAGCTCGTCGTCGTCGCCTCACGGGAAGCCGACCCGGAGCTCGTCGCGCTCGACCTGCTGGCGCAGGGAGAGCACGGCGACGACGCGCTGCTCGCGCTGATCTCGCCCGACGCGCGGCTGCTGGACGACGTCGCGGCGACGGCCGTCGCGCTCGCCGCCGAGCGGCCGTCGGTCGCGGACGCCACGCTCGCGCTGGTGCCGGTTCAAGATGCCCGGGCGGGCGTGCGGCTCGCCGAGGAGATCGCGCCTGAGCACCTCGAGCTCGTCGGTCTCGAGGCTGAGCGGCTGGCCGGCGCCGTGCGTGCCGCCGGCTGCCTGTTCGTCGGCGCTCAGGCGGGCACAGCGTTCGGCGACTACGCCGCCGGCTCCAACCACGTCTTGCCCACCGGCGGCAGCGCGCGCTTTCAGAGCGCGCTGTCGGTGTCCACCTTCCGTCGCCGGATGGCTCGGGTATCGTTGCCGGGCGCCGCCGCCGGGCCGCTCGCGGCGGCGGGAGCGGCGCTCGCCCGGGCCGAGGGGTTTCCGGTCCACGCCGAGTCGATGGAGCGACGCGCGGAGCTCGCTTCGGCCGCGCCGAGCGGCGATTCCCAGCGCGCCGACGCTGGCGATCGCGACCCGGGCGGGCGCGGGACGCGCGAGGACCAGTCGAGACCATGAGCCGCACCGCCGACATCACGCGCTCCACCGCCGAGACCGAGGTGCGCCTGACGCTCGCGCTCGACGGCGCGGGGGAGGGGATGCGCCGGACCGGCGTCGGGTTCTTCGACCACCTGCTCGACGCGCTCGCCCGCCACGGCGGCTTCGACCTGGACGTCGAGACGCGCGGGGACCTCGAGACCGGCCCGCATCACACGGTCGAGGACACCGGGATCGCCCTGGGCCAGGCGCTCGACAGGGCGCTCGGCGACCGGGCCGGGGTCGTCCGCTTCGGGCAGGCGCTCGTGCCGATGGACGAGGCGCTCGCGAGCTGCGCGGTCGACCTCTCCGGGCGTCCCTTCACGGCCTTCTCCCCGGAGCTGCCGGCGGTGGCGATCGGCGACTTCGACGCCGACCTTGCCGAGGAGTTCCTCCGCGCGGTCGCGAGCGCCGCGAAGCTCACCGTGCACGTCCGGATCGAGACCGGCGCCAACGCGCACCACATGGTCGAGGCGGCCTTCAAGGCGTTCGCGCGCGCGCTGCGAGCCGCCGTCGCGATCGACCCGCGGGAGCGAGGCGTCCCCTCGACCAAGGGCGTCCTGTGACCGAGAGACCGGCGCCCAGCGTCGCCATCCTCGACTACGGCATGGGCAACCTGCGCTCGGTGGAGAAGGCGCTCACACGGGTCGGGGCGACGCCCGACGTCACGAGCGACCACGACCGGGTGCGGGGCGCCGACGGGGTGATCCTGCCGGGCGTCGGGGCGTTCCCGGAGGCGATGGCGGCCGTGCGCGAGCGCGGCCTCGACGACCTGATGCGAGAGCGGGTGTCGGCGGGCGTGCCCACGCTCGGGATCTGTCTCGGCATGCAGCTCCTGTTCGAGTCGAGCTCGGAGCACGAGGGCGCGCGTGGGATCGGCGTTCTCGACGGGCGGGTCGAGGCGCTCGCGTCCAACGGCCTGAAGCTGCCGCAGATCGGGTGGAACCCGGTCGCCTGGAGGCGCGAGTCGCGGCTTCTCGAAGGGCTGCCGCAGCCGTGCCCGTTCTACCACGTGCACTCGTTCGCGCCGGTGCCGGAACGCGCAGAGGACGTGCTCGGCACGGCGAGCTATGGCGCCGACTTCGTCTCTGCCGTGGAGCGCGGCCGGCTGTGGGGCGTGCAGTTCCACCCCGAGAAGTCCGGCGAGCACGGCCTGCGCCTGCTGGCCGCCTTCGCCGCAGCGTGCAGCGCATGAACCTCCTGCCGGCGATCGACATCCGCGACGGTCGCGCCGTCCGGCTGCGCCAGGGCGACTTCGAGCGCGAGACCGTCTACGCGGACGATCCGCTCGAGGCCGCTCGCGCGTGGGTCGAGGCCGGGGCGCGCGCTCTCCACGTCGTGGATCTCGACGGCGCGAAGCGCGGCGAGCCGGCGAACATCGAGCACCTGGGCCGGATCGCCGCTAATGCCGGTGTGCCGATCCAGTATGGCGGCGGGCTGCGGACAGTCGCCGCGGTGGACGCCGCGCTCGCCGCGGGGGCGGATCGCGTCGTGCTCGGCACCGCCGCGCTCTCCGACGACCGATTCCTCGACGCCGTGCTCGAACGCTTCTCAGACCGCGCCGCCGTCGCGGTCGACGCCCGTGCCGGGGAGGTGGCGGTGGCGGGTTGGACGCGCGCGGCCGGCGAGCGCGCGGAGGCGGTGGTGAAGCGGCTCTCAGAGCGCGGGGTCGCCAGGCTCGTGTACACGGCGGTGGATCGGGACGGGATGCTGGACGGGCCCGACCTCGACGCGCTGCGTGCGGTGGCTTCGGTCGCCGGCGAGGCCGCGGCGCTCGTCTACTCGGGCGGCATCGGGTCGCTGGAGGACCTGCGCTCCGTTGCGGCGCTGTCCATCGATCGTCTCGAGGGAGTGATCTCGGGCAAGGCCCTGTACGAGCGACGCTTCACCGTGGCCGCGGGGCAGGCGGCCCTCGACGGCGCGGGCGTCGCCCGCTGAGTCGCGCCGCGCCCGCCGGCCATGCTGCTCAAGCGCGTCATCCCGTGCCTCGACGTGGACCGCGGCCGCGTGGTCAAGGGGACCCGCTTCGTGGGCATCCGCGACGCCGGCGACCCGGTGGAGCTGGCCGCCCGCTACGAGGCCGAGGGCGCGGACGAGCTCGTCTTCCTCGACATCACCGCCTCGCACGAGAAGCGCGCGACGATGGTCGACCTCGCGCGTCGCACGGCGGACGACGTCTTCATCCCCTTCACGCTCGGTGGCGGCATCCGCTCCGCACGCGACGCGCAGGCCGTGCTCGATGCCGGCGCCGACAAGGTCTCGGTGAACTCCGCCGCGGTCGCCGCGCCCGAGCTGATCGATGACCTGGCGCGGGTCTTCGGCGCTCAGTGCGTGGTGCTCGCGATCGACGCGCGCCGGATCGAATCGGGTGGCTACGAGGTGTTCGTGAACGGCGGCCGGCGCGCCACCGGTCGCGACGCCGTGGAGTGGGCGCGCGAGGGCAGGGCGCGCGGCGCCGGTGAGATTCTGCTCACCTCGATGGACCGTGACGGGACCAAGGACGGCTACGAGCTCGAGCTGACGCGCGCGGTGGCGGACGCTGTCGACGTGCCGGTCATCGCCTCGGGCGGCGCCGGGCGGCCCGAGCATCTGGTGGAGGCGATCGAGGTCGGGCGCGCCGACGCTGCCCTGTGCGCCTCGATCTTCCATTACGGCGCCTACTCGGTGGTGGACGCCAAGCGGACGATGGCGGCCGCGGGGATCCCGGTGCGGTGACCGCAGTCGACTCCGAGCTCGCCCGCCGGATCGCCGAGCTCCCGGGGATGGAGACGCTGTTGCCCGCGCTCGAGGGGGTGCCCCCGGCGTTCCTGGTCGGCGGGGCCGTTCGCGACCTGCTGCGAGGCGCCGACAGCGTGGACCTGGACGTGGCGATCGAGGGCGACGCCCTGGCCGCTGCCACGCTGCTGGCCGACCGGCTCGAGGGCGAGGTCACGAGGCACGAGCGCTTCGGGACCGCGACCCTCCGCGCCGGGGACCTGGCGGTGGACCTGGCCTCGACGCGCAACGAGCGCTACGCGCGCCCGGGCGCCCTGCCGGAGGTCGAGCCGGCCTCGCTGGCCGAGGACCTTGCGCGACGCGACTTCACGGTCAACGCGATGGCAGCGTCGCTCGCGCCGTGGGCGCTCGGGCGTCTGCACGACCCGCATTCGGGCCTCGCGGACCTGCGTGCGGGTGCTATCCGCGTGCTGCATTACCGGAGCTTCGTCGAGGATCCGACGCGACTGCTCCGCGCCGTCCGCTACGAGGTGCGCCTGGGCTTCGCGATGGACGCCGCCACCGAGCAGTGGGCCCGCGAGGCGGTGGCCGAGCGGGCGCCGGCGACCGTCTCCGGGTCGCGCGTCCGCGACGAGCTGCTGGACCTCCTGGGCGAGGAGGAGGTGGCGGTCGGCGTCGCCCGCATGCGCGGCCTCGGGCTCGATCGCGCTCTGCACCCGGCGCTCGGGGCCGACGCGGAGCTCGTCGCCGGCGCGGCGCTCGGAGCGGCCGAGACGGGCGCCGACCGCGTGCTCGCCGCGCTCGCCGCCCTGATCGCAGGCGCGGCGGACGAGCTGGCCGGTTGGCTGGACGCCCTGGGGCTTGGACGCGCCGAGCGTGACCGGGTGGCGCGCGCGGCGCGGCGCGGACCGGCGCTGACGCAGGTCCTCGCCGACGACCTGCGCGCCTCCGAGCTCCACGTGCTGCTCGCGCGAGAGCCGCTCGAGGCGCTCGCGGTCGCGCTGGGATGCGGGGCGCCCGGCGGGCCGGTGCTGCGCTACCTGTCCGACGTGCGTCCGATGCGACTCGAGATCGGCGGCGCCGACCTGCTCGCCGCCGGCGTGGCGCAATCACCGGCGGTCGGGCGCGCGCTTGACGAGACGCTTCGGCGTAAGCTCGACGGCGAGGTGTCGGGGCGCGACGAGGAGCTCGAGATGGCGCTCGCGCTGGCGCGTGAGGAGCGATGAGCGGGCGGACCGCCGCCGAGGCGCAGCCGCTCGAGCGCCCCGGGACGATCGACCTCGAGCTGCCGGGCGGGCGGGTCGCCTTCTCCACCCGGCGCGGCGGGGTCAGCGAGGGGCCGTACGAGTCGCTCAACCTCGGCATCCTCACCGACGACGAGCCGGAGCGGGTGGCCCGCAACCGTACGCTGCTCTCCGAGCGTGTGGGGCTCGGTCCCGACTCGATCGCGATGGGCTGGCAGGTCCACGGCGCGGAGCTCAGGGAGTGGGAGGCAGCGGCTCCCCCCGGCCCGGCCTTCGCCGCCCGCCCATCCGCCGCGCAGCCCGAGCTCGACCGCGTGGACGCGCACGCGACGGCCGCCAAGGAGCTCGGACTGCTCGTGCTGGTGGCCGACTGCCTGCCGGTCGCGCTGGTCGCTCCAGGCCGCGTCGCGATGCTTCACTGCGGGTGGCGAGGGCTGGCGGCTGGGATCGTCGAGCGCGCGCTCGACACCTTCGGCGAGCCACCCGCCGCCGCGATCGGTCCCGGGATCGGCGCTTGCTGCTACGAGGTCGGAGATGAGGTGCGGGGCGAGTTCCGAGACCTCGACGGGGTGACAAGCGGGCGCAGGCTCGATCTCAAGGCGGTGGCGCGCGCGAAGCTGCGGGCCGGCGGCGTGGACCGGATCGAGGACGCGGGTCTGTGCACGAGCTGCCGGCCCGACCTCTTCTTCTCGCATCGGCGCGACGCCGGCGTGACCGGCCGCCAGGCGGGGCTGGTGTGGCGAGCCTGACCCGAAGGCGCTGATCGGTGGCGGCCGACGAGCGCTTCAGCGGGCTGCGCGCGGAGCGCGTGAGGGAGAACCTCGACCGCGTGCGCGAGCGGATCGCCGCCGCCGGCGCCGACCCCGCGCACGTCGAGGTGTGCGCCGCCGTCAAGTACGTGGCGCTCGAGGAGCTGCCGGTGCTGGCGGAGGCCGGGCTAGGGGTCGTGGGGCACAACCGCGCCCAGGACCTGGTCGCCGCGCAGGAGCGCCACGGGCGCGAGCTGTTCGCCTGGGTTTTCATCGGGGCTCTGCAGAGCCGCAAGGTACGCGACGTCGCGCCGCGCGTCCGCCTGATCCATTCGATCGCCTCGGACTCCGCTCTGCGCCGGCTCGAGCGCGACCCGGCGCCGGAGGTGCTGGTCGAGGTCAACGTCGCGGCCGAGGAGGGGAAGGCCGGCGTCGCGGTCGGCGAGCTAGCCGCCTTCATCGAACGCTGCCCGGTGCCGGTCACCGGGCTGATGACGATGCCGCCGATCGCGCGGCGACCGGAGGACAGCCGCCCGCACTTCGCCCGGTTGGCCGAGCTCGCGGCCGCGCACGGCCTCGAGCGGCTGTCGATGGGCACGACCCAGGACTTCGAGGTCGCCGCGCAGGAGGGCGCGACTATCGTGCGGCTCGGGACCGCGCTCTACGAATGACGGTCGCGGAGAGCCACGATCCTGCCTAGGGGTCGCATACGGACCCCTAGGTAGGACGGTGCCCCGCGAACTCCGGAAACTTGCGCTCGAGGAAGTCGGCGATCGTCCGCGAGAGTTGCGCGCCGCGCCAGGCGAGCGGGGCGCGACCTGGCTCCTCCACCGCCAGCTCGGCGTCGGGCAGCCGCTCGACGTAGGACTCCGCGACCGCGAGCGGGTGGTCGGGATCCGCCTCGTCGCGGCTGCCGACGACCAACGTGGGCGCCTCGACCCGCTCGAGCGCGTCGAGGCCCTCGAACGGGACCGACCGCGGGACCACGCGCAGCGCGCTCGCCACGGCCTGCGGATTGCGGTGGCGCTCCAGGCGCTGCCGTGTCAGCCGGAGCACCGAATCGCGCCAGCGATCCTCTACCCGCGGCTCGAAGGCCTCCATGAACCCGTCGACCCCCGATCGCTCGAGGCCGTCGGCGAGAGCCTTCCACTCGGCGCCCTTTGCAGGATCGTCCTCGGGCTCGCCGGGGTAGGCCGGCGTCGCCTGGACGATCGCCGCCACGCGCTGCGGCGCCTCGAGCGCGAAGGCAAGCGCGGTCGCGGCGCCCATCGAGCTGCCGACCAGCACCGCCCGCTCGATCTCGAGTCGATCCAGGACCGCTCGCAGGTCCGCCGCGAGGTCCGCGTACTCGTAGGCGTCGACGGTTGGCGCCGGCGCCGACTCGCCGTGGCCGCGAGCGTCGTAGGCAACCACGCGGCAACCGCGCCGCCCGAGTAGGCGCGAGCCCATCACCACGTAGCGGCGCGTAGCGGTCAGGCCGTGCAGCAGCACGACGGCCGGCCCGGCGCCGACATCCTCGCCAGCGAGCGAAACCCCGGCCTCGACCTGGAACGCGCTCAGCGCAGGAACATCTGGCGGCGCAACGCTGTCCGCCGCAGCCCGAGCGCCCCAAACAGGAGCAGCCCCAGCCCGGTCAGCGCGATTGGCGCGATGTCGACGCCGGTCACCGGAAGGCCGGTGGACGTCGTCGGCTGGGACGTCGTGGTCTCCGTCGGCGCCGCGGTGGTGGTCCCGCCGGTGTCGGTCGATGCGGTCGGCGCCGCGGGAGTGCCCGTCGATGCGCTGGTCGGGGGCGCCGGCTCGGGGGTCTCCGGAGCGGACGCCTCGGGCGGCTCCGAAGGCTCATACCCACCCTGCGTGGCCTGGAAGTCGCCGCCCTTCTTCTTGCCGTCGG
>Ga0136615_10000818_pt1 | contig 14470 bp, 12 predicted proteins | sample AntDrymUQ2882206_2_FD_106647 | JGI IMG/M metagenome (GOLD analysis project Ga0136615, IMG submission 106647) | Polar desert sand microbial communities from Dry Valleys, Antarctica - metaG UQ288 (22.06) | ecosystem: Environmental > Terrestrial > Soil > Desert | place: Antarctica: Dry Valley...
CACCGGGGACCACCGCTCCTCCTCCTTGCTAGCCTGTCGCGCCGTGCCCAAGGTCTGTCATTCGTGCGGGAAGGGACCCGCTTTCGGCAACAGTCGGAGCCACTCGATGGTGGCCACCAGACGGCGGTTCAATCCGAACCTCCAGAAGGTCCGCATCGACGTTGGCGGCTCTCCGAGCCGCGAGTACGTCTGCACCCGCTGCCTCAAAGCGGGCAAAGTCACCAAAGCGGCCTGAGCGCTGCATCCCCTGCGTCCTTACCCATTGCCTGCGGCAAGGGCACGGGGCGTCGGAGTCGCGCACGTCGCGGCACCGATGCTTGGCTTGCGCACGCTCAGAGCGCACTTGGTGGCTTCGCCGCCTGGTCTAAGGCTCCCGTGCACGGGCCCGGCGTGAGACCCAGTCCTGCGAAGCGTGTAAAACCCTTGCGTGGCTGACCCGAGTCTGGTCCGGTTCAGGAGTGTGGTGGCGGCCTCGCTCGCGGCGCTCGAGAGCCGCCGTGACGAAGTCAACGACCTGAACGTCTTTCCTGTCGCCGACGGCGATACCGGGGACAACATGGCGATGACGATGCGCGCTGTGCTCGACGAGCTCGACGGACTCGACGGACAGCCGCTAGACGTCATCGGCCGCGAGGAGCTGGTCGCGGCGGTCGCCCGGGCCGCCCTGCTCGGCGCGCGCGGCAACAGCGGCGTGATCTTGTCGCAGATCGTGCGGGGGGCAGCGGAGGAGCTCGCGTCGCGTCCAGGGGAGCTCGTCGACCCCGTACTCGTCGCCGCCGCACTCGCCCGCGCGGTCGACGCCGCCTACGAGTCGGTGCGCGACCCCGCCGAGGGGACGATGCTCAGCGCCGTGCGGGCGATGGCGCACCGCGTGGCGCAGGAGATCGCCCAGCTGCACACGCCGCGGCTGGAGGCGGGCGCATCCGCCGAGGAGCAGGACGAGCTGCTGGCCGAGCTGCTCGAACGCGCGCTCGACGCCGCCACCGAGGCGGTCGAGCGCGGCCCCGACCAGCTGCCCGTGCTCAAGGAGGCCGGGGTCGTCGATGCGGGTGCCTACGGGCTGACGGTGATCGTGGCCGGTGTCGTCGCCGCGCTGCGCGGTCACGAGCGCACTGAGTTGGTCCACCGGGTGCCGGCCGGGCCGGCCGGCCGGCTGCCCCAGCACGTGTCGGATTCGTTCCGCTTCTGTACCAACTTTGCCGTCTCGGGCGCCGCCCTCGACGGCCAGGCCCACGTCGGGGAGCTGGAGGGGGTCGGCGACAGCGTGCTGGTCGTCGGCGACGACCGTACGATCCGAGTCCACGTCCACACCGACGATCCTGGCGCCGCCGTGGCGCTGTTCGCAAACGTGGGGGACGTCTCCCGGCTCGACGTCGCCGATATGCGTGAGCAGGTCGCCGAGCGCAACGCACGGCTGACCAGCGCGATGCCGCAGTCCGAGACGGCGCTCTGCGGGCTCGTGGTGGTCGCCAGCGGTGAAGGGATGACCACGCTCTTCCGTGCGCTTGGGGCACTTGTCGTCGACGGCGGGCATACGATGAATCCGTCGATCTATGAGATTCTGGCTGGGATCCACGCCGCTGCCGGTGAGCAGGTGCTGGTGCTGCCCAACAGCCCCAACGTGAGGATGACGGCCGAGAGCGCCGCCGCGCTGTCCGAGAAGCCCGGCAAGGTCGTGCCGACGCGTGCCCAGCAGGAGGGTCTCGCCGCGCTGGTGGCTTACGACCCCGGACGTACGGCCGCTGAGAACGCGGCGGCCGTCGAGCAGGCCGCGGCTACGTTGAGGCTCGGTGGCGTGGCCCGCGCGGCGCGCGCGGACCCGCAGGCGCGCTACGCCGAGGGCGACGCCGTCGGATACGCCGACGGCGATCTGGTCGCCTGGGGAGATCCACGCCAGGCACTGACCGCCACGATGGCCGCGGTCGCCGGCGGTGCCGAGCTCGTGACCTGCATCGTCGGCGAGGGAGCGCCACTTGATCGCGCGGCCGTAGAGGCGGCGCTCCCCAACGGCGCCGAGCTCGACTACCAGGATGGTGGACAACCGGCCTGGTGGTGGCTGCTCGTCGGTGAGTGAGCGGACACTCCGTCCACTGCGCCGACTACACCGATCCGATCCCGACCTCGTTCGCCACCACCGATGAGCTGACACCGGCGGCCGCGCTGGCGGCCGGCTTGCGTTCGATCCCCCGCCCGAGCCGGCTCGCCGAGGCGCTCTCCGAGCGCGGTCAGACGGCCAAAGGCCTGGCCGTGCTCGGGATCGCAACCCACGGGGACCTGGTCGAGCACTTGCCTCACGCGCATCGCGACCGGCGTGAGGCGAGATCGCTCGCGACGGTCGAGCTCGGCGAGGAGGCGACGGTCGCGGTGACCGTGCGCTCGGTGACCGTCAAGTCGATGCGTGACCGTCGCCGCAAGCGCGTCGAGGCGCACGTGTCCGATGGCAGCGGCTCAATGATGGCGGTGTGGTGGGGCCAGCCGTGGGTTGCGCGCGAGTTGGGGACCGGAGCACAGGTCCTGCTGCACGGCAAGCGTAGGCGCCGCAACGAGTTCTCGGTCACCGAGCATGAGCTGCTCGGTGCGGGCGACGCGCCGATCCATACGCTTGGCCTCGTCCCCGTCCACCCGGCTACGGCGGGCGTCACCCCCGAGACGCTGCGCCGCCTCGTGTGGGAGGGCTACGGGCGGATCCGCCACGTCGTCGAGCCGCTGCCCTCCGCGATGCGCGTCGCAGAAGGGCTGCCCGACCGCGCGGCGGCGATCGCCGGTGCCCACTTTCCCGACTCGGAGGAAGAGCAGCGGGGGGCCCGGCGCCGGCTGGCGTTCGAGGAGCTCTTGCTGACTCAGCTCGCGGTCACCGCGCGCCGGCGCGGCCACGCCGAACGGCGTCGCGCGCTGGTCGTGGACGGCGGCGGCCACCTGCTTGACCGGTGGCGCTCGTCGCTGCCGTTCACGCTCACCGGCGACCAGCTCGCGGCGTGCGAGACCGTCGCCGACGACCTGGGTGGCGAACGCCCGATGCAGCGGCTGTTGATGGGCGAGGTCGGCTCGGGCAAGACCGTCGTTGCGCTCGACGCGATGTTGCGGGTGGTCGCCAGCGGCGCCCAGGCGGCTTTCATGGCGCCGACCGAGACGCTCGCCGAGCAGCATCTGCGCACCCTCGACCGTCTGCTTGGAGGCTCCGTACCGATCGCCTTGTTGACCGGCTCGACTCCCGCCGCCCGCCGACGCGAGACGCTTGCTCGGCTCGGCTCGGGCGAGCTGGCGCTGGTCGTCGGCACACACGCCTTGATCGAGCCCACCGTGAGCTTCCGGTCGCTCGCTCTGTGCGTCGTCGACGAGCAGCACCGCTTCGGCGTGCGTCAGCGCGCCGCGCTGGACGCGAAGGGCCGGTCCGGCCCGGACGGTGGGCGGCTGGTGCCCCACGTGCTGCACATGACGGCCACCCCGATCCCGCGTACGCTCGCACTGACCGCTTACGGCGACCTGCAGACCACGGCCCTGCGCGAGTTGCCGAGCGGCCGACGGCCCACCAAGACGCACGTCGTCGACGGCGCTCGCGCCCGCGCCCGCGCCTACGAGCGCATTCGCGAGGAGATCGCCCAGGGTCGCCAGTGCTTCGTGGTCTGTCCGCTCGTCGATGAGTCCGAGGCGCTCCAGGCACGTGCGGCGACCGTCGAGGCGGAGCGGCTGAGGAATGGGGAGCTCGCCGATCAACGTGTCGCGCTGATCCACGGCCAGATGGCCGCTGCCGAGAAGCAGGAGGCGATGCGCTCCTTCGCGGTCGGCGCCGCCGACGTGCTTGTCGCTACGAGCGTGATCGAGGTCGGGATCGACGTGCCCAACGCGACCGTGATGCTGATCGAGGCCGCCGAGCGCTACGGACTCTCGCAGCTGCACCAGCTGCGTGGACGCGTTGGCCGCGGTGAGCACGAATCGCTCTGCATCTGCTTCGGCGATCCCAAGCTGCCGCGCTTGGAAGCGATCGCCTCCGAACGCGACGGCTTCCGACTGGCCGAGATCGACCTCGAGCTACGCGGGGCGGGAGAGGTGCTGGGCGTGCGCCAATCTGGGCTGCCAGAGTTCCGAGTCGCGCGCTTGCCCGACGACGCCGAGCTGCTGGAACGCGCCCATCAGTGGGCTGAGCGGCTGCTCGAGGCCGACCCGCAACTGGGCCAGCCAGAGCACGTGCTCCTGCACGACGCGATCGTCGAGCGCTTCGGGTCCGATGCGGATCCGATCCCAGCCTGACGGTCGTCCGATGGGCTCGACACCGTCGCCACGGCAGTTGCGGCACGTGATACTTCAGGCATGAGAGTCGTCGCCGGTGAGTTGCGGGGTCGGCACCTGCGTGGGTCGGTGGACCGTGGCACCCGCCCAACCGCGGACAAGGTCCGCGAGGCTCTGTTCTCGATCCTCGCCGACGTGTCCGGACTGCGCGTGCTCGATCTGTTCGCCGGCTCGGGCGCGCTCGGGATCGAGGCGCTGTCGCGCGGGGCGGCCTCCGCCGAGTTCGTGGAGCGCGCCCCGAGGGCCGTCGCCGCGCTGCGGCGCAACCTCGCCGACCTGAGACTGGAGGCGCGGGTCCACAGGGCCGACGCGCTGGATTTCCTGCGCCGGGCTCAGGCACGCGGCGCCACCTACGACCTCGTGTTCTGCGACCCGCCCTATGATTGCGCCCCTGCCCTGGCCGCGCCGCTGTCCGAGCGGTTGGCTCCCGTCCTCGCCGAAGACGCACGCATCGTGACCGAATCCGACAAACGCGCCCCCCTCGAGCTCTCGTTCTCGCTCGTCCGCGAGCGGACCTACGGCCGCACGCGCATAGCGGTGCTCGATGGACGGTAGGACGGGCGGCACGGCGGTCTGCCCGGGGTCCTATGACCCGGTCACGCTTGGCCACCTGGACATCATCAGCCGCACCGCCGAGGTGTTCGACCAGGTGGTGGTCGGTGTCGTCGACCGCCCTGTGCGCAAGGCTCAGACCGTCTTCTCCGCCGAACAGCGCGCCGAGCTCCTCGACGCCGAGCTGACGGATCTCGGGAACGTGCAGGTAAAACGCTTTGCTACGCTGCTCGTCGATTTCGCTCGAGAGAATGGCGCCAAGGCCATCGTCAAGGGACTGAGGGCCATTTCGGACTTCGAGTACGAGTTCGAGATGAATCAGCTCAACCGTAGGATGGCCCCTGACATCGAATGCATGTACCTGATGGCAGCTCCGCAATACAGCTTCCTCTCCTCCAGCGGCGTCAAGGAGCTCGCCATGTTCGGGGGAGATTTGGGCGGCCTCGTGCCGCCCCGAGTCGCACGGCACTTGCAGGAGGCGCTCAAGCGCTGACGAACTGATGGGATCTGAGGCGTGATGTCGAAGCGATCAACTCAAATGGCGGGGCCGGACGTCCCCGCTGAGGTAGCTCTCTAATGGACGTACTCGTACTGATCGACAAGCTGGACGACACCGTCCACAACTCCAAGCCCGTGCCGCTGACCGATCAGGTCCGCGTGGACAAGGAGGAGATCTACGACATCCTCGACCAGATGCGGGCGACGATCCCGGAGGAGATCAAGCAAGCCCGCTGGATCGTGAAGGAGCGTCAGGAGATGCTGGCCGAGGCGAAGCGCGAGGCCGAGCGAATCGTCAAGCAAGCTCGTGAGGAGCAGGCCCGTCTGATCGGCGACGAAGAGGTCGTCAAGCAGGCCGAGCGCCAGGCCGACGAGATCGTCGAGGACGCCCGCGCCCGCGAGCGCGAGATCCGTCTCGGCGCCGAGGACTACGCGGACGACATCCTCAACACGCTCGAGGTCAACCTCGAGAAGTTCACCGCAGCCGTGCAGCGCGGTCGCGACCGCCTCCAGGGGCGCGAAGAAGCCGAAGTCTCCTAGCTCGCCACGGAGAGGCCACCGCCCGTCGCGGTGCGCCCGCTCGGGGCCAACCGCCGTGACCGCCGCTATCGTCGGAGCCGTGTCCCAACGTACCGAGACGCTGGATCTGGGGACGTTTGCGCTGACGTCTGGCGAGGGGCGCGCGCTCGAGGTGGCGGTGCCCGTCGACGCGCTGCGCTACGGCGGCGAGGGCTACGCCGCCGCCGGTGACGTCGAGGCCCGTCTCGATGTGTCGCGCACGACGGGCGAGGGCTACGCCCTGCGGCTGCGGTTCGACCTCGAGCTGGCGGGCCCGTGCATGCGCTGCCTGGAGCCGGCGACGTCGGAGGTGACGATCGAGGCGCGCGAGATCGACCAGCCAGACGGCGACGCCGAGGAGCTTCGCTCGCCCTACCTCGACGACCAGACGATCGATCTGCGCTCCTGGGCCAGGGACGCGATCGCGCTGAATGTCCCGCCGCAGATTCTCTGTAGCGAGTCGTGCCGCGGGCTGTGCCCGACTTGCGGGATCAACCTCAACGAACGTCCCGGGCACGGGCACGAGCCCCCGCCCGACCCCCGCTGGGCCAAGCTGTCCGAGCTGGAGCTCGACTGAGCGTCGGCCCTAGCACTGCTAGCGTAGGCCGCCGAGATGGCCGTCCCCAAGCAAAGACAGTCCAGCACGCGCACGCGCACGCGCCGCGCCAACCACAAGATGGCCAAGCCCACGATCGCGGTCTGCACGCGTTGCGGGGCCCCCCGCATTCCGCACCGCGTCTGCGGTGAGTGCGGCACCTACGGGGGCCGTGAGATCGTCGTCAAAGCCGCACCCGAGATCGACGACGAGTAGCTCCCAGTGTGGCGTGGTCGCGCTCGACGCGAACGGCGCTGACGCGGGACCCAAAGCTGTCGCCGAGGGCGCGCGCCGGTCGGGCGTGCGTTCGCTGATCTTTGGGCCGAGGTCCGAGATCGGCAGCGTCGACGGCGAGGTCGTTGACGCGCCCGTCTCGATCCCGGGCGACCAGGAGCCCGTCCGTGCCGTCCGCCGTACCCCCGATGCCTCGATCGTCCGGGCGACTGCCGCAGTCGCGCAAGGACGGGCGGACGCGCTCGTCTCCGCTGGTGCTACTGGGCCCACGCTGGCGGCTGCGACGCTGGCGCTCAAGCGCATCCGCGGCGTCCATCGTCCGGCGCTCGCCGCGCTGCTTCCGCTGCCCTCGGGCCCGGTGCTGCTGCTGGACGCCGGCGCCAGCGTCGAGGCGCGGCCCGAGCACCTCGTCCAGTTCGCCTACCTCGGTGCCGCCTTCATGGAGATCGTCCACGGCGTCGAGCGACCGCGCGTGGGGCTGCTCTCGGTCGGCGAGGAGGCGGGCAAGGGCACGCCGGCCGTCGTCGAGGCGCGCGCGCGGCTGGAGGACGGCCCGCTGGCGTTCGTCGGCAACATCGAGGGCTTCGACGTGCCCACAGGAGTGGTCGACGTGATCGTGACCGACGGCTTCACCGGCAACGTTACGCTCAAGGTGCTCGAGGGCACCTCGCGCGTGGTCGACCGAGCCGTCCGTGATGCTGTCCGCTCGAGCTTGCTCTCGGCGGCCGGAGGACTGCTGGTTCGTGGTGCCCTCGGTCGGGTGCGCGCGCGCCTAGACCCCGAGGGGATAGGCGGGGCGATCCTGTTGGGCCTGCGCCGCCCGGTAGTGGTCGCGCACGGGAGCTTCGGGCCCGAGGGGATCGCCAGCGCCGTGCGGATGGCTCGCCGCGCCGCCGACGAGCGGATGGTCGAGCGCACGTCCGAGGCGCTTGCTGCCGGGGGTGCGCTGCGGTCCGCTCCCGCTGGTAGCTTCGCGGACGATGGCTAGAGACAGAATGGTGCGGCGGTGAGCCGCGAGGAGGTTCTCGAGCGAGTCCGCGACTACCTCGCGGAGGAGCTTGAGGTCGAGCGCGGCTCGATCGGTCCGGAGACCCGTTTCAAGGAGGACCTGGAGACCGATTCTCTCGATCTAGTCGAGCTGACCGTCGAGCTCGAGGATACCTATGACATCCGCATCCCAGACGACGAGGCCGCTCGCATCGCGACCGTCGGTCAGGCCGCGGACTTCGTCGTGGCCCATGTCGAGGAATCCGACGGCTAACGCAAGGGAGAGCCTTGCGGACCTGCTCGACGCTCTACCCGACGATCTCGCGCGCCAGGCCTTTACCCATTCCTCGTGGGCCGCGCACCGCTCCGATTCCTATGAGCGCCTTGCGTTCCTGGGGGACGTGGTCTTGAGCCTCGCCGTCTCAACCCACCTGTTTCCGCGCTTCGAGCGCTACGGCGCCGGTCGCCTGACCAAGGTGCGCGCCCAGGCGGTGAGCGGCGCCGCCTGCCGCAGCGTGGCTGTCAAGCTCGAGGTGCCGAGGCGGTTGGAGGAGGCGGCTCCGCGGGGCAGCGGCCGCAGCGTCGAGGTGCTGGCCGCGAGCGAGCGCGTGCTCGCGTCGATCTGCGAAGCGGTCATCGGCGCCGCCTACCTGGCCTTCGGCATCGAGCGCGTGTCTCCGGCGGTGGTCACCGCGTTCGAGTCCGCCGTCGAGGAAGCCCTGGAGAATCCGGTCGATTACAAGTCGTTGCTGCAGGAACGCCTGGCTCGACGGGCCGAGATCGTCGTGTACCGGATCGAGTCTGAGCACGGTCCGCCCCACGACCGGGAGTTCCTCGTCGTGGCCGAGGTCGACGGGAGCGAGCTCGGGCGCGGCGAGGGCAAGAGCAAGAAGAGCGCCGAGCAGGAGGCCGCCATGCAGGCCCTCGACGCTCTATCCGGCGGCTCCGACGAGGTGGCGTGCTGATGCATCTCCGTTCGCTCTCGCTCAAGGGGTTCAAGTCCTTCCCTCACCGCACCACGCTCGAGTTCTCCCCGGGAGTAGCCGTCGTTGTCGGACCGAACGGGTCCGGGAAGTCGAACCTCACCGATGCCGTGCTTTGGGCACTGGGCGAGCAGAGCCCGCTCGCCGTCCGCGGCCAGTCGATGCAGGACGTGATCTTCGCCGGTGGTCAAGGCGTCAAGGGCTCCCGCGCGGCGGAGGTCGAGCTCGTGATCGACAACTCCTCGGGCCGGTCGGGGAGCGACTTCTCCGAGATCTCGATCGTCCGCCGCATCGACCGCTCGGGCGAGGCCGAGTACCGTCTCAACGGCGCACGTTGCCGGCTCGCTGACGTCGCCGAGGTGCTGTCTGACACCGGGCTGGGCAAGGAGATGCACTCGGTCGTCTCGCAGGGACGCGTCGTGTCGATCGTCTTGTCCCGCCCGCGCGAGCGTCGGCTGCTGGTCGAAGAGGCCGCCGGCCTCGGCAAGCACCGCAAGCGGCGCCGCAAGGCCCAGCTCAAGCTCGAGCGGACCGGTGACAACCTCTCGCGGGCGCTCGACGTCGAGCGCGACGCCCGCTCGCGGTTGCGGCCACTCAAGCGCCAAGCGGAGGCCGCACAGTTGCACGGACGCATCCAGCGGCAGTCCGACGAGGCTCGCCACGAGCTCGGTTCCGACGACCTACGAGTCGCCCGCGAGCAGCTCGATAGCGCGGCCGCCGCCGCCGCCGCTGCGCGCGCTGAGCGCGATGATGCCGAGCGTGTGCTGGGCGAGGTCGGCCGCAGGCGCGAGGCCGCCGAGAACGCCTTCGCGAAGCAGAGTGGCGACCGCGAGAAGCAGCAGGCTGCGCTTTACACCGCGCGCTCGGCCGGTGAGCGGATCGTCCTGCGCCTCGAGCGCGCCCGCGCGCAGGCGCAGGCGGCGACCGCTGGCGGGCAGCGTCGCAGGACGCAGCTCGAGCTGCTCGAGAACGAGCTGGCGCAGGCCGGGGACCCGACTCCCGGAGCGGAAGAGGGCATCGCCGCTCTCGAGGCCGAGCTGTCCGCGCTCGACGGAGCGTGCGAGCAGCGCCTTCGGGAAGGGCTCGCCGGGCTGGAGACCGAACGCGACGCGGCGGTCGGCCGGGTCAGCCGCGTCGAGCGGGACACAGCCGGACTGCGTACCGAGCTCGAGGCCGCCGAGCGGGCTGCGGAGGCGGCGCGGCTCAACCACCGCGGGACCGAGCAGGCGGTCGAGACGGCGCGGGCCAGGGCCGCCGAGGTGGGCGGCGAGCTCGCGTCGCTGAACCAGCTGCTCCGCAGCGCCGCCGACGCGACCGGAGCGGCTGCGTTGTCCCAGGCGCTCGACGTCGAGCCGGGGTATGAGCTCGCCGTGGCGGCCGCGTTGGGTCCGCGTCTCGGCGCCGGGGTCGTGGACAGCGTCCCGGCCGGCGAGGCGCTGCTCGACGGCGCGGGTGACGACGGCGGCATGGTCATCGTCGTCGGGCCGGCCGATGCGTCCGACGCCGGGGAGCCGCCCTGCCCGGGCGCCGAGCGTTTGCTCGACAGGGTCAGCGCTGACCGCGACGCCGCGACGGTCGCGGAGCGACTGCTCGCGGGCGTGTGGCTCGTCGCCGAGCTCGGCGACGTCCCTGAGGGCTTCGGGGGAGTGGCCGTCACCCGCGTCGGCCGAGTGTGGGCGCCGAATGTCGGTGAGCTGCGTCAGGCGCCGACGGGGGGTTCGGAGCAGGTGCTCGAGCAGCGCAACCGGCGGATGGCCCTTGTTGCTGCGTTGGAGCGGGCGGCGCGATCCGAGCAGGACGCCCGTGAGCGCCAGGCCGCTGACGGGCGCGCCGTCGCCGAGGCCGACGTTGTGTGCGAAGCGGCTCGGGCGGCGGTCCGTCGCGGGCAGCGCGAGCTGGACGAGGCCCGCGAGGCGCTGCGCCGGGTGCAATGGCTGATCGAGCGTCGAAGCGAGGCGCCGGATGAGGGGCCGGACGCCGTCCGACGCGCGGAGCTCAGCGCGGAGATCCGGGCGGAGCGCCGCGTTGCCGAGGGAGCGCGTCGCGAGCGCGAGGAGGTCGACCAGCGCGCGGCGCTCCTGCGCGGAAGGATCGAGCGCGATGCCGCGCTGGCGGCCGCCGCCGAGCGGGCGGCTGGTGCCCTCGAGATGGCTCAGGACGCCGTTGCCGCCCGTGTGTGGACGCTCGAGCACGAGCGCGACATGGGTGCCGAGGCAGGGGAGCAGACCACCGCCACCCTGCGCAGCTGCGCGCATGAGGAGGCCGAGGTCCAGGGGCGCCTGCGTGCGGCGAGCGAGCGGGTCACCGCGGGGGAGGTCGCCGCGGCACAGGCCCGCGACGGCGTGCGCTCGGTCGAGGCGACCGTGAACACGGTCGCGCAGCGGCTAGGGATCGCGCCGGGCGCAGCGCTGGCGGAGGGCGCCAAGCTTGACGCGCAGCGGCGCGCGGAGCTGGAGGCGCGCATCGAGCGACTGGCGCGGCGAGGCGAGCAGCTGGGGGCGGTCAACCCGCTCGCCGCGAACGAGTACGAGGAGGCCGTGGCCCACGTCGAGGAGCTTGAGGGCCAGCGCTCGGATCTCGAGGGTGCGCTCAGCGAGCTGCAGGCCCTAATCCGCGACACCGACCGGCGCATCCACGAGAGCTTCGAGGAGACCTTTGAGGCGACTGCCAGGAACTTCGAGGAGGTCGCCGCCCACCTGTTCCCCGGCGGCAAGGGTCGGCTACGGCTCGTCTCCTGCGACCAGGCTCCTCACCCGGTGCTCGGCGGTGGCCAGCCGGCCGTCGGGGGGCAGAAGGAGGGCGACCCCAGCCCTGAGGAGATCGAAGACGACGACGAACGGCCCAAGCGGACTGCGGTCGATCAGGGGATCGAGATCGAAGTCACGCCGGCCGGCAAGTCGACAAAGCGGCTGTCGCTGATGTCCGGCGGCGAGAAGTCGCTCGTCGCGCTCGCGTTCATGTTCTCGGTGTTCCTCGCCCGTCCGTGCCCGTTCTACATCTTGGACGAGGTCGAGGCGGCACTCGACGATCCCAACGTCGATCGCTTCCTGCAGCTCGTACGCAGGTACTCCGACCGTGCGCAGTTCATCGTGGTCACCCACCAGAAGCGCACGATGGACGCCGCGGACTGCCTCTACGGCGTGAGCATGGGGGGCGACGGCGTCTCACGGGTGGTCTCGCGCAAGCTGGCCCGCCAGGAGCGCCTGCCGACGCCGGCCGAAGCGGGCCGGGCCGCCGACGTCGCCTGACCCTGAGCGTCGCTGGTCCGTCCGCGTAGAGTCCGGCCTGATGGCCCGAGAGTGGACAGACCTGTTCGTGACTGCCGATCCCGTTCGCGACAACGGGAAGACGGAGTCCGAGCCCCAGCAGGAGGCCGAGGCCAAGCGCGGCATCTTCAAGCGCCTGCGCGAGAACATGTCCAAGACGCGCCAGGCGCTTGGCGCGGAGATTCAGGCGACGATGTTCGAGCGCCTCGACGACGAGGCCTTCGAGCGTCTCGAGGAGGCGCTGATCGCGGCTGACGTCGGCGCTCCGACGACGGCGCGGATCGTCGGGCGCCTCGAAGAAGAGGCGGGCTCGGGCGAGCTCGAGGGCGGAGTGGAGCTGACCCGCCGGCTCCGTGAGCTGCTTGCCGAGAGCGCGACGGTCGAGGGTGACTCGATCGATCTCACTCCGAGTCCGATGGTGATCCTCGTCGTCGGGGTCAATGGCACCGGCAAGACGACCTCGATCGGCAAGATTGCCTACCACCTTCAGCACGAGCTCGGCCGCTCGGTGCTGCTCGCGGCGGGCGACACCTTTCGTGCCGCGGCGGGCGAGCAGCTCGAGGTGTGGGCTAAGCGTGCGGGCTGCGACATCGTGCGTGGTGGCGAAGGCTCCGATCCCGCTGCCGTCGTCTTCGACGGCCTCGAGGCGGCGGTAGCCCGCGGTCGCGACGTGCTCATCTGCGACACCGCCGGCCGGCTACACACCCAGCAGCACCTGATGGACGAGTTGGCGAAGGTGCGCAAGGTGATCGAGCGGAAGCTGCCCGGTGCGCCGCACGAGACGCTGCTCACGATCGACGCCACCACCGGCCAGAACGGCTTGCGCCAAGCAATGCTCTTCCGCGAGGTCGTCAACGTCGACGGCATCGTGCTGACCAAGCTCGACGGCAGCGCCAAGGGCGGCATCGCGCTCGCGATCGCTCAGGAGCTGGGGGTACCGGTCAAGCTGATCGGGATCGGCGAGGGGCTGGAGGATCTTCGCCCTTTCGACGCCGGCGACTTCGCGTCGGCGATGCTCGAGGAGGCGTAGTCGAGTCGGACCGGCGAAGCGGCGACGCGGTGCCGAGGGCTTCGTCCGGCTGAGCGCCGGCTGGGGGACTCGCGTCGGAGTTGCGTTACCCTGGTGGGCGAGAAGGCAAGGGAACGCCGGCCCTAGCTTCAGCTCGCCAGGCGGGCCCAGTCGCGGTGCAGCGCCGCGTAGGCGCCCTCGGCGGCCATCAGCTCCTCGTGGCTGCCCTGCTCGGCGACGCGGCCGTGCTCGAGCACGACGATCCGGCCGGCATTACGGATCGTCGACAGCCGGTGGGCGATCACGATCGACGTACGGCCGGCGAGCAGCCGGCGCAGGCCATGCTCGATCCGCGCCTCGGTCTGGACGTCGACATTCGACGTCGCCTCATCGAGGATCAAGATGCGCGGGTTTGCCGCCGCCGCGCGGGCGAAGGCGACGAGCTGGCGCTGGCCGGCCGACAAATGGCCGCCGCGCTCGCCCACCGCGGTGTCGTAGCCGTCGGGAAGGCGCTCGATGAACTGGTCGGCGCCGACCGCGCGCGCTGCGGCGCGCACGTCGTCGTCGGTCGCTTCGGGATCCCCGAAGGCGATGTTGTCGCGGATCGTGCCCGAGAACAGGTAGCCCTCCTGGGGGACCGTCCCAAGCTGTGAGCGCAACGACCGCTCGGTGACCGACCGCAGGTCGTGGCCGTCGATCAGGATCCGGCCCGAGCTCGGGTCGTGGAAGCGCGCCACCAGCTTGGCGAACGTCGACTTTCCCGCACCCGTCGAGCCGACGAGCGCGACCGTTTGGCCAGGCGGGATGTCGAGGTCGATCGCCTTGAGGGCGGGCTCGCCGCAGGCCCCCCGCGATGGAGGCTCGCCGTAGGCGAAGGTGACGTTCTCGAAGCGGATCGCCCCCCGCACCGCGGGCAGGTCGGTCGCGTCCGGTGCGTCGTGGAGGTCGGGCTGCTCGTCGAGCAGGTCGAAGATCTTGTCCAGTGCGGCCATTCCAGCCTGGTAGGTGGTGTAGAGCTGGGAGAGCTGCTGGATAGGGTCGAAGAAGCTCTGCAGGTAGAAGATGAATGCGGCGAGCACACCGATCGTCACCGCGCCATCGATCACCTGCCTGCCGCCGTAGACGAGGATCACGGCGGTGGCGATCGCCGAGATCAGCTCGACCGACGGGAAGTAGGCGGCGTTGAGGTTGACCGTGCGCATGTTGGCGTGGCGATTTGCCTCGTTGAGCTCCGCGAACTCACGCTCGTGGCGTGGCTCCTGGGCGAACGCGCGAACGACCCGTACCCCGGACAGCGTCTCCTGGAGATAGGCGGTCAGTGCGGCGATCCGCTCGCGCGTGGCCTTGTAAGCGCCGGCGGAGGCGATCCGAAAGGCAACGCTGCCAATCGCCAGGACCGGGAAGACCGCAAACGTTACGAGAGCAAGCTCGGGGTCCATGAACAGCAGAATTCCCGCGATCCCGATCAGCGTCAGCGACGCGCCGAACAGCGTCACGATCC
>Ga0136615_10000819_pt1 | contig 14469 bp, 13 predicted proteins | sample AntDrymUQ2882206_2_FD_106647 | JGI IMG/M metagenome (GOLD analysis project Ga0136615, IMG submission 106647) | Polar desert sand microbial communities from Dry Valleys, Antarctica - metaG UQ288 (22.06) | ecosystem: Environmental > Terrestrial > Soil > Desert | place: Antarctica: Dry Valley...
CGCGGGCGGCGGCGTCCATGGCCTCCATGTCGCTCTTGGAGCCCATCACGATGCCGACGCGCGGGGCGTCGACCTCCAGCTCGTCGAACTGCGCCTCGACCTCGGCCTCGGCGAGCGGTTCGGGCGCCGTCGCCGCCGGCGTCGCGTGGCCACGCTCCTCGCTCATGCGGCGATGTCCCGGCGCAGCTGCGCACCGTCGAAGGCGATCATCCCGGCGGCAGCATACGCGGCGGAGCGGGCACGTTCGCGGTCCTCGCCAAGCGCGGTGACGCCGAGCACGCGGCCGCCGGCCGTGACCACCTGGCCGTCGCGCTCGGCCGTGCCGGCGTGGAAGACCTCGGTCCCCGCCGGCACCGCGTCGAGGCCGGCGATCGCGTCGCCCGAGGACGCGGTCTCGGGATAGCCGCGGGACGCCATCACGACGCAGACGGCCGCCCGCGGATCCCATTCGGGCTCGACGCCCGCGAGCCCGCCGGGCTCGGCGGCCGCGAGCAGGAGCTCGAGCAGGTCCGTGCGCAGGCGCGGCAGCACCACCTGGGTCTCCGGATCGCCGAAGCGGACGTTGAACTCGAGCACCTTCGGGGCGCCGGCGCCGAGCATCAGCCCGGCGTAGAGCACGCCGTGGAAGGGCGTGCCGCGGCTGGCCAGCTCCTCGACCACGGGCTGGTGGACGGCGGCGATCACGTCGCGCACCAGCGCGTCGGTGCCGGGAACGGGCGAGAAGGCGCCCATGCCGCCCGTGTTGGGCCCGCGGTCGCCGTCGCCGATCCGCTTGTAGTCGCGCGCGGGCGCCAGCGGCAGCGCGCGCTCCCCGTCGCACAGCGCCAGCAGGGACAGCTCCTCGCCGGCCAGGAACTCCTCCACCATGACCGGCTGCTCGCCGAAGCGCTTGGCGACGAGCATCGCCTCCAGAGCCGTGCGGGCCTCCTGCGCGTCGGCGGCGATCACGACGCCCTTGCCGGCGGCGAGCCCGTCGGCCTTGATCACCGCGGGATAGCCCGCGATCGCGGAGAGCCCCTCCTCGACCGTCGCGACCACGCGGTGGGCCGCGGTGGGAACGCCGGCGGCGGCCATCACCTCCTTCGCGAACGTCTTGGATCCCTCCAGCCGCGCGGCCGCGGCGCGCGGTCCGAAGCAGCGCACCCCCTCCGTCGCGAGCGCGTCGGCGAGGCCGGCCACGAGCGGCGCCTCGGGGCCGACCACGACGAGGTCGACGCGCGCGGCGCGCGCGGCGCGGGCGAGCGTGCCGGGGTCGTCGCCGGGAACGTCGAGCGGCCGGGCGTCGCGGCGGATCCCGGCGTTCCCGGGCGCGCAGAGCACCTCGGGCGCCTGGGGTGAGCGCAGCAGCGTCCGGACGAGCGCGTGCTCACGCCCGCCCGACCCCACCACGAGCACCCTCACACGGCCCCGATGAAGTCGTCGATCGGGATCGCGGCCAGCGACTCGTAGCGGCTGGTGCCGCGCGAGCCCAGCTCGAGCGACACGCGCGCCATGGTCTTCTCGTCGGGCGCCTCGACCACGCTGATGAAGTCGAAGTGGCCGAGCGTCGCCCACTGCGCCTTGACCGAGGCGCCGAGCTGCTCGACCTCGCGGTTGACCTCGCGAATGCGCGCAGGGTTGTTCTTGATCGTCTGGACGCCTTCGGGCGTCAGCGTGCACAGCATGATGTAGGTCGGCACCGGGGAGCTCCTTCGCGCGGGCAGTGAGGCCCCCGTTCTACCCGATCGCCGCACTACAGTGCCGGCATGGCTCACCGGTTCCTCGCCCTCCCCGGCGCGCTGCTCGCCCTGCTCCTCACGGCCCCGGCGGCGCAGGCGCTGCCCGTCTTCAGCATGCCGCTCGAGCCCTGCTACGCGACCGCCGGCACGGCGGCCGAGCCGCAGGGCGAGGCCGTGAAGATCAGCGCGACGGGGTTCACCCCGAACGCCAAGGTCGACCTCACGCTGGACGGCCATCCGGTGCCCGGCGGAAACGCGCTCCAGACCGATGCCGGGGGCGCGCTGGGGATGCCCGTCCCGCTCCAGGTCCCGGCGCCCTTCATCCGGCGCGGCGCGCGCACCTTCACGATCACGCTAACCGAGATCGGCAACCCGGCCAACACCGTGACCGCGACGGCGAAGACGACGGCGCTGCGGGTCACCGTCAGGCCCAAGACGGCGAGGCCGTCGAGCCGCGTCCGCTTCACGGGCTCCGGGTTCACCGCCCGCAAGCCGGTCTACGCGCACTACGTGTACTACGAGCGCAACCCGTTCGCGGTGACCGGCGCCGACGGCCGCCTGCAGCGCACGGTGCGGCTCGAGCGGTCGTCGGGCGCCTGCGGGCGGTTCTCGCTGCGCCGCCGGCAGATCCCGGTCGCGGAGCCGGCGGTCGGATACTGGCTGATCCAGTTCGACCAGACGCGGCGCTACGCCACCCCGCCCAAGACCGCGTTCCACCAGCTCTTGATCCGCGTCTTCCAGCGCTAGGCGGCTGCCGGCGCCGCGGCCTCGCGGCGGACGAACTCCAGCTCGCCGTCGAGCGCCTCCACGGTGATCTGGTCACCGGGCGTGAAGTCGCCCTGCAGCAGCCCGAGCGCGAGCCGGTCCACCAGGTGCTTCTGGATCACGCGCTTCAGCGGTCGCGCGCCGTAGGTCGGGTCGTAGCCCAGGTCGCCCAGCAGCGTCCGGGCCGCGTCCGTGAGCTCCACCGACACCCCGCGCTCGAGCACCCGGCCGATGAGCCGCGCGACCTGCAGGTCCACGATGTGCGTCAGCTGGCGCCGCGTGAGCGGCTCGAAGACGACGATGTCGTCGAGGCGGTTGACGAACTCCGGCCGGAACTGCGCCTCGACGCCGGCCCGGCCGCCCGGGAGGTTGGAGGTCATGATCAGCACGGTGTTCTTGAAGTCCACCGTGCGGCCGTGGCCGTCGGTGAGCCGGCCGTCGTCCATCACCTGCAGCAGCACGTTGAAGACGTCGGCGTGCGCCTTCTCGATCTCGTCGAGCAGCACGACGGAATAGGGCCGCCGGCGCACCGCCTCGGTGAGCTGGCCACCCTCCTCGTAGCCGACGTAGCCGGGAGGCGCGCCGACCAGGCGCGACACGGCGTGCTTCTCCATGTACTCGGACATGTCGATCCGCACCATCGCGTCCTGCGAGTCGAACATGAACTCGGCCAGCGCCCGCGCCAGCTCGGTCTTGCCGACGCCGGTCGGGCCGAGGAAGAGGAACGTGCCGATCGGCCGGTCGGGATCCTGCAGCCCGGCGCGCGAGCGGCGCAGGGCGTTGGAGACGGCGGTGACCGCCTCGTCCTGGCCGATCACGCGCAGGTGCAGGCGCTCCTCCATGTGGACGAGCTTCTCCACCTCGCCCTCGAGCATGCGCGAGACGGGGATGCCGGTCCACTTGGCCACGACCTCGGCGATCTCGTCCGCGTCGACGCGCTCCGAGAGGTACACGGGCGGCTCGATCCCTTCGGCGTCGTCGGCCTGCGACTCGGCCTCGGCCAGCTTCTGCTCGAGCTCGGGGATCTCGCCGTGGCGCAGCTCGGCGGCGCGCTGGTAGTCGAGCTCGCGCTCGGCGCGGTCGAGCTCCACACGGGCGGCGTCGAGCCGCTCGCGCAGCTTGCCGTGGCCCTCGGCCTGCTCCTTCTCGCGCTCCCACTGCGCCTTCATGCCGGCGAACTGCTCGCGCAGGTCGGCCAGCTCGCGCTCGATCTGCTCGCGCCGCTCGACCGCCGTCTCGTCGCGCTCGACGGCCACCAACTCGATCTCGAGCTGCTTGACGCGCCGGCCGACCTCGTCGATCTCGGTCGGCATCGAGGTGATCTCGATCGAGACCCGGGAGGCCGCCTCGTCGACCAGGTCGATCGCCTTGTCGGGCAGGAAGCGGTCGGCGATGTAGCGGTGCGAGAGCGTCGCGGCGGTGATCAGCGCGGCGTCGGTGATCGTCACCTTGTGGTGGGCCTCGTAGCGCTCCTTGAGGCCGCGCAGGATCGCGATCGTCGCCTCGACGCTCGGCTCGCCGACGGTGATGGGCTGGAAGCGGCGCTCCAGCGCGGCGTCCTTCTCGACGTGCTTGCGGTACTCGTCGAGCGTCGTCGCGCCGACGGCGCGCAGCTCGCCGCGGGCGAGCATCGGCTTGAGCAGGTTGGCGGCGTCGACCGCGCCCTCGGCCGCGCCGGCGCCGACGATCGTGTGCAGCTCGTCCATGAACAGGATGACCTCGCCGCGCGCGTCGGCGATCTCCTTCAGCACCGCCTTCAGGCGCTCCTCGAACTCGCCGCGGTACTTCGAGCCGGCGAGCAGCGAGCCGATGTCGAGCGCGATCACCTTGCGGTCGCGCAGCGACTCCGGAACGTCGCCGGACACGATCCGCTGGGCGAGGCCCTCGACGATCGCCGTCTTGCCGACGCCCGGCTCGCCGATCAGCACCGGGTTGTTCTTCGTGCGCCGGGAGAGGACCTGGATCACGCGCCGGATCTCGTCGTCGCGGCCGATCACGGGATCGAGCCGGCCGTCCTCGGCGGCGCGCGTGAGGTCGTTGCCGAACCGCGTCAGCGCCTCGTACTGGTCCTCGGCGTTCTCGTCGGCGGCGCGGTGGGGACCGCGGACCTGGGCGACGACCTCGGCGATCGCCTTCTTCGTCGCGCCGTTCGTGCGCAGCGCCTCGCCCGCGGAGGAGTTGTGGCCGGCGAGCGAGAGCAGGAGGTGCTCGGTGGTGATGAACTCGTCGGCCATCTCGCGCGCCTCGTGCTCCGCGGCGCGCAGGACGGCCATCAGGTCGGGGTCGGTGGTGGGCTCGGCGACGGTGGCGAGCGTCGGCAGCTTGGCCAGGGCGGCGTCGACCTCGGCGTCGACGGACGCCCCGACGCGGTCGAGGATGCGGCGCACCAGCGCGTCGTCGGAGCGCAGCATCGCCGCCAGCAGGTGGATCGGGGCGACCTGCGCGTGCTTGCGCTCGGCGGCGAGGGAGATGGAGGCCTGGATCGCCTCCCGGGACTTCTGCGTGAATCGGTCGAGTTGCATGTCTCAGATCTCAGTCGGGTTGACTGAGATTATAGCCGTTCAGCGCTCGAAGTCGCGGGCCGAGACCAGCCCGGTTTCGAGCGCCCTGCGCACGAGCTCCGTGCGCTTGTGGTACTGCGGCACGTCGCCGACCTCGAACGCGTCGAAGAGCGCGCGCATGTGCGTCTTGACCGTCTCGACGCTCACGTACAGCGCGGCGGCGATCTCGCGGTTGGAGGCCGCCCCGGCGCCGCGCTGCAGCGCCGGGCGGCACAGCTCCACGAGGACCTTGCGCTGCGACTCGGTCGGCTTGGGCGCGACGCGGTCGAGCGCGGGCGTGGTGCGCCGCAGGTCGGCGTCGCCCGGCGCATGGAAGATCAGCTGGGTGCGGCCGATCTTGACGACGTCACCGTCGCCCAGCACATACGGCCCGGTGACGCGCGTGGCGTTGACGAGGGTGCCGTTCGACGACCCGCGATCCTCGACGGTCCACGCGCCGCCGGCCTGCTCGAGCCGCGCGTGCGCGCGCGACACCTCGGTGTCCCAGGTGAGCGCCAGCTCGCAGCCGCTGAGCCGGCCGATCGAGAGGCGGTCGCGCTCCGTGCCGAGCTCGACGATCCGGTGGGCGTCGTCGCCGTCGCGGTACTCCAGGAACGCGACGCCGCTGCGCTGGGCGGCGATCACCGCCTGCAGCTCCGTCGGCGTGCGCCGGTGCAGTCCCTGAACAGTCGTCACGACGCGATCCTAATGGGTCGTGGGATGATCGCCCTGTCAGCCCGCCTCGAGAGGAGCCGTCCGGATGGTCGAAGTCGAGAACGTCGCCGACTGGCGCGGCAAGCAGCTCGTCGATCGCTTCGGCGACAAGATCGGCAAGCTCGAGGACGTCTACTTCGACACGGAGACCGAGCGGCCCGTGTTCGGCTCGGTCAAAGAGGGGCTGCTCTCCAAGCACCTGACCTTCGTCCCGCTCGAGGGGGCCACCGCCACGCCGGACGGCCTGCGCGTCGCCGCCTCCAAGGAGGACGTCAAGAAGGCGCCGAACATGGACCCGGACGGCGAGCTCGGGGCGAACCAGGAGCGCGCGCTCTACAACCACTACAACCTCACCTACGTGGCCTCGGAGGCCAGCGCCAGCGGGCGCCGGCTCGCCCGCCGCTAGAAGGGACGGCAGCATGCCCGCTTCCCCACCCCCGCTCTGGGACGGCTACGACGACGCGGGCGAGGACCAGCTCGTCGCCCTGCTCGACGGCAAGGTCCACGCCGCGCTCGACCCGCACGACCCGACCGTCGACGAGCGCGTCGCGCGCGAGCTCGCGCAGGCGATCGCCAGCCACGAGTGGCTCAAGCAGAAGCTCGGCGACTCCGGCTACAAGCCCCGGCTCCACGCGCGTGCGGACGACATCCGCGTCGGCTCGTGGCGGCCGAGGTAGCCCAGCCGCCCGACCGCATCCTCAACGTCCGGCCGTCCCCCGGCCGGGAGGAGGACCACACCCCGGCCGCCGCCGAGGCCGCCGGCCACCTGCGGGCGGCCGATCCGCCGGCGCAGGTCGACCTGCGGGCGCCGTGGTACGCGGTCGGCGACCAGGGCCGGACGGGCTCGTGCGTCGGCTGGGCGCTCGCGGACTCCGTGATGTGGCGCCAGCTCGTACGCGCGGGCCGGCTGGCCGAGGAGGACCGGCTCTCGCCCCGCTACATGTGGATGGCCGCGAAGGAGATGCGCGCGAAGCTCACGCAGGTGCGCGGGGACGCCGGCTGGCAGCCGACGACGTTCCTCGAGCAGGGGATGACCGACGTCAAGAGCGCGCTCGACGTCGCGCGCACGTTCGGCGCCGCGCTCGAGGAGGACCTGCGCTGGAAGGGCGCGCTGTATCCGGGCGACATCGACCACTTCTACGGCTCGGCCGCGCAGCGCCGGATCACGCACTACTACCGGCTCGATCCCGAAGAGGAGGCGGCGGCCTGGTTCGCGCACTGGCGCCGCTGGATCGACCAGCACGGCCCCGTGCTGATCGTCGTCGGGGTCGACGCGCAGTTCGCCGCCGGCGCGCCGCTGCTCTCCGCCTTCGACATCGACTCGGCGTCGTTCCACCACGCCGCGGCGCTGGTCGGCTACGGCCCCGGCGGCTTCCTGATCCGGTGCAGCTGGGGCGAGGGGTGGGGGGACGGCGGCTACGCCGTCGCCACCGAGGCATACCTCGAGCAGGCCAACGTGGAGAGCTACGGCGTGGTGGTCTGAGGGGACGCGTCGCCCGCTCCGCGACGGAACCGGCTGCGCACGACGTGCAGGACTCGGGTGGGCAGCGCGCCGTCCGCCGGGACGCTGCGCGACATGAGCTGCTCCTCGAGCCGGCGCAGGACCTCGTCGGCCTCGCGAGCGGGCGGCCCGTCGTCCTCGAGCCGGTGGATGGACTCCACCATCTCCTTCGCCGACGAGACGAGGCTCGCGCGCTGGAGGGCGTCGCTCGCCTTCGCCACGGTGGGCTCGTAGAGCCGCAGCTCGTGCAGCAGGATGTCGGGGGCGGGGTGCAGCGCAGCCGCCTCGCGGGTCGCCGCGAGGGCGTGGTCGAGGTCGCCCAGCTCGGCGTGGATCCGCGCCTTCAAGTCGAGGCAGCGGGCGAGCGTCAGGGCGCGCCCGCGCACGTTCCTCACTTGTCTGGCCAGGCGCTCCGCCTCGATCGCGAGCGCGAGACCGTCGCCTGGCCTTCCGTCGACGACGGCGGCCCAGTACGCGAAGCCGAACCGTGCCCTCGCGGCCGCCTCCCGCATGCTCAGGCTGCGCCCCCATCCGTGGTCGACGAGCGCGTCTCCCTGGCCGTCCTTCACGCGCTGATGCGCGAGCTCGTAGACCTGGCCCAGGCGGTGAAGGCTCAACCACACCTCGCCCGTGGCCAGGTGCACCTCGCCGAGGAACAGGCGAGCCGGCAGCTCCGTCACGTCTACGCCCTTCGCCGCCCGCAGGTGCTCGACGGCCGCATCGGGCGCGCCCTGCTCGAGGCAGACCCGGCCCAGCCAGAGCTTCGACCACGCCCAGCAGTGGAGCCGCTCCGGTCCCGACAGGAGCACGGCCTGCTCGAAGTTGCGCTGCGCGCTCGCGAGCGCCTCGAGCCGCCGCGTCCGCTCCTGACGATCCACGGAGACGCACCAGTGGCAGAACCCGACCTTCCAATGGAGCACCGGGTCGTTGGGGGTGAGCCACAGCGTGTGCTCCCACGCAGCGAGCGCCTCGTCGAACTGGAGCAGGGCGAACTGCACCTTGCCCAGCTCGCGCCGGCTGGACGGGCTGAGCGGGTTCTGGATCACGCCGTCGGTGGCCTCCTCGAGCGCCGCCTCGAGCTCGCCGATCTTGCGCAGGGCGCGCGCGCGCCGCGCGTGCAGCGAGTGCTGTGTGATCCCCGCGGGCCGCCACTCCGCGAGATCCTGGATCAGGGTCGAGTAGATCTCTGCGGCGTCACTCCACCGGCCGGCGCGACCGAGCGTTCGGCCGAGCGCCACCGCAATCTGCTCGTACTCCCAGTGTCGATCCTCCAGGTCCTTGAACTGGTGCTCGAACCGCTGCAACGTCGTGACGTCCGCCTGTGCCTCCGCCTTCCTGATCCGCCGGTGCAGGTATAGGAGCCCCCGTACACGCTGCATGTCGCTCCTGTCGCCGAGGCACTTCGCCGCCTCCTCCAACGTGGCGAGCGTGAGGTCGCAGATCTGCACGTCGGACACCAGGGCGTGGGGCTCGATCGTGCGCCGATAGATCGGAGCGAGCAGCCCGAGGACCATCCCCGGTGGCAGCTCGACCTCCGTGGCGGCATAGCGCCGGCGAAGTGTCGGTCGCTGCACGTCGCGCCACAATCGGCGCCGCTGCGCGAGCCAGACCTGGTGCTTCGCCTGCGCCAGCCGGAGCCTGGCCCAGCACACCGGGTTGTTCGGGTCCGTCTGGGCCGCTGCGAGGTACGACTTCGCGGCGCGGTCGGCGCGACCGCCCTGCTCCCGGATGGCGCCCTGCTCGAGGAGGGACGCGGCTCGCACGTCCGCCGGGGTCAGCGACAAGCTCTGATGGAGCAGCCGCTCGGCGCGGAAGTACTCCATCCGAGCCCGGAGTCGGCGCCGCCTGGCCGCCGCTCGCGCGTGTGCCGACGCGAGGTTCTGGAGGGCGACCGCCGCGTTGGCTCGCGCGGCGTGCAGAGCACCCTCGCTCGCCTCCGGGCGCGCGCGTCCGGTGTACTCCAGCCGGCACATCGCCCGCCACGAGCGCGCCGCGGCGCGGCGGTGGCTGCGCAGCGCGACGTACGGCAAGCCGAGCTCTTGCTCGGCCATGCCCTTCAGGTCGTGCGCCTGTGCGTGACGCGGGTCGAGCTCGATCACCCGCCGGCAGTAGTGCACGACCTGACGCAGCCGCCGCGTGCGCTCCGCTTCCTCGAGCGAGGCGTTGCGCGCGTTGTTGCGCTCGAGGCTCGTGAACGTGTTGACGGCAAGCCCGTAGATCGCCTCCGGGCGCTCGCGGTTCAGCGTCGCCGAGCGCGAGAACGCGACGGTGGCCGCGTCGGTGCGGGCTCGGAAGGCCGCCTCCGGGTCCGCACCCTGGCCGACGTGGTCCGACGCTTCGATGGCTCGCGTCTCGGCGCGTGCGAGCTGGCTGTAGACGACGCCGAGGTTGTAGAACCCGAGATCGAAGGTCTCGTCCTCCGCCACCGCCTCGAGCAGTCGCGCCTCGGCTTGCTTGAGGTTGCTCGCCCGATCCTTCGGGGTCCGCAGGCTGTCCCAGTAGAGCTCGAGATAGGCCGTGAACGCGCGGACCGCCCGCCAGCGGACGGATCGCTGCAGCGTGAGATCGGTGAACATGCGCAGCGCCAGCTCGGACACCATCGGGTTCAGGAACGCCTTGCTCGCCGCGTCCACGGCCGTCTCGGGGCCGTCGACCCGCCACGTGAAGTTGCCGCCGAGGCCGGCGATCTGGGTGGTGAGCGTCGGCCCGCCCCCGGCCTCGGTCCGGTGGACGCTGCCGAGCACGCGCGGCCCACGAACGAGGCGTCCGAGACCTGCGACGAACGGGCCGATGGGGATGCGGAGCGGACCGACGTCCAGCTTCGCCTCCGTCGCCACGGCGCCCTTCAGGACCTCCCCGACGTCATCGGCGCGGACGGAGAGGAAGGCGCCCGCCTCGGTCCCGCGCGCGCCGCTCTGCGCCCGCACGCCGACGGAAGCGGGCGTCGACAACTGGTCGTTGACCCGGCCGTAGATGTCGCGCAGACGTCCCAGCTCGGCGACCAGCAGGGTGGCGAGGCCCTTCACCGCCTGCGCGTCGGCGCTCGTGTAGTCGACGAACTCCTCGACGACCACGCGCTCTCGCGCGCGGAGGAGCCACTGCACGACGAGGATGCCCCCGGCGAGCAGAAGCACCCGCAACGGCGTCCACCACGGGTCGACGTTCGGCTCGTCATCGATTCCGAGCCAGGGCCAGACGCCGAGGTCGCTCGCGACCCCGAGCGACCAGTCGAGCGCAGCCGGCAGCAGCAGCAGGACGAGGGCGACGACGGTCAGCCACCAGAGCGCCGCTCCCCAACCCCGGCTGCTTCGCCGCATGAGCGACCCGCCGGCTCGCGCGACCCACAAGGCGACCCGCCGGTCGACCACGGCGACCGGCTCCCACCAGGTGGCCAGCTTCGATCGCCAGCGCTCCGACTGCGGCGTGTCCACCGGTCCTGTCGTGCGGTTCTGCGCCGCGGACTCCTCGGGTGCCATGCGATACCTGCGCGCAATCCTTCGGCACACGCAGGGCATTCGTCAACCGGCCGAGCCACTTCCTGCGGGGCGAGTGGACCCGCGGACTCCGGAGATGTCCGCGCGCGGACCTAGAGCCGGCGTGGCCGGTTCAGACCAGGCTCGAGTTGGGCCCGCTCACGGCGGCGACGACGAGCCGGATGCCCTGCGGCGGCGCGGGCGCGCGCGATCCGCGTGGCGGAGCCCACGTCGTCCGCGGAGATGTTCCCGTGCCAGCGGGCCTGCGTGTCCTGATCGAGTCCGACGATGAGGTAGGTCATGGCTGCCCCTGAGACCGGCCCGCGCCCGGGTGTATTCCCCGCCTCCGGTCTCAGCCCGACGTGAGGCCGAGGATCAGCTGGGCCGTCTCGAGCGGGACGTCGAGCTGGGGGCAGTGCCCGACGCCGTCGAGCTTCACCCAGTCGGCGTGCGGCAGCCATTCGGTGCGGTAGCGCGCCGCGGCGCTCGGCCACGGCAGCAGCCGGTCCGCGGTGCCCCACACGATGCGCACGGGGCAGGCGATGCGCTCGGCGTCGAGGCCCCACTCCGCTCGCAGCGCGTGCTCCAGGAGGGCCGCATCACACCGCGCCACGCCGCGCAGCTGGTGGGCGAGCAGCTCGCCCGGAACGTGCTCGAAGCGCGACGCGAGGTACTGCGTCGCGCGGCGCCGGCCGTCTTCGGTGGCCATGATCGCGTCCGCATGCGGCGCGAGGGCCCTGGCGAGCTCGAGCAGCGTCGCCTGGAACCGGAGCAGCTCCCGGTGGGAGTCGTCGGACCGCGCCCAGCCGCCCGCGGGGGCCAGCGCCACGACGGTCCGCGCCCGCCCGCGAGCGGCGAGCCGCAGCGCGACGTACCCGCCGAGCGAGTTGCCGACGAGGTGCGCGAGGTCGAACCCGGCTGCGTCCATCGCGTGCTCGACCGCGTCGACGAGCACGTCCACGTGGACCTGCCCGCCGATCGGCGTTCCGCCCGCGTGCCCGGCGAGCGTCGGCGCCAGCACGTCGTGCCGGCGCTCCAGCGCGGGCAGGACCAGCTCCCAGCTGCGCCACGTGTCGAGGAACCCGTGCAAGCAGACGAGCGGCGCCCCGGAGCCGCCGCGGTGCGATGGCGTGAAGGTCGCGGACAGGCCCCCGACGCTACCGCCCGAGCCAGCCACGGACCGTCGCGTGGTGTGGCCGCCATGCGCTCCACACGTCCACCGCCCACGCGCGGACCTGGTCGCCATGGTGCGCCTCCTCGACGTCGAGGACGTCCCGGACGGTCAGCGTCCCGTTGGGCCGGGGTGGCTCCAGCCAGTGCAGCGGCGGGAGGCGGGAGAGGATCGGCCCCAGGCGCGCCGTGACGTACGCGGGTGGATGCCCGTGGTCGAGCATGAGGTGCAGGGCGATGAGGTGCACGGCGACGGACTGCATCGCGCGTCGTCCGGGGCGCCCGGGGTGCTGGACGGCGTACGCGTCGACGCTGAGGCGGTGCCCCTCCCGCAGGTTGAGCGGCCCGTACTCGCGGGCCAGGAGCTCGCCGTAGCGCGCCCAGCAGGCGGCCGAGGCCCCGATGTAGGGGTGGGTCGGGCCGGGGTGGGCGGGCAGCGCGAGGCCGCAGCCCGGGCAAGGCTGCGGCTCGCCGTTCGCCTCCGGTGCGGCGCGGGTCGGCCGGTTCACCGCGCGACGCGGATCCGCCCGGCGCCGGCCTCGGCCGGCGGCGGCGATTCGGCCGCCGACCGGCCGGACGGTGCGAGGCGCAGCGTGCCGACCTGGACGGACTCGCATCCCGACATGAGGTCCAGGACGGCCGCCGAGCGGTCGGCGACGACCGCATCGAGGCCCTGCCCGCAGCTGACGCTGTCCACCTCGCCGTCGTTGGCGATCACCGTGTCGCCGCCGTCGAGCGCCGTGATCGTGTCGCGCCCCGGGCCGCCGCGCAGGAGGTCGCGCTCCTCGATCCCGGGACCGTCGGCGTCGGTTCCGGTGATCGTGTCGGCGCCGCCGTTGCCGTTCAGCTGCACGCCGACGGGCGACGCGGGGTGCGCCTTGAGCGTGTCGCCGGCGCTGCCGCCCGCCGCCTGCTCGACCTGGCGGAGCTCGTCGCCCTCGCCGGCCTCGCCGTCATCGGCGCCGCCGTCGGACAGGGTGACCGTCACCGGGCGGGCGCGGGCGTCGTACAGCACCGTGTCACGGTCCCCGCCGCCGAACATCCGGTCGGCGCCGTCGGCGGTCGAGCCCGTCAGGAAGAAGTCCGGGCCGCCGTTGCCGCTGAGGACGTCGTCGCCCCCGAGCCCGGTGAACCGCTCCGTCACGGCGTCGTTGCTGCCGTTGAGCGAGTCGCCGTGCCGGGAGCCGAAGAGATCCTCCACGTCGGGGGCGATGCTGTCACGATCGGCTCCTGCGCGGCCGTCGTTCTCCCGGCCGTCCTTGGTCACGGTGACGCCGCGCGTCGCCGTCGTGTAGCTGGCCGTGTCGCGGCCCGACCCGCCGACGAAGGTGACGTGCGAGTTGCCCGTGGCCTGGCCGCCCTCGTACACGTCGTCATCCTCGCCGCCGGCGTAGCGGATTGGAACGCTCGCGGTGGTGAGGAGCGAGTCGTCGCCGCCACGGAGGAGGGCCGTGATCCGGTTGGCGCCCGAGCAGACGGCTCCCCCGAAGCCGGTGACGCAGCCCTGCCCGGGCGAGACTACCCGCGTGTCCTTGACCAGCAGGCGGCCATCGGCGAGCTGCGAGACGCTCACGATGTTGTCCTCCCCGCCGCCGTCGAGGATCTGGAGGTCGGTTCCGTTGACGTTGGCCACGCTCGCGCCGGCGGCCGCCGGGAGCGCGAAGGCGGCGAAGGCGGGCAGCGCGGCGGCGACGGCCAACCGTCGCATGAGGTGCGGATGCGGCATGTGGTGCTCCTTGTGGCGAGAGGGTGGGTCGGTTCGATGCGCCGCCAGCCTCCCGCCGTGATCGCCGCTCGTCATCGCCGCTTCGGGCCATCCGCTCGCCGGATGACCGCGACGGGCCATCGACCTCTAGGGTTGGCCGTGGCGATGCAGCGAGCGGTCGCGCCCGGCGAGGTCGAGCAGGAGATCCGCTTCTGCGCGGTGGACGGCGCGCGGCTGGCGTACGCCACGGTCGGCCGGGTCCGGCGCTGGTGCTGCCCGCCCTGTGGATCAGCCACCTCGAGCTCGAGTGGGGCTTCCCGGAGTTCCGCGCCTTCGTCGCCGCGCTGGCACGCGAGCGCACCGTGATCCGCTACGACCGGCTGGGCACGGGCTTGTCCGATTGGCATCCGGCCGCGCTCGAGCGCGGCATCGACGCCGAGGTGCGCACGCTCGAGGCGCTGACCGCCGCCCTGGGAGTGGCGGACCTGTCGCTGCTGGGCATCTCGCTGGGCGGCTCGGCGGCGGCGGCGTTCGCGGCGCGCCACGCCGAGCGGGTGCGCTGCCTGGCGCTTGTGGGGGCCTTCGCGCACGGCGCCGCGATCGCGCCGGCGCCGCTGCGCGACGCGCTCGTGGCGACCGTGCGCGCCCACTGGGGGGCCGGCTCGCGGGCCTTGAGCGACATGTGGCTTCCGGGCGCCGACGCGCACACGCGCGAGCGCTTCGCGGCGCTGCAGCGCGCCGCGGCCGGCCCCGACGCAGCGGCCGCGCTGCTGGAGGCGGTGTACCGCGCGAACGCGCGCGACGCGCTGGGCGCCGTGCGGCCCCCGGCGCTGGTCCCATCGCCGGGGCGACCGGGCGATCCCGTTCGCCGCCGGACGCGAGC
>Ga0136615_10000820_pt1 | contig 14468 bp, 15 predicted proteins | sample AntDrymUQ2882206_2_FD_106647 | JGI IMG/M metagenome (GOLD analysis project Ga0136615, IMG submission 106647) | Polar desert sand microbial communities from Dry Valleys, Antarctica - metaG UQ288 (22.06) | ecosystem: Environmental > Terrestrial > Soil > Desert | place: Antarctica: Dry Valley...
AGCTCGAAGAAGCGGGTGGAGATCTTCTCCCCGAACCCGTCTATGTCCATCGCGGACTTCGACGCCCAATGGATGATGTGCTCCAACGCCTGCGCCGGGCAGCGGGTGTTCACGCACCGCGTCACCGCCTCGCCCTCCGGTCGCGAGACCGGCTCCCCGCACACCGGGCACTCCGTCGGCATCTCGAAGGCGCATTCATTGCCCGTTCGTTCCTCGGAGACGGTGCGGACGACCTGCGGGATCACATCCCCCGCCCGCTCCACCACCACGGCGTCGCCTATGAGAATGTCCTTCTCCTTGATGTAGTCCTCGTTGTGCAGCGTGGCGCGCGAGATCCTCACCCCGCCGATGTTCACCGGCTCCAGCGCCGCCTGCGGCGTCAGCGCCCCGGTGCGTCCGACGTGCACGAAGATGTCCTCGACCCTCGTGCGGCCAGCCAGCGGCTCGAACTTGTAAGCCATCGCCCACCGCGGCGCCTTCTGTACCGAGCCCAGGGCCTCCTGCTGCTCGCGGGAGTCCACCTTCACCACCACGCCATCTATCTGGTAACCGACGCTAGTGCGCTTCCGTGCCCACCGCTCGCACGCCTCGACGACCGAGTCTATGGAGTCGTGTACCTCATACGGGTTCACGCGCAGCCCGTGACTCTTCAAGGCGGCGAGCGACGCCGAGTGGCTCTCGTACTCTCCATAGCCCTCCCCGACGCCGTACAGGAATACGGTCAGGGGGCGGGCAGCCGTATTCTTGGGGTCAAGTTGACGGATAGAGCCCGCCGCCAGGTTGCGGGGGTTGGCGTAGGTTGGTTTGCCTTCGGCCTCCTGCCGCTGATTCAGCTTCTCGAATTCTTCGAGCCCTATGTACACCTCGCCGCGCGGCTCCAGGACTTCCGGCGGGTCGCCGTCGAGTTTCTCCGGGATGGAGCGGACGGTGCGCAGGTTGGCCGTCACGTCCTCGCCGGTCGTGCCGTTGCCCCGAGTCGCGCCCCGGACGAACCATCCGTCCTCGTAGCGAAGCGAGATCGCCAATCCATCTATCTTCAACTCCGTGACGTACCGGAGCCGCTCTTCCTCCTCGGGGCCGAGCCGGCGCCGCACGCGGGCGTCCCAATCCCGGAGGTCGCCGCTCTTGCGGGCATTGGAGAGGGAGAGCATGGGGACGGCGTGTCGGACTTCCTCGAACCCTTCCAGCGGCTCGCCGCCCACCTTCCGCGTCGGGGAGTCGGGGGTGACAAGTTCGGGGTGATCTTTCTCCAGGTCTTCGAGTTCTTTGTAGAGGGCGTCGTACTCGGCGTCGGAGATTTCCGGCGCGTCCTCTATGTAGTAGCGCCGCCCGTGATAACGGACCTGCTCTCGAAGCTCCTCGATCCTCTCCCGCATGTCCCCGTTCCCGGCCACGGGAGAATTATACGCGGCAGCGGACACCGTCCCAACAGGCTACCGGATATCCCGGAGCGTCGTATATACTGCTCCGGTTATGGACAAACGGCGCAGAAGAGAAGACTGGGAGCCAAAAAGACAGGAGCCCTGGTCCCTCAAGGAATTCGAACGGTCTCTAGGGGAGGAGGTCTCGGTCTCCACGGAGTTCGACCTGCCCCTGAGCGTCCTCGTCGCCCGCTCGCAACACAAGTGGACACCCGAAAACATGCGCCAGATAGTCAGCTTGCTGCGCAAGGGTGACCTCATCACCCGTCCGGCGCCCGAAGAGATCGTCATAGCCCTCCCGAATACCATGCTGAATGACGCGAAGGTCGTGGAACGCCGCCTGCGCAAAGTCCTTCCTGAATCCGCCATCGGCATCGCGTTCCAGGAAGCGGGCGACACCGCCCACGGCCTCCTGTACCGTGCCCGAACCGCCGCGGATCGGGAGAATATCTCCCGCTAACCTCGCCCCAGGGTGCGCAGGGGCAGCGTACACTCATCAGGACAGATCAAAGCCCAGTCCTCTTCATAGTCCCGTCCGGAAGCTCCGGGTCAGTCTTCCACGACCGCCGCGCTACCCGACCGAGGCTCCGGCGGCGTTCACGAAGTCCACGGAAACCTCATCAGTCCGCTTCTCGTACCGGCCAGTCGAGCCTGCGGCCTTTCTGGTCTTCGAGGTGAATGTCTCTCCCTCTCAGACCCTCGCCCCGCACCACCGCCACGGCGTATGGATACGTCAGGGCCTGCGTCAGCATGGCGTCAGGTGGCGGATCTTTCAATGAGAGCCGAACCGTCGCCCGGTCACCCGCGACGCGCACTGATTGGATCTTGACGGAGTACCCGCCCGTCGGCTTCTCTCCCCAGAAGACCGCGAGGTAGGTTCCCGCTCCAGCGTCGGGTATTCTCGTGCCCACCGCCCGTGACAGATCGGCAGCCGAGGAAGCCAGCAACAATCGCGGACGCTTCGGTCCCTGTCCCGGCGCTTCGGAGCCGAGTTGCTCTACCCTCGATCCACCGGATGGCTCTTCGTCGGGTCCGGTGGTCTCCGGCGAGGAGGCTTCCATGCCCGATGTGATCTCGTCCCCGGCGGACTCGGGAGGACCGTTGGATTCGGGCCGGTCTTCGGGTTTGCTGGAGTCACCGCCGGACGAGCAGGCGGCGAGTATCACGGAAAGCAGGATCAGGGTCACGCAAACCATCGCTCGCGCCACGAGCGGCTACGGGTTTCCGTAATGTTCACGGACGGCTTCGTCGAACTCGCCGGAGGTCTCTCGCATCTCTGGGGCGGAGGCGATGGTCTCCGTATCGTATGGAACGGTGACGCTTTCTTCCTCGGCGTCTACTTCGATCCGGTCGGCTGGCACGGCCCTTCCATTCACGGAGATGTACTTGAGGATGTCGCTCGGGGCGTCGTAGACGGTCGCCTCGACCTCCCCGGCCTTCTCGCCCCTGGCGTCGTAAACACCGTAGCCTTCGAGCGCGGTGTACGGGTTGCCGGGACCGTGATCTGCATCTTCCACGATCTCACCTCCGATGGCGAGGGTGTCTGGATGCGCGTATCATAACCCGGACGTGGGCGGCAGCAAGAGCAACCGGCGCAACGCGCGCGTCTCGAAGGCGCTCTCGCTCCTGTACCTGGGGCTCGTGGCGGTTTCGCTGCTGCTCGTCCACCGGCCTTCCTACGAGCCCGGCGTGTCCTTCGTGCTCCTTTACCTGGTGGCCGCGGTCGCGGTGACGGCGGCGGTCGCCCTGTTGCTCTTTCCCACGGACCAGTTCACCGAAGGTTTCTGCGCCGCCATCTATGTGTTCTGGGCGGTCTTCGTCGCGCTGGCGGTCTTCTTCTCCGGTGGTGTGTCGAGCGAACTGCACGCGCTGTACTGGCCGTTGCTCCTGGTGGCGGCATTGCATGGGTCGTGGCGGATCGGGCTTGCGGCCCTTCTCTCCGTGCTCGCCGGGTACGTGCTGGCGATGCTGCCTGCCATCCTGGGAGACGCGGCGGACGCCGAGGACCCGGTCTTGATCTTCTTCCGCCTCGGTGCCTTCGCGCTCGCGGGCCTCTTCACCCTGTTTGCGGCCCGTAGTCTGATGGATTCCGAGACCTCCGATGAAGGATATTCCGTGGACGAGGACGGCTCGGTTTTGGTGGAGAAGGTGACGGAGGAGATCGAAGCGCGCCGGGACGCGCAGGTGACTATCGTCCTGATAGACCCAGGCCGCAAGGTGGAGGACCTGGATCTACTCCTGGAACGGGTACGCTCCCGTATCGGGGAGCCGGTGCTGCTCGGGGAGGGTTCGGTGTTCGGGGTGGTCCTCTCCGGCCTCGACGACCGGGGGGTGGAGAGCGCGGCGCGGCGGGCCCTCGCGGCGGCCAGCTCGCTTGGCTCGGAGGAGACGCGGGTGGGGGTGGCCGTCTACCCGCGCGACGCCCGCTCGCCGGAAGACCTGCTGGCGGCGGCCGGGCAGGCGCTTGAGGCGGCCTTCGAGTCCGAGTCTCCAAGCGCGATAGTGTTCGCTGGCAGAAGCGCGCCCCAAGGGAGGGGGCCGAAGGGAGGCTCGCAGGCCACTCCGTAACCCGGCTATCGGGACCGATGAAACCCTTTCGGGAGCCGGACGTACCGATGATATAATCGAAAATGAATTTTGGCGTTCACTCTGCCGGGGGGTAGACGGCTCACATGGGAAGATTTACGAGATCCATACGCGGTTTCTTCGGGAGGTTCCTCTCGGGGGTGGAGCAGCGCAACCCGGAGATCCTGCTAGAGAACGCCGTGCAGGACGAGCTGGAGAACCTCAAGAAGCTCCAGATCGCGGCGGCCCGCACGATGGCCTACGAGAAGATGCTCACGAGCGACGCCGCCTCAAAACAGAAGATCATCGCCGCCAAGGAACGCCAGGCCCGCGAGCTTGCCTCCCGCGGACAGCGCGGGGCCGCCGTCGAGGTCGTCCAGCAGAAGCAGGAGGCCCAGAACAGCCTGGTGGAGATCGAAGGCCGCCTTGAGGAGGCCCGCCGCAACTCGCAGGAGATGGAGCGGGCGTTCCGGGATCAGGAGCGCCGCTACAACGACACCGTGCGCGAGCGGGCGGCCCTGATGGAGGAGCACCAGCGTTCCCGCGCCTTGCGCACCGCCAACGAGGCCCGCGCCAGCATCTCCCTGACCGACTCATCCCGCGATCTGGAGAAGGCCCGACAGGCTATCCGGCAGTCCTCCTTCGAGGCCGAGGCCGTCGGGGAACTCGGGGTGAGTGAGACGGAACGGGAGATCGCCGCCGCCGAGATAGACCTGAAGCGCCTCGACGCCGAGCGGGAGTTGGAGATGATGGAGATCCAGATGGGACTCCGCGAACCCGAGGCCGTCGAGGCCGCCCCGGCGGAGGAGATCCCCGCCGAAAACGATAACGCGCGATCCGCCGGAGAGCGCCGGGAGGAGAGTCCGCGTGGCTAACGTCCCGGCCCGGCGGAAGAGGAGCCTGTCGGGCCACGTTTTGCGTCTGATCCCCTTCGGGTCTTTCGCCGGCCTGACCGCGCTTATGGCTATCCCACCGGAAACGAACCTCATCCTCGCGGGCCTGTTCGGCGCGGGCGCCGCTTTCACGGGAGCGCGGCTCGTGGAAGGGCGGAGCAACCCGCGCAAGGAGTTGTCGCGGTGGGCGCGAGAGAACGTCGCCGAGCTAAACCGGGTGGCGAGGGAGGACCGGACGGCTGCTCCGCAGATGAAGCGCATCCGGGCTTTGCAGGATGGGGTTCTGGAGAGTTGGGAGCTTCTGCCGGGAGAGTACCGGCCGCTACTGGATGAGGACATCTTCACGATAGTCGGGGAGGTCGAGGGTACGGCGCGGCTGGCGCGGAGGCGGGCGGCCCTGCGGCGGCACCTGGAGAGCGTGGACCGGGGCGGCGTCAGGCGCCGCATAGAGGGGCTGGAGAAGGACCTTGCGTCGCTGGAGCCTGGTTCCGCGATGTGGACCGCCTTCGAGAGCGTCCTGGGCGAGCGGCGCGGAGAGCTTGAAAACTACCAGGACATATTGAACGGCATCAGCGTCATCAACGCCCAGTTGGAGGGCGCGGAGAGCCTGCTCGGCAACCTGCGCGGCGAGTTGCTTGCCCTGGATACGAGCCTCGGGCCGCCTTCGCTGGAGTCTGGCCTGGTGCATCTCAGGGAGCGCGTGGCATACTTCCGAAAGGGGTTGGACGAGGTGACGCGGGCCGTTGACCCATTGCCGGACACCGACATGAAGCAGGTGAGTACACGATGACCGATGACAGACGCGGCAGGCGAGAGAGAAACGCGCAGCAGAAGGGGATCTTCTCCCGGATGTTCGCCCCGGACGAGGCTGGGGATGAGACCGCCACCTATTCCTCGGGCGAGACGGGGGTGAGGGTGTCGGGACGGCCTCGCGAGGAGTGGCAGGGCTTCACCGTCGAGCGGGCGGTGGAGATCATAGACGAGCTTCCGTCAGAGGTCCCGCGCAAGAGCGCGTACCGCATCGTGCTGGGGACCCTCGTCGCCGCCGGCATAGACGTGGAGGCCCTGGAGAGTTCGACCCGCGCCGGTGAGTCCAAGCTAACCTCTGAGATAGACCTCTCCGAGCAGCGCATTCGGGACCTCGAAAACCGGACCAATGAGGTTGTCGCCTCTCTGGAGGACCAAATCCGGAAGGCCCGCGAGGCCCAGGAATACGGGGTCCGCGATGAGGAGGATAGGATCTCCCGCGCCCGCGACGGCATTGACGACATCGAGAAGGTGCGGGACTTCTTCGGCTTTCCAGAGCAGCCGGAAGAGCACTCCGAAGAGGACCCTGGCGACTACGGAGGCTACGCCGGGGAGGACGAGGGCGTCGTCGGCGACGAGACTCAGGTGATGGAGCCGGTTGACCCGGACGACCCGGACGAAACCCAGGTCCTTCGCCCACGGGGACCGCTCTCCCGGGATTGGGACACTCGTAGGAACCGGGAGGACCGTGATCAGTGAGCATCCCGCGTCGCCTGGGGCGGCTCGCCCGGGGCTTCGTATCCACCCTCCAGGATGACGACCGCTTCCGGGAGACCCTGAGGACCGGCCGGGACCGTGGCGAGACCCTCAAAGACACCTTTGGGGGAGCATTCTCAGCCGCGTGGCGGGGCGCCGCGGAGGAATGGCGGGCCGCGGAGGAACGGCACGCCGAAGAGCGGCGCGCCCACGAGCAGGCCGCCGGGGAGCACGATTCTGGTAGCCAGGCTTCCGGTAGCTGGCGCGCCACATCCTCGCCTTTCATACCGCGAAGGTATCCTCTCAACGTCCTCTCCGCATACAACCGGCTCGGCCTCGAACCGGGGGCTCCCATCGAGGAGATCCACCGCAAGCGCAGGGAGTTGGTCAAGCGCTACCACCCCGACCGTTTCACCGATCCCGGCAAACAGGCCAAAGCCGAGCGGCTGACGGCCGAGATCAACGGCGCCCACGACACCATCATTCGTCACCGGTACAAATAACCCGGCCCCTCCGGGACGAAAAACGGACGATGGAGCGCTGCGACCCGCCTCGTATACTCGCGTCTGGAAGGTGTTTTCCGGGACGAGGAGGCACGAATGCGCTACGGATTCATCATCCCCAAAGGAGACCCGCTGACCGTCGCGGATCTCGCCCGCGAGGTGGAAGAAGTGGGCTGGGACGGGGCTTTCTACTGGGACGGCATCTGTGTCGGCGCGATGGATACCTACGACCCGTGGGTCGTGATGGCGGCGATGGCGATGCGCACGGAGCGCGTCCGCCTCGGGGCCATGCTCACGCCCCCGGCCCGCCGCCGCCCGTGGAAGCTCGCCCGCGAGACGATGACGCTAGACCACCTCTCTGGCGGACGCCTCGTCTTGCCGGTGGGTCTGGGCGCCACCGACGATGGCGGCTTCTCGAAGGTGGGGGAGCCCGTGGATCGGAAGGTCCGGGCCGAGCTTCTGGACGAGAGCCTGGAGATCCTCACCGGCCTGTGGAGCGGCGAGCCGTTCTCCTACGAGGGCAAGCATTATCATCTTGAAGAGATGACGTTTCTTCCTCCGCCGGTGCAGCGTCCGCGAGTCCCGATCTGGGTGGTCGGAGCCTGGCCCAGCAAGAAGTCCATGAACCGCGCCCTGCGCTACGATGGCCTTCTCGCCTACACTACCCGTGGTGAGGTGACGCCAGAAGACATCCGGGCGATGAAGGATTACGTGGAGGAGAACCGGCCCGAAACCTCGCCCTTCGACATCGTATGGGAGGGCGAAACACCCGGCGATGACCTCGAGCGAGCGGCGTCTATCGTGCGTCCCTTCGCCGAGGCTGGGGCGACGTGGTGGATGGAGTCGCCGTGGACGCCGCCGAATGAGCCAGACGACCTGCGCGCCCGCATCCGTCAGGGGCCGCCGCGGATAGATCCAGACGAGGAGCCTAGCTGACGAGTTCCCCGCGCACCACGAGGCGGTTCTCGAAGGTGGGGATGGGGACGCAGCTTTGCAGTGAGATCACGGTTCGGCCCGGCTCTGGGTAGGTGACCCAGTAGTCTGAAGGGCGGACGGTCATGCGGTCGTAGACGCGGAAGGTGTATCTCTTGCCGGAGTCGTCGCGGACGAGGATCTCATCTCCAGGCTTCATCTTCTCCAGGTGCCGGAATGCGTATTGAACTCGGGTCCACTCGAATCCCAGGGCGTGGCCTGCGATGAAGGTGTTAGACCCCTCCTCCCACGGCACGCCGGACGTGTCCAGGCGGAGGATGCCTTCCCGGTCCAGGTCCGCCTGCGTGCCGCCAGACCGCACCACTACGTTCTCCAGACCCAGCCGCGGTACCGTGAGCCGGATCTTCTCCGCCGTCCCGGCGGCGCCCACCGAAGGAGCGTCTTCCTTATCATCTCCCGCCAGGTTCTCCCCGAGCAGCGTGCGAGTGGATACCGTCTCCTGCGCCGGCCGCAACTCGACCGACGCCGTGTCCGTGTTCGGGACGATTGGCAGAGTGAGGAGCGCGAGCGCCGCGAGTATGATCAGGGGTACGAAACCTTGGAGACTTCTAGGCATCATGGATGATTGTACCAGCGGGCATGGATAAGCCGGTAGAATGGGCGCATGAGGATAGGGGCCCTGATCGAAGAGTTCTCCGCCCACCTGGGCGATGACGAGCACACCAGCCCGCGCACGGCGGAGTTCTACGAGGCTGACCTAAAGGAGTTCGCCCGCTTCCTGGCCGGGAAGGGGATCGTCGAGGCTGACGGTATCGGGGTGGGCGCGGTGATGGATTTCCGCAACCATCTGTTGGGGGAGCAACGCAAGCGTTTCACCGTCTACCGCAAGGACGCCGCCGTGAGGCGTTTTTTGGACTGGGTGAGGACGAGCACGGACGCGGAGCTGGACTTCGACCCCATAGAGCCCATGCATCAGCCGCTCGACCAGCAGATCACCTTCCTCGAAGACGAGGAGGCCGTGCAACTCCTCTCCTTCCCCATCAATCGTCCCGAAGACGCCAGGGACGCTGTCGTGATACGCCTCATGCTCGACACCGGCGTGACGGTCGGGGAGATAAGGGGTCTCCTGCGCTCCGACCTCGACCTCGAAGCCGCCCAGATTCACCTCGGAGGTCCCGGCTCCCACCTCGCCCCGCGCACGCGCCGCATCTCCGGGGAGGCGGTCGGGACGCTCGGGAATTACCTCGGCATGCGCCACGACGAGACGCCGGAGCTGATCGTGGGCCGGGCGGCGCGGCCCGTGGTGACCTCGAAGGCGCTGCAAAGCGCGATCTGGAAGCGGTGCGAACAGGTCGGCCTGTGGCGCGTATCCCCGATGGTCTTGCGCCATACCTTCGCTATCAGGCTCCTCCGGCGCGGCGCGACGTTGAACGAGTTGAAAGAGGCCCTCGGCGTCCGCGACACGACCAATATCGGGGTGTACAAGAAGTTCGTCTAGCCGGGAGGCTCCCGGCTAGAGAGTTTCCCCATCGCCGGGTCTACCTTCTCAGGCGGCGCGCCCTCGTTAGCCGGGGATTGGTGGCCGTGTCTCCCGCTCCGTCCTCGGCCGGCAGCCTCTCCGTGCCTCGCGCCCATTCCTTCCCCGCCTCCCTCGGCGGGCTCACCTGCTCGGCGCGTCTCGGTGGAACGTCTCGTGGCGCTTCCGCCCTGCTAGCGCGGGCTGGAGGAGCCTCCTCGAACCGCTCGGCGGTCTCCTGTCTCTCGCCCGGCTCGACGTCTATTCTGATGTCGGTGGCGAGTTCCTCTTCCAGGAGCGGGTCCGGATGCGACGCTGTGGGGCGTTCCTGTTCGGGGGTCAGCGGGCTCGCCAGCCCGAAATAACCGTGGACACGGGCTTCCAGGTCGGGCGTGAGGTCCTCGTTGTCTCCCAGGCTCGGCGCGTGACGGACCTGGTCCGCCTCGCCCGAGATCTCCACGACCTGGCGCTTGTCGTTGATGCGGATGATCTCCAGCGGCACCAGCACGACCCTCGCCTCCAGAAGTCCTGTCTTGACGCCTATATAGAGTGGGTGATCCACCTCGTCCACGAAAAGCTCGTCGGCCTTGCCGATGTTCTCGTAGTGAGCATCGTAGACTCTGTAACCCTCGTGGTCCCTCTTGAACTCCGCGAATGGATCCCCATGCTCCCCGTAAACCATCGCACCTCCATCTCTGCCAGCCGTTTTCGTGCCGGTCATCACATTCTAACGGTCTAGTCAATCGAGACACGAGAAGACCCCGGATCGTTACATCTTGCAGTAAGGCGAACCAGGCCAGCGGTTCACGCGTACCTGCGCGTGGGGATACGATCCGTGTAACCGGGGACGGACGAGGTGAGTCTAGGCAGGTGAGGAAGGCTAAAAGATATGAATCCTTTCGTGAACTGTATGCGCTTTTGCAAACGAGGGATCGAAAAACTACGAGGCAAACCGGAGGTTGGATCACCATGAAGGTTTGTACACCTGAGTAAAGTGGAATAACGGCTATCAAGACACTTTTTACTCATGGGAACGGGGAGAATACGTTGTCATCCGAAGACCCAAATCAGGCGGCGGAGACCCAGCAGCCGCAACAAGACGCGCCGGAGCAAGACGCGCAGCAGGACGGCCAGGCGCCCCAGCCCCCTGATTCCGAGGAGAACACCCGTTATGAGCAGAACCTGACCGACCAGGAGATAGCGGACAACGCTCCCGTTCGGAAGAACGATCCGCGCACCTCGGTCCAGAAGGTCGAGGAGTACCGGTTCGCGAACAACATACCCGGTGATCAGACTGTCCCCGAGAAAGCCTACGCGGATTACACGTTGCATTACGACGATGACACGGCCGTGATGAACGGCAAGATCCCCGATGTGTTCCTGGACGTGCCGGTCGTCAAGGTGGATGAGATCAACTTCGAAGTCAACGACTTGCGGGCGAAGGTCAACCTCTTCGCGAAGGTGCTCGACTTGGTGGAGCTATCGGTCGGGGTAGACCTGTACATCGGTCGGGTGAAGCTGGTGATACAGGGCGTTGAGGCGCAAGCGCTCCTCAAGGTCCGGCTCGACAACGTGACCGCTATCCTGGACCGGGTCCTCACTACCATAGATCGCAACCCCCAGATAGTAGAGAAGCTCGTGGATAGCGTGGGTTCCGCGGTCGAGGATATCGGAGAAGGTGCCGGTTCCGCAGTCGAGGATGTCGGTGCGGGCGCCGGAGAGCTCGTGGGCGATGGCCTCAACTCGGCAGTCGAAGACATCGGCTCCGGCGCAGGTGATTTGGTTGGAGAAGGGCTCAACTCGGCGGTCGAGGACATCGGTGAAGGCACCGGCGCCCTGGTAGGCGAAGGGGTCAACTCGGCAGTCGAAGACATCGGCTCCGGGGCGGGCTCCGCGGTCGAGGACGTTGGCGAAGGCGCCGGCCAGATGGTGGGCGAAGGACTCAACTCGGCGGTCGAGGACATCGGTGAGGGCGCCGGTTCCGCAGTTGAAGACGTAGGAGAGGGCGCCGGCTCGGCTGTCGAGGATGTAGGCGAAGGTGCCGGTTCGGCCGTGGAGGATGTCGGCGAAGGAGCGGGTTCTGCTGTCGAGGACGTAGGCGAGGGAACTGGCTCGGCCGTCGAAGACGTGGGGGAAGGCGCCGGAGAAGCCGTGGAGAGCACTGGAGAAGCCGTCGAAGACGTTGGCTCTGGCGCGGGATCTGCGGTGGAAGATGTTGGTGAGGGCGCCGGAGAAGCTGTCGAGAGTACCGGCGAGGCGGTAGAGGACGTAGGGGAAGGTACAGGCCAGGCGGTCGAAAGCACCGGAGAAGCCGTCGAGGACGTTGGAGAGGGCGCGGGCGAGGCCACCCAACAGGTAGGCGAGGGCGCTGGTCAGGCCGCGCAAGAGGTCGGCGAAGGAGCGGGAGAGGCCGCCGGGGAGGTTGGACAGGGTGCCGGACAGGCAGCCCAAGAAGTAGGCGAGGGAGCCGGGCAAGCTGCGCAAGAGGCCGGAGAAGGAGTCGGACAGGCCGCCGAGGGCGCGAGCGAGGCAGCTCAGGGAGTTGGAGATACGGCGGGGCAGGCAACGGAACAAGTGGGTGAAGTAGCGCAGGGAGCCCAGGAAGCCGTCGATCAGGCTACAGGTCAAGCCGAGGGCGCGGTGGACCAGGCGGGCGGTGTAGCCGACCAGTCCACGGAAGAAGCTGATGGAACGTCGGGGCAGGCAACGGATGAGGTCGGCCAGGCCGCGGATGGAGCGGTACGGGACGCTGAGGGACAGGCGCCAGATCAAGATGGACAGACTGTGCAAGAGGCACGGGACACCGCAGGACAGGCGACCGGCCAAACGCAGGACTCTACAGGGCAGGCTCAGGAGACCGCCGGTCAAGCTACTCAAGCCGTGGGTCAGTCCGCAAATGGAGCCGGAACCGCCGACGGAGAGGGCGGGAGCGTGCAGCGCGCGGTGGACCAGTCTGGGGACATCATCGAGATCACCCTGAACGAAAACGGCGAGATAGTGGGCGAAGAACTGGTCGGCAACATCGGCAGCCTGCCGGTGGAGGAAGAGTACGTGGACGAAGAGGGCCGGAACGTGAGCCGGGTGAGGGACGAATCAGGGAACGCCCTGGAGCAAATATTCGACGACGGAGGGAACATAGTCGGCGTAAGAATTGTTTAAGAGGAAAGCGGAAACGCAAAGTCGAGAAACATTGGGCAGAGAGGAGAGATAGGTGACCGATAAACATACGGAGGCGTTGGAGAAGCTGAACCGGGGTATCCAGGAGTCCAGGCAGGAGGTCCAGCAACGGACGATGAACCTGGCTCAGGACTACTTCGGTGATTCGGCCGAGTCGCTCAAGCAGCAGATAAAGGAGAGCCGCGCCACGCTGGAGGGCCTGCCGGACCAGATTCCGGGGGGACGAGAAGAAGCCTTCCAGGCAATGTTCCAGGAGTTAATGGACAACTACTCGGCCATGGAAGAGTGCGTCAACGAGGCGCGGGACAACGTCGCCAACCTGGACACGGATCAGATCAGGCTCCAGGGAGAGGTCGAAGCCACGGACGCAGCCCGTCGCGAGGCGAAAGAGCGTGGCGTAGACCTCACAAAGGTCGAGGGCACCGGCACCGACGGACGTATCATCATCAGCGACGTGGTAGAGGCCGGCGAGGCGATGGAAGATGGAGCCGGCGGAGGGGCCGCGCAAGCAGCGCAGCAGCAGGCCGGTCAGGCGGCACAGGCCGCGCAGGACACTGCGGGGCAAGCCGCCCAGCAGACGCAAGACGCCGCCGAACAAGCAGCGGGACAGGCCCAAGACGCCGCCGGACAAGCAGCAGGTCAGGCACAGGATGCCGCCGGACAGGTGGCGGGACAGGCCCAGGATGCCGCTGGACAGGCCACCGATCAGGCCGGGCAGGTGGCCGGGCAGGCCACCGACCAGGCCGGACAGGTAGCGGGACAGGCCCAGGACGCTGCCGGAGGAGCCGCCCAGCAAGCACAAGACACCGTTGGCGGGCTTACTGGCGGCCTGACCGGCGGTGGCGGAGATGACGAGGAGGAAGGAGGCGGAGGACCTCTGGGAGGAGTCACGGATCAGGTCGGGCAGGCCGCGCAGGGCGTGCAGGACACTGCCGGACAGGCAGCGGGGCAGGCACAGGAAGCCGCTGGACAGGCCACCGATCAGGCAGGACAGGTAGCGGGACAGGCCCAGGATGCCGCCGGGGGAGCGGCGCAGCAAGCCCAGGACACCGCCGGGCAGGCAGCACAGCAGGGACAGGAAGCAGCGGGGCAGGCGACCGATCAGGCTGGACAGGCGGCCCAGCAGGCGCAGGACACCGCTGGTCAGGCTGCCCAGCAAGGGCAGCAAGCCGCGGGAGGAGACGGAGCCGAGGAACCGAAGGCCACGAACGCCGCCAGGCGTAAAGCGGAGGCGATGGGAGTGGATCTCTCCACGGTCGAAGGCACGGGCTCCGGGGGGCTCATAACCATCAAGGACGTGACGGGTTCCTGAAGCCGTGGAGAAGGAAGGTACAGGCAAGCCACGAAACCCGGACATCGCGCTCGACGCCGACGTGAGGATGCGCGAGCTGCGCTTCGAGAAAGCGCCGGAGCCGGAGGTGCGCTTCCGGGGCGACACCAGGCGTAACTCGGTGTGGGAGAGCAGACGCGAGGACCTGCCGGACGAGGTGCGGGAGGGCGTCATCTATCGCAACGCCGGAGTCCGGTTGCGGATCGCCAGCGAGATAGTCAATAGCGATCCCGGTTTTCAGAATAGTTTGAATAAAGAAAGGGTAAAGACGGATCAGGAATACCCTGAGAGAAAGGCCGAAGGGCAAGAAACCACGAGTAAGGAGAAAAAGTGACCGAAGGAACGCAGAACCCTCAGCAGCAGACGCAGGAGCAGCAGTACCTGCAACAGGCCCAGGACTTCTACGGGCAGTCGATGGGCAGGATAAAGGGCCAGATGCAGAGCGACAGCGCCCAGCTCGACAGCATAATGCAGCAGCTTCCCGAGGAGTCGCAGGCCCAGATTCAGGAGATGAGCGACTCCTACGCCCAGTTCGAGGGCACCATAGACCAGGCGGTTCAGGACGCCGGAGTGCAGGACGCGACGGAGGAGGCAGCCCAGCAGTCGAAGCAGGAATCCGACGAAGCC
>Ga0136615_10000821_pt1 | contig 14461 bp, 14 predicted proteins | sample AntDrymUQ2882206_2_FD_106647 | JGI IMG/M metagenome (GOLD analysis project Ga0136615, IMG submission 106647) | Polar desert sand microbial communities from Dry Valleys, Antarctica - metaG UQ288 (22.06) | ecosystem: Environmental > Terrestrial > Soil > Desert | place: Antarctica: Dry Valley...
CGTTCCTGATCACAATCAGCGCCCTGCGCGGGTCGCCGAACGACGACGTGTGGCGAGCCGCCGGCAACGCCGCACTGGGCCGGCTACCGGGCTGACGTACTCGCCATGATCAGGCCGAGTGGACGTCCAGCCGCGCACACCGCGGCCAGATGTCCACTCGCGGCGATCATCGCGGTGCTGGACGAGGCTCGGCAGCCCGCGCGGCGCAGCTCAGCGGCGCAGCTCGGCGCCGAACCTCGACGCCGCCACCGCCACCGCCGCGTCACGCGCGGCGCTGGCGTCCTCGGTGGTGAGGGTGCGGTCGGGCGCGCGGAACCGCAGGGTGAACGCCAGCGACCGCCGGCCCGGCCCGACCTGCGAACCGGTGTAGACGTCGAACAGCCGGACCTCCTCGAGCAGCTCGCCGCCACCGTCGGCCAGCGCGTCCTGCACGTCCGCGGCCGGTACCGACGCGTCGAGCACGAGCGCGACGTCCTGCACCACCGGCGGGTACGGCGACACGACCGGGGCCGGCCGCCGGGGGCGCAGCGGTATCGCGTCCAGGTCCAGCTCCATGGCGCAGGTGCGCGGCGGCAGGCCGAGCGCCTCGGTGACCTTCGGGTGCAGCTCGCCGGCGTGGCCGACGATCCAGTCGCCGACCCGCAGCGCCGCGCACCGACCGGGGTGCCACGGCGCCAGCTGCGCGGCCGTCACCCGCAGCTCCACGCCGGCGGCCGCACCGACCAGCCGTCCGACCTCCACCGCGTCCGCCCAGCTCGCCGGCCGGCCGGCACCCCACCAGCCAGGGCGCTCCCGGTTGCCGGACAGCACCGCCGCGACGTGGACCGGCTGCGCGGGCAGCGCGGCCAGCAGCTGGGCCACCTCGGCGTCGGTCGGCCGGTGGTCCACCGCGAGCTCGGGCATCGCCACCGGCTGTGCGTGCGGCAGCACGACCTGGCCGATGTGGAACAGCGCGACGTCGGTGAAGCCCCGAGCGGTGTTGCGCACCAGCGCGTCGAGCAGCCCGGGAAGCAGCGTGGTGGTCAGCTGGGCGCGCTCGGTGTCCAGCGGGTTGAGCAGCCGGACGGTGCGGCGACGTACGTCCTGCGCCGGCAGTCCGAGCGCGTCGAAGTCGGCCGGCCCGACGAACGGGAACGGCAGCACCTCGACGTAGCCCTGCTCGGCCAGCGCCCGCGACACCGCCCGGCGCCGGCGCTGGGCCAGGGTCAGCCCACGACCGGGCGGGGCGGCGGGCAGCACGGACGGGAGGACGTCCAGTCCCTCCAGCCGCAGCACCTCCTCGACGAGGTCGGCCGGCTGGGCCAGGTCGGGCCGCCACGACGGCGGGGTCACGACGACCTCGTCACCCTCGACGACGACGTGCGCGCCGATCTGGCGCAGCCGCCGCTCGGTGGCCCCGGGCGGGTAGTCGACCCCGGCGATCTGGTCCGGCAGCTCGACCCGCATCCGCACGGGCGCGAGCTCCGGCGGGCTGCCCACATCGGTGCGGCCTGGAGACACGGTGCCGCCGCCGAACTCGGCGAGCAGCTGCACCGCCCGCTCGGCGGCGACCGGCGGCAGCTGCGGGTCGACCGCCCGCTCGAAGCGCTTCGCCGCCTCGCTGGGCAGCTTGTGCCGGCGGGCGGCGCGGGCCACCGACGGCGGGTCCCAGTTGGCCGCCTCGATCACCACGTCGGACGTCTTGTCGGAGATTTCGGTGGACGCGCCGCCCATCACCGCCGCGAGACCGATCGGCCCGCTGCCGTCGGTGATCAGGATGTCGTCGGGGTCCAGCACCCGGTCCGACCCGTCCAGCGTCGTCAGCTTCTCGCCCTGCTGCGCGCGGCGCACGACGATCGGGCCGTCCAGCAGGTCGGCGTCGAAGGCGTGCAGCGGCTGGCCCAGCTCGAGCATCACGTAGTTGGTGACGTCGACGGCCAGCCCGAGTGGCCGCATCCCGGCGGCCAGCAACCGTCGCTGCATCCACCACGGGCTCGGCGCGGTGGGGTCCACGCCGGTCACCCGACGCGCCACGAAGCGGCGGCACCCCACCGGGTCCTCGATCCGCACCGGCCACGCCTCGCCGTCGGACGCCGGCAGCTCCACCGAAGCCGGGTCGCTGAACGGGAGGTCCAGCGCGGACGCCAGCTCGCGGGCCAGCCCGCGTACCGAGAAGCAGTAGCCGCGGTCCGGGGTGATAGCCAGCTCGACCACGGTGTCGTCCAGCCCGAGCAGCGGGCCGGCGTCCGCGCCCGGCTCGGCCACCCCGGGCGGCAGCACGAGGATCCCGGTGTGCTCGGTGCCCAACCCCAGCTCGCGGACCGAGCAGATCATCCCGTCGGACACCCGGCCGTAGGTCGTGCGCGCCGAGATCGCGAAGTCGCCGGGCAGCACCACGCCGGGCCGGGCCACAACCACCAGGTCGCCGACGGAGAAGTTCGTCGCGCCGCAGATCACGCCACGCGGGTCGGCGCCACCGTCGTCGAGCATGACGAACCGGATCGGCTTCTTAAGCCCGGTGAGCTCCTCGATCTCCCGCACCCGGCCGACCACCAGCTCGCCGGTGACCGACGGCGGGGCGTGCAGCTCCTCCACCTCGAGGCCGACCCGGACGAACGCGTCGCCGAGCTGCTCCGGCGTGATGTCCGCAGGTAGCTGGACGTGGTCGGCCAACCACGACACGGGAACCAGCACAACAGACTCCTTTAGGCGTCGACGCCGAAGGCGCGGCTGAACCGCACGTCGCCCTCGACCATGTCGCGCATGTCGGGCAGCCCGTTGCGGAACTGCAGCGTGCGTTCCAGGCCCATGCCGAAGGCGAACCCGGTGTAGCGGTCGGTGTCGATCCCGCAGGCGCGCAGGACGTTCGGGTTGACCATGCCGCAGCCGCCCCATTCCACCCAGCCGGCGCCGCCCTTGCGCTCCGGGAACCACACGTCGACCTCGGCCGACGGCTCGGTGAACGGGAAGAACGACGGCCGGAACCTGGTCCGCGACTCGGCGCCGAACATCGCGCGCGCGAACGAGTCCAGGGTGCCCTTGAGGTGGGCCATCGTGATGTCCTCGTCGACGGCCAGCCCCTCCACCTGGTGGAACACCGGGGTGTGCGTCGCGTCCAGCTCGTCGGTGCGGAACGTGCGGCCGGGGCAGACGACGTAGACCGGCAGCGGGCGCTCCAGCAGGGCCCTGATCTGCACCGGCGAGGTGTGCGTGCGCAGTACCAGCTCGGACTCCGCCTCCGGCGACGAACCCTGGACGTAGAAGGTGTCCTGCATGGTTCTGGCCGGGTGGTCCTTGCCGAAGTTCAACGCGTCGAAGTTGAGCCAGGACGCTTCGAGCTCGGGTCCCTCGGCCACCTCGTAGCCCATCGCGACGAAGACGTCGGTGATCTCCTCGCCGATCTGGGTGACCGGGTGCCGGGCGCCGCGCGGGATGCGGTCCCCGGGCAGCGTGACGTCGACGGCCTCCTCGGCGAGCACCCGCTCGTCCCGCTCTGCGGTGAGCCCGGCGCGGCGGGCGTCGAACGCGGCCTGCGCCTCGACGAGTGCGGCGTTGAGCCGCTTGCCCGCCTCGGACCGCTCCGGCCCTGGCAGCGACCCGATCTCGCGGCGGGCCAGCAGCAGCGGCGCGCGGTCGCCGAGGTGGGCTGGCTTGACCGCGGCCAGCACGGCGAGCTCGCCGGCATCGGCGAACGCCTTGGCGGCATCGCTTACGGCCGTTGCCAGTGCATCTGGATCAAGGATGGACACGGCGGGAGGAACCTTCTTCGGGCTTGTCAACAGTGCTTGTCAGAGCCTATCCGGGCCCCGGGATCGCTGTTTCGGACGGCTACCGCTCGCTCAGCCAGCGTTTCGCTGCCGAAACGGCGATCACTGGCGCGATGGCGCGTGGGCTCTGGCGCTGGCGTAGAGGCACACGGCGGCGGCGGTGGCGAGGTTGAGGCTCTCCGCGCGGCCGCGGATCGGCACTCGCAGCCGGTGGTCGGCGGCGGCCGAGACTGCGGCGGGTACCCCGTGCGCCTCGCTGCCGAACAGCCACGCGGTCGGCGCCGCGAGCACGTCGTCGGCGTCGTCCAGCGACAGCTCGCCGTTGCCGTCCGCGGCGACCAGCTGCAAACCCGCCGATCGGCAGGCGTCGAGCACCGCGCCGACGTTCCGCTCGACCACCACCGGAAGGTGGAAGATGCTGCCGGCCGACGCCCGGACGCTCTTGCCGTTGTGCGGGTCCACCGAGTCGCCGGCGAGCACCACGGCGCCCGCGCCTGCCGCGTCCGCCACCCGGATCACCGTGCCGGCGTTGCCCGGATCGGCGACGTCGACCAGCACCGCCACCAGCCGCGGCGCGCCGGCCAGCGCGTCAGCCAGGGTGACGTCCACTCTGGAGCACACGGCGACCAGACCGGACGGCGTCACCGTCTCGGACAACCCGGAAGCCGCCTCCTCGGTCACTGTCGAGACCGCGACACCAGCCGCCATGGCGAAGGCCAGCACGTCCGGATGCCGCCGGGCCGCGTCCTCGGTGACGAACAGCTCACGCACCTCGCCGCCCGCGCCGGCCCAGTCGAGCGCCTCGGCGACGGAACGGGCACCTTCGACGACGAACCGCCCGGCCCGCTCCCGGCCACTTCGCCGCAGGAGCTTGCGGGCAGCCGTCACGCGCGGGGTGCGTTCGGTGTAGCTCAGGCTGCGCTGTCCTTATCGGCGGCCGCGGGGGTCTGGGTCGGCCGCGCGGGTAGCGCGGCCTTGGCCAGGTCGACCAATGCGGCGAACGCCGCCGGGTCGCTGACGGCGATCTCGGCGAGGTTCTTGCGGTCCACCTCGATCTCGGCGGCCTTGAGGCCCTGGATGAAGCGGTTGTAGGTAATGCCGTTCAGCCGGGCCGCAGCGTTGATCCGCGTGATCCAGAGCTGTCGGAAGTCACCCTTACGCGCTCGGCGGTCCCGGTAGGCGTAGTTCAGCGAGTGGATGACCTGTTCCTTGGCCTTGCGGTACAGCCGCGAACGCTGCCCGCGGTACCCACTGGCGAGCTCGAGAGTCGCCCGGCGCTTCTTCTGGGCGTTGACTGCGCGCTTCACCCGTGCCATTGGTCTGTCCTGTCTGTGTCGTGTTTCGGGCAGGCGGTCGGGGCCGCCGGGTCGGAAGTGTCAGCGGCCGAGCAGCCGGCGCACTCGCTTGCGGTCTGCGGGTGCGACGTCGGTCGTGCCGGACAGCCGGCGGGTCAGCTTGCTCGGCTTGCGCTCGAGCAGGTGACGCATGCCGGCCTTCTGCCGGCGCAGCTTGCCGCGGCCGGTGATCTTGACCCGCTTCGCGGTCCCGCTGTGCGTCTTGTTCTTAGGCATGACAGATCCAATCGAGTGCGTGGTGCGTCGTCCGGGCGGTGCTAGCCCTCTGCTGGTGTGCTGTCGGCGTCTGCCGAGGCGGGTGCCGCCGGCTTGACCTTGGCCTTGTTCTTGTGCGGCGCGATCACCATGGTCATGTTCCGGCCGTCCTGCCGGGGGGTGGCCTCGACGAAGCCGAGCTCCTCGACGTCCTCGGCCAGCCGCTGCAGCAGCCGGAAGCCCAACTCGGGCCTGGACTGCTCGCGACCCCTGAACATGATCGTGACCTTCACCTTGTTGCCGTGCTCCAGGAAACGCACCACGTTGCGCTTCTTCGTCTCGTAGTCGTGGGTATCGATCTTCGGGCGGAGCTTCTGCTCCTTGATGACAGTGAGCTGCTGGTTGCGGCGGGACTCCCGTGCCTTCTGCGCGCTCTCGTACTTGAACTTGCCGTAGTCCATGAGCTTGCAGACCGGCGGCCGGGCTTCTGCCGCGACTTCGACCAGGTCGAGGTCGGCCTCTTCGGCCAGCCGGAGGGCGTCCTCGATGCGCACGATGCCGACCTGCTCCCCGTTCGGCCCTACGAGCCGGACTTCCGGAACACGGATTCGGTCATTGATGCGCGCTTCTGTGCTGATGGGGTCTCCTTGGGTCTCGACGTCGGGACAGCGCGACGCGGACTCCAAACCCGTTCGATCGGCACAGGCCAAGAAACAGCCAGTACCCGACCAAACCCGGACGCCTCGCGGCGACGGCGGGTGGGAGCGGAGCTCCGCTTGGCAGCCCTGTCGTACGCCCGAGCGCGCGACAGGGTTGGTCGCCTAACCAGACTAGCAGCAACAACGCCGGTGATAACGCTTGGTGCTCAACAACGCCGCGCCGGGTGACACAGGGTCCACTTACTGCGATGATCCGCGAGGTAAGGTCCGCCGCGGAGGCCGCTCCCCGGCACCGGGTCGTACAACTGTTCCAGGTTTGAATGCGAGAGGAGTGGCCATGCCTTTGTGGATCTGGATCGTCATCGCAGTCATCGTGATCGTGGTATTGGGAATTCTGTTCTCGTCCCCGATGCGCCGTTACCGAAGCATGCGCAAGATGTAACTACGTGCTCGACGTCAGAAGGCCGGGTTCAGCGACTTCTCGCCGAGCCCGGCCTTCCGCATTCCCGAGCCCCTTACCCGCCGCGTGACACTCATGTGGCTTTGCTTGCCCCCAGCGGACGTTGTGACGCATGAGTGGTGGCCGCAGGAGCGGCCACCTTGCGCTGCCGGGGCTTGTGGGCCGGCGCGGCCTTCGGGGTGACGAGCCGGCGCAGGAAGTCGCCGGTGTAACTCTCCTGCGAGGCGGCCACCTGTTCCGGGGTGCCTTCCGCGACCACCATGCCGCCGCGCGAGCCACCCTCCGGGCCCATGTCGATGATCCAGTCCGCGGTCTTGATGACGTCGAGGTTGTGCTCGATGACGATGACCGTGTTGCCCTTCTCGACCAGCCCGTCAATGACTTCGAGCAGCTTGCGGATGTCCTCGAAGTGCAGCCCGGTCGTGGGTTCGTCCAGTACGTACACGGTGCGGCCGTTGGAGCGCTTCTGCAGCTCGCTGGCGAGCTTGACGCGCTGCGCCTCGCCGCCGGACAGCGTCGGCGCCGGCTGGCCGAGCCGCACGTAGCCGAGCCCGACGTCGACCAGCGTGCGCAGGTAGCGGCTGATCGCGTTGATGGGCCCGAAGAATTCGGCGGCCTCCTCGATCGGCATGTCCAGGACGTCGGCCACTGTCTTGCCCTTGTAGTGCACCTCGAGGGTCTCCCGGTTGTACCGGGCTCCCTTGCACACCTCGCACGGCACGTACACGTCCGGCAGGAAGTTCATCTCGATCTTGATCGTGCCGTCGCCGGCGCAGGCCTCGCAGCGGCCACCCTTGACGTTGAACGAGAACCGCCCGGGCTGGTAGCCCCGGACCTTCGCCTCGGTGGTCGCCGCGAACAGCTTGCGCACATGGTCCCACACGCCGGTGTAGGTGGCGGGGTTGGACCGCGGGGTGCGCCCGATCGGCGACTGGTCGACCTGCACCAGCTTGTCCAACCCGTCCAACCCGGTGATCCGGGTGTGCCGGCCGGGCACCTGGCGCGCGCCGTTGAGCTTGTTCGCCAGCACGGTCGCGAGGATGTCGTTGACCAGCGTCGACTTGCCCGAGCCGGACACCCCCGTCACCGCCACCAGGCACCCCAGCGGGATCGACACGTCGATGTCGCGCAGGTTGTGCTCGCGGGCGCCCACGATGGTCAGCCGGCGGCTCGGGTCGACGCGGCGGCGCTTGGCGGGCACCGCCATCGAGCGCCGTCCGGACAGGTACGCCCCGGTCAACGAGGTGTCGTGCGCCTCCAGCTCGGCCACCGAGCCGCTGTGCACGATCTCGCCGCCGTGCTCGCCGGCGCCGGGGCCGATGTCCACCGCCCAGTCCGCCGAGCGGATGGTGTCCTCGTCGTGCTCGACCACGATCAGCGTGTTGCCCATGTCCCGCAGCCGGGTCAGCGTCTCGATCAGCCGCCGGTTGTCCCGCTGGTGCAGCCCGATCGACGGCTCGTCCAGCACGTACAGCACGCCGACCAGGCCGGAGCCGATCTGGGTCGCCAGCCGGATCCGCTGCGCCTCGCCGCCGGACAGCGTGCCCGCGGCGCGGTCCAGCGACAGGTAGTCCAGCCCGACGTCCAGCAGGAACCCGAGCCTGGCCTGCACCTCCTTGAGCACCCGGCCGGCGATCATCGCCTGGCGCTCGTCGAGCTCGAGCCCACCGAGGAACTCGGCGCAGTCCGACACCGACAGCGCGCACACCTCGGCGATCGAGCGGTCACCCTGCTCGCCGTGCCGCAGCGTGACGGCCAGGATCTCCGGCTTGAGCCGGGCGCCGTGGCACGCCGGGCAGGGCACCTCGCGCATGTAGCCGTCGTAGCGCTCGCGCATCGCCTCGGACTCGGTCTGGTCCAGCCGGCGCTCCAGGAACGGCACGACGCCCTCGAAGGTGGCGTAGTACGCGCGCTCGCGGCCGTAGCGGTTGCGGTAGCGCACGTGCACCTGCTCGTCGACGCCGTAGAGCACAGCCTTCTGCGCCTTGGCCGGCAGCGTGCGCCACGGCGCGTCCGCCCGGAAGCCGACCGTCTCGGCCAGCGCCGTCAGCAGCCGGCCGAAGTACTCGGCGGACTGGCCGCCGCCCCACGGGGCGATCGCGCCGTCGGCGAGGCTCAGCTCGTCGTCGGGCACCACCAGCTCCGGGTCGACCTCCTTGCGGATGCCGAGGCCATGGCACTCCTGGCAGGCGCCGTACGGCGAGTTGAACGAGAAGCTGCGCGGCTCGAGGTCGTCCAGGCTGAGCTCGTGGCCGTTCGGGCAGGCCATCCGCTCGGAGAACCGCCGCTCGCGGTGCGGGTCGTCCTCGGGGCGGTCGAGGAAGTCGAGCACGACCAGCCCGTCGGCCAGCCGCAGCGCGGTCTCCACGGAGTCGGTGAGCCGCTGCTTGGCGCTGCCCTTCACGGCGAGCCGGTCGACCACCACGGCGATGTCGTGCTTCTCCTGCTTCTTCAGCTTGGGCGGCTCGGTCAGCGGGTGCACGACGCCGTCCACCAGCACTCGGGAGTACCCCTGCTGCTGGAGCTGGGAGAACAGGTCGGCGAACTCGCCCTTGCGGGTACGCACCACGGGAGCGAGCACCTGGAAGCGATCGCCCTCGGGCATCGTGAGCACCTGGTCGACGATCTGCTGCGGTGTCTGCCGGGAGATCACCTCGCCGCAGGTCGGGCAGTGCGGGATGCCGGCACGGGCGTAGAGCAGCCGCAGGTAGTCGTAGACCTCGGTGATCGTGCCGACGGTGGAGCGCGGGTTGCGGTTGGTGGCCTTCTGGTCGATCGAGACGGCCGGTGACAGGCCCTCGATGAAGTCGACGTCGGGCTTGTCCATCTGGCCGAGGAACTGGCGGGCGTAGGCCGACAGCGACTCGACGTAGCGCCGCTGGCCCTCCGCGAAGATCGTGTCGAACGCGAGGCTCGACTTGCCCGAGCCGGACAGCCCGGTGAAGACGATCAGAGCGTCCCGCGGCAGGTCGAGGTCGACGCCGCGCAGGTTGTGCTCGCGAGCGCCCCGCACGACCAGCCGATCGGCCACAGTCGTCCTCTCGCGTCTACTTCGGGGATGCCAGCGCACATATTGCTGGCCGCATCCATGGTAGGTGCCCGCACCGACAGGACCGGTGCGGGGCGCTACTCCCCCGTGACGCCGTCGATGAGCTCGCGGGCGATGTCGAGCTGCCCGACGTGGCGCGCGTACTCCTGCAGCAGGTGGAACAGGATGCGCGCGAGCGACGGGGCTTGCTCCGCCGTCGAGAACCGGCCGCCGACCCTGGCCTGGTCGGCCAGCTCCGCACCGGCGATCAGCGCCGCAGCGCGGGCGACCTCGTCGCGGTAGGCAGTCAGCACGCTCGCGGCGTCCTCGTCGGGCTCGACGACGAACTCCGCGTCACGCCCGCCCGGCGGCTCCGGGGTCACGGTCTCGGCGGCGAAGCCCCACCGCAGCCAGCGCCGCTCGACCCATCCCAGGTGCTTCACGATGCCCATCGGCGACCAGCCCAGCGGCCCGACCGGCGTCCGCAGCTGCATGTCGGACAGCCCGTCGGGCTTGCGCATCAGCGCGTCGCGGTACCAGTCGAGGTAGCCGAGCAGCAGTTCGCGCGGATCGGACTCCCCGACCGGCGGGCCGTCGAGCGGGGGCACCTGCATGGCCAGACGGTAGGCCCCAGCACCGATCTGGGAAGGTGAAGTCGAACCGCCTACCCGATCCATCGGAGGACCGTGTGACCAAGCCGCAGATCGACCGCCCGGACGGCGAGCCGCCAGCCGACCTCGTCGTCGAGGACATCGTCGTCGGCGAAGGGCCGCAGGCCCAGCACGGGAACGATGTGACCGTGCACTACGTCGGGGTGTCGTTCGACTCCGGCGCCGAGTTCGACGCTTCGTGGAACCGTGGCCAGCCATTCCGGTTCCCCCTTGGCGGCGGCCGCGTCATTCAGGGTTGGGACGACGGCGTGGTCGGCATGAAGGTCGGCGGCCGGCGCAAGCTGGTGATCCCGCCACACCTGGCCTACGGCGACCGTGGCGCCGGCGGCGCGATCAAGCCCGGCGAGACGCTCGTGTTCGTCGTCGACCTGATCGGCGTCAGCTGATAGGCCTCCGGTTGTGCCCTGCGTCAGGCTGATGTTCTGGTATCGCAGGGACGGGAGGTCGATATGGCGGGGTTGTTGCAGGAGGCGTTGCCGGTCTCGACGTTGGTGGTAGCGATCGATCCGGGCAAGGTGGCGCATCGGGTGTGGCTGAGTACAGCTATGCCACACGACGGCGCAACCTAGCTTGCCGCCCACCCGCGCTGGGGCCACCACAACGGCGAACACGAAAGCCTGCCGCACCAACGGCGACTGATCAGCCTGCCGCACCCGGCCTCACCAGCCGAGCCCAACGCCAGCGCTCCAAGATCAGGTCGACCGCTACCAGCGGCCGGCCAAGCTGCCATGCCCACGCTCAGACTTGACCCGAGCGGCGAAAGCTAGCCCGCAGCGATCGGCTGGCCGAAGCTGATCAGGTTGCCGTCGGGGTCCACGACTTCGGCCTTGCGGGCCGCGCCGGGCATGATCTGGATTGGACCCGCCGTGATCCCCGTTCCGCGAGCTCGCCGAGATGCGAATCCAGATCGTCGACGAGCACCGTGACCAACGCCCGGCCGGCGCGGTCGGGATCGGCGACGACGTAGACCCAGCCCGTAGCCTCGCCAAGCCGCCACGCGACCTCGGTGTCGTGGGGCACCAGGTCGGTGGGCCGCCCCATGAGCCGCTCGTACCACGGCCGCGCAGCGCCGAAGTCGGCCACCGGGATGCCTGCGAAGAGTTCTGTGACGGCCACGCCCGAACAGTAGGCTGCCGGCCGTGGACGTGCTGGATGACTACACGGGGCACACCGACCCCGGCGGACCGGCCACCCGGCGAGAGCTCGGGGCTCTGACGGTCACCAAGGTGTCGGTCGGGCAGATGGACAACAACGCCTACCTGCTGGTCTGCCGCGCCACCGGCGAGGCGTTGCTCATCGACGCCGCCAACGAACCGGACCGCATCGCGGACATGATCGGCGCCGGGGACACCCGCCCTGAGCTGCGCACGATCGTCACCACGCACCGGCACCCGGACCACTGGCAGGCGCTCGGCGCGGTCGCCGGGATGTTCGAGCCCCGCACCGTGGCGCACCCCGCTGACGCCTTGGAGCTGCCGCTGCCGCCCGACGATCTGGTGGAGCACGGCGGCACGGTCATCGTCGGGGAAGTGCCGCTAGAGGTGATCCACCTCCGTGGCCACACCCCCGGCTCGATCGCGCTGCTGCACCGCGGCGAAGACGGGCCGCACCTGTTCACCGGCGACTCGCTGTTCCCCGGCGGCCCGGGCAAGACCGGCTCTCCCGAGGACTTCGCGTCACTCATGGACGACCTGGAGGAGCGGGTGTTCGGCCGGCTGCCGGATGACACGTGGTTCTACCCAGGACATGGTGACGACTCGACGCTCGGTCGGGAACGTCTCCAGCTCACCGAGTGGCGTGCACGCGGCTGGTGAGCTGACCCGACCGGCAAGACCTTCACGCATAACGAAGATCGCAGATCGCGGCGCCACAGGCGAACCCGCAGGTGAGCGGGGAGCTGGACCCGCCGCGCAGGCCCGGTACGCGCCCTGGCGCGGTAACGTGCAAGCAAGCGCCCCCGCACCGTTGCACCGGCCGGGGCTGGCCCGACAGATGGGATGTCGGACGTGATCGACGGTACCGGGGACGGCGGCGCTGCTCGCCGCCCGATCGTCACCGGAAGCATCGGCGAACGCATCCGCGCGCTGCGTGGCCGCACGACCCAGTCGCAGCTCGCGGCCAACGCCGACGTCTCGATCGACCTGATCCGCAAGTTGGAGCAGGGCCAGCGCCACACCGCGTCCATCGCCAGCCTGCACCGCATCGCCCGCGCGCTGGACGTCTCGACTGGCGACCTGCTCGGCAAGGCCGCCGCGATGCCCTCGGCCGAGCCGGACACCGGGGTGGTGGCAATACGGCACGCGGTCACCAGCGTGGACGACCTGCTGGCCGGCGTGGACCCGGACGCCGGCCGCGAGCCGACCGGGCCGGACGACCTACGCCGGACGGTGGTCTACGCGTGGGGTGCGTACTGGGCAGGCCGCTACGACCAGCTCTCCGAACTACTCGCCTCGGCGCTGGTGCGCGGCCGGGCCAGCCACCACACAGCCACCGGCGCCGACCGAGCGGTGACAGCCGACCTGCTCGCCCAGCTCTATCAGGTGACCGCCTGCACCCTGGTGCACCTCGGGCAGCCCGACACCGCGTTCCTGGCGCTGCGGCAGGCCCTCGACACTGGCGCCGGCAGCGACGACGAGCTGCGGCCTGCGACGCTGCGCGGATCACTGGCGTGGCTGCTGCTGACCCAGGGCCGCTACGACGAGGCGCACCGCCTTGCGGTGGCGACCGCGGCTGCCACCGAGCCCGACCCGGCGGCCAGCGCGCCGCACGTGTCGGTGCACGGCTCGCTGCTGCTGACCGCCGCCACCGCGGCCGGACGCAACGGCAACGCCGCGGCGGCCACCGACCTGATCGGGCACGCCGCCCAGGCCGCGGCGCGCAACGGCAACGTCGACCGCCAGGACTACGAGACCGCGTTCGGGCCGAGCCAGGTCGGCATGCAGACCGTCGACGTGCACGTTGTCACCGAGCACTTCGGCGCCGCCTTGGCCGCCGCCCGGCATATGGCCGGCGTGACCAACCTGCCGCTGGCCGCCCGCGCGCGGCACCGCCTGGATCTCGCGCACGCCCACACGAGGTTGGGGCACAGCGAGCAGGCGATCGACACGCTGCTGGCGACCGAGGCCGCGGTGCCGGTGTGGTTCCGCCACCAGGTCGAGCCCCGGTACCTGGTGGCGGAGCTGACGGAGCGCGAACGCCGCGGGCGCGGGTCACGGCTGCGGCGGCTGGCCGACCGGTTGGGCATCCCCGCCTAGGTCACGCGACCGCGCGGTCGGGTAGGACATCACGTCCTACCGCACAAGATCGAAACCGCACGACGCTCACCGTGTGCCTTCACTCGTGCGCTTGCGGTCACTGCTGGCTCGGTTCCGCCGAACCGGCCGCCACACCCGGAGCACCCCCGGCTCCCTGACTCTCCACGCCGGCCGCCGACCCACTTACACAGGACGGCGGCGCCGTGGCTGACCGTTGCCGCTGCGGCCTGCCCGTCGACCCACCCGAGGACACCGGCCCACACTGGTGGCCGGCCCGCGACCCGGAGCCGCTGCCGACCGTGCGGGCCGTCGCCCTGGTCGGCGAGGACGCCGGCTTCCTCCGCGCCGAGCGCGACGGCACCGGATGGCGCACCGCCGGCCACGCCGCCGCGCACCCCGGCTACGCGCCGGCCCGCATGTGGGGCGAGCTGGGCGTCTGCTGGGCGGGCACCGAGCACGCCGTGGTGGACGTGACCGGCCAGCAGGCCGCTGGGCGCTGATCGCATCGTGGCCGCCGGGCCATGCGCCTCGGCACCTAGTGGTGTGTCTCATTGACCGCTGACGGTTTGGAGTGTGACGCGTCCGCGGCGGACCTTCTCGAGGATCGACTCGGCGGTGGCGGTCCACACGAACGGTGTCGGGTCGTCGTTGTGGGCGGCCATGTACTCCTCGATGGAGCTGATTAGATCGGGGACGGAGTTGAAGCTGCCGCGGCGCAGCGCTTTGTCGGTCAGTTCCCGGAACCAGCGCTCGACGAGGTTGAGCCACGACGACGAGGTCGGGGTGAAGTGCAGGTGGAACCGGGGGTTTCGGGCCAGCCACGCGCGGACGTCGGGGTGCTTGTGGGTGGCGTAATTGTCCAAGATCAGGTGCACCTGCAGCGGCTTGGCGACCTCACGGTTGACGCGGCGAAGGAACACCAGCAACTCCTCGTGGCGGTGCCGCGGAAGGCACTGTCCGATCACGACCCCGGTCAGCACGTTCAGGGCGGCGAACAGCGTGGTGGTGCCGTTGCGTTTGTAGTCATGGGTCATCGTGCCGGTGCGGCCTTTCTTCATCGGCAGCGACGGCTGGGTCCGGTCCAGGGCCTGGA
>Ga0136615_10000822_pt1 | contig 14447 bp, 13 predicted proteins | sample AntDrymUQ2882206_2_FD_106647 | JGI IMG/M metagenome (GOLD analysis project Ga0136615, IMG submission 106647) | Polar desert sand microbial communities from Dry Valleys, Antarctica - metaG UQ288 (22.06) | ecosystem: Environmental > Terrestrial > Soil > Desert | place: Antarctica: Dry Valley...
GCGGTTGCATCGGGCGTCACGGTTGCCGGCACGTGCCGTCGCGATCACCTTCGACGACGGCTACGCCTGCAACGCAACGATCGCCGCGCCGCTCCTCGAGGCCCATCGTGCACCTGCTACCATCTTCTTGACGACTGCTCCGCTCTCGGCCGGGCGGGAATTCTGGTGGGACGATCTCCAGCGGATCGTATTCGCAACGACGGCGGACCGACTCGACATTCGAGGCGGTGATCGACGGATGTCCGTGGAACTCGGCAGTCCAGTCGGAGGCGGTGCGGAATGGCTGTCGGGATCAGCGCCCGGGAACAGGCGGCAGGAGGCATACATGGAGCTGTGGCGAGCGGTGAGATCGCTTGAACCAGCGGACCAGACCGCAACGCTGGCCGAGCTCCGCGCGCAGGCAGGGATCGCATTGGAGCCGCGCGAGAGCCATCGTCCGATGACCATGGCCGAACTGAAGACACTCAGCCGCTCAGCGGTCATCGATTTCGGCTGCCACACCGCCACGCATCCTGCGCTCACCGAGAGGTCCGAGGCGGTCCAACGGACCGAGATCGAGCAAGGCCGACAGGCGTGCGAAGACATGATCGGGCGGATGCCGACCACGTTCGCCTACCCATTCGGCGACCATGACCCTGCAACGGTCGCGCTCGTCCGCGCTGCGGGCTTCGCGGCGGCCTGCACCACCGACCCTGCGGCAGTCACAGCGGGTTGCGATGTCCTCGCGCTGCCACGCCTCCAGGTCAAGGACTGGTCGGCCGACCGACTGGCGAGGGAGTTGCGTGCCCTGTGAAGCAGGGAGGTGATGCCAGCGTCGAGCTGAGCGTCGTGGTCGCCACGTACAACCATGCGCCCTTCATCGGACAGGCGCTCGACAGCGTGCTCGCACAGCAAACTGGCCGGTCGTTCGAGATCATCATCAGCGAGGACGACTCCACGGACGGAACGCGCAACATCGTCGAGGCGTTCGCGACGCGAGAGCCGCGAGCCCGCCTGATGCTCTCAGCGAGCAACATGCGATCGAACGAAGTCATCGCACGCGGGATCCATAGCGCACGCGGGCGCTACATCTGCCTGCTCGACGGCGACGACTATTGGACGTCACCGACGAGGCTCGAACGCCAAGCCGGCCTGCTCGACGATCACCCCCACGTGTCCGCTTGGTTCCACAACGCCGCGATCTGCCGTGCCGACGGTCTGTCGCAGGATCGATGGACTCCGTCGAGTCAACCGGCGGTGGTCACTGCGGACGACATCTGGCACGGCAATCCGTTCGCCACCTGCGCCGGCATGATGCGGGCCAGCGCGTTGGGTGACCTCGGCGCCTGGTACCACGACTTCTTCCCGATGACCGACTGGCCGCTCTACGTCCTTTGTGCCGAGCATGGCGAGATCTGTTTCGACGACGAGGTGGTCGGCGCGTATCGCCTGCACGAAGGTGGCCTGGTCTCCGCATTGCCCGGTAGGGCCAAGCTCGACATGATCGCTCACTTCTACCGCCGGATGGACGAGGCACTCGCCTTCCGTTCGCACGATCGGGCCCGGGCGGCCGCATCGCGGTTCTTCTTCGACTGGGCGGAGGTCTACGCCGACTCCGGAGATCGGGCGATGGCGCGCTGCTGCCTCGCTCACAGTCTCGGAGGTCGCGGCGTCGGGCTGTCGGTCGGGTGGCGGAGATGGGCCCGTTGCGCTTGGCGACTGCGTTGAGCGCCGTGGGACCGGTGGCTACGGGCGAGTTCGAACATCGCGCTCATATCAGGCCGATCCCCGCCGACACGGCCCGTCCTGTCTGGTCGGTGATGATCCCCACGTTCCATTGCGCAGACTACCTTGCCACGACGCTGAGGAGCGTCCTCGCGCAAGCTCCTGGCCCGGATGAGATGCAGATCGAGGTGATCGACGACGCGTCGACCCAGGACGATCCCGAAGCGGTCGTCGACGAGGTCGGTGGCGACCGCATCCAGTTCGTGCGGCAACCTGAGCACGTCGGGCACATCCGCAATTTCGAGACGTGTCTTCAACGGGCGAGGGGACAGTATGTACACCTGCTGCACGGTGACGATTTCGTGCTGCCCGGCTTCTACGTAGCACTGCGGCGAGGGTTCGACAGCGATCCGACGATCGGCGCAGCGTTCTGTCGCTGGATGTTGGTCGACGACAGGAGCAAGTGCCTGTCGGTCGTGGATCCTCTACAGCCCGCAGCGAGTCCGCTTGCCGACGCAGCGGCACGGTTGGCGGAGGAGCAACACATCGTCACGCCGTCCATCGCGGTGCGGCGATCTGCCTTCGAGCAGCTCGGTGGGTTCGACGCTCGGCTGCACTGCGCGGAAGACTGGGAGATGTGGGTGCGCGTCGCCGCCGCCCACCGGGTCTGGTACGAACCAACCCTCCTCGCGGCATACCGCACACACGTCGATTCGAACACCGGCCGGCACTCTCGGCTCGGAGAGGAGCTGGAGTACACGAGGACAGCGATCGCGATGATCGGGGACTCGCTGCCCCCGGACCGAGCTCCGACGATCATGCGTACGGCCCGGCGCACCTACGCGAGCACGGCGTTGCGGAACGCCCGCACGTTCGCCCAGCTCGGCGATACCGAGGCGGTGCGCGCCCATCTACGCGCCGCGCTCCGCCTCAGTCGCTCGCCGCACGTGCTGCTGGCGGCGGCACGGTTACTACCACACATGGGACGACCATGAACGCCAGGCCCGCGCCGGTTCACGTCGCGCTGGTCGGCTGCGGAGCCGTTGCGCAGCTCTACTACCGCCCAGCCCTCGAGACGCTCGAGCGCGAAGGGCTGCTCCGCCTGACCGCCGCTCATGATCCGGATCCTGTTGCGCTCGACACGTTCGGCGATTCTTTTCCGTCGGCTCGTCGCCTCACGCGCTTCCCGGAAGTGCTCGCGATCTCACCCCAACTCGTCATCATCGCGTCGCCACCGCGCTACCACCCCGAACAGACCATCGCCGCACTGGCCGCCGGCATTGACGTCCACTGCGAGAAGCCGTTGGCACCCAACCTTGCCGAGGGGGAGCGGATGGTCGCAGCGGCTGTCGAGGCGGGTCGTCGCTTGTCCATCGGGATGGTGCGTCGGCACTTCGCATCGACGCGTGCGATCGGTCGGCTCATCTCCAACGGAAATCTCGGGCCGCTCGGTTCGATCGATTGTTTCGAAGGCACCCCGTTCACGTGGCCGGTGCGATCTGTGGACTTCCTTCGACCTGTTGCGGGAGCCGCGGGAGTCCTGCAGGACATCGGCACGCATTGCCTCGACCTTCTGACGTGGTGGCTGGGGTCGCCGTCGGCGATCTCCTATGAGGATGATGCGATGGGTGGCGTCGAGGCGAACTGCCGGATCGAGCTCATGTTCGGGGACGTCCCGGCCACGGTGCGGCTGAGCCGTGACTGGGCTCGGCCAAACCGGTACGTCATCACCGGCCGTGACGGATGGGTCGCCTGGACGGTGAACGAGACGAACCATTTCGACTATGGAATCAGCGGCACGGGCTACGCCGGCGACCTCACTCTGCACGAGGCATCCGTGGGCGTGCGGCGCCCCACTCTTGGTGCGGTCGCCGGAGAGTTCGACGAGGCGTTCGCCAATCAGGTCCGGGTCCTGGTCGATCCGGCGAGCGACGCCCGCGAACGTGTTCCCGGGGCCGACGCGCTCACGACGTTGGGTCTCATCGACCGCTGCTACGCGTCGCGACGTCAGATGCCGATGCCCTGGATGGTGCCCGCATGGAGGGCTGCGACGTGACGAGTGGTCCCATCGCGGTCTTGGGTGCTGGCGGCTTCATCGGCAATCGCGTGGTCGAGATGCTCCATCTCGACGGCGCCCCAGTGATCCCGATCGTTCGCCAACCATCGAGCCTCGTCCTGCCCGGCCGATTCGACCTGCCCGCGCGCATCGCGAATGCATTCGACGAGAACGCGCTGACGGAGGCGTTCGCCGGATGCGACACCGCCGTCATCGCGATCGCGGGTGATCCCCGGACCCTCGTCGGCTCCGTCACTCCTGTCTACCGAGCGGCCGACTCAGCAGGCGTCCGACGCCTCGTGCACCTGAGCACCGCCTCGGTCCACGGTCAGGCCCCACTCGCCGGTACGGACGAGACGACGCCCCTCTCGGATCGCCAGCAGATCCCGTACAACAACGCCAAGGTGCGAGCCGAACGCCAATTGCTGCGATGTGGCGAGAGCGGCTCGGTCGAGACCGTCCTGCTGAGGCCGGGCATCGTCTACGGCCCCCGCTCGAACTGGACGGGTGGTCTGGCGGACGAGATGCTGGCCGGAGCGGCGTCCCTCGTCGAGGGTGGGCGCGGCATCTGCAACGGCATCTACGTCGACAACGTGGTCCACGCGATCCGCCTTGCGCTGACGGCTCCGGGTGTCGATCGGCAGGCGTACCTGATCGGGGACGCCGAGACGATCACCTGGCGCGATCTGTACGGGCCGATCGCCGCAGGGCTCGGCATCGATCTCGATCTCCTGCCGACGACCTCCGCCTCGGCCGTCTCTCGACGGGTACCGATGGTTGACAGAGTGCGTGGGTCGGCAGCGTTCAGGCTCGTGCCCGCGCCCGTACGCGCCGGGATGAAGGCTGCATACCGAACGCACCGAGACGCGAGGCAGAAGGTGCCTTCCGGTTCTGCCGTGCCCACCGTGACGCTCGAGAAGGCGTTGCTGCACACGTGCGCGTACAAGCTGCCGTGGTCGAAGGCGCGACAGGATCTCGGCTACCAGCCCCTGGTGTCCTTCGCCGACGGCTGCCGGCGATCCGTTGCGTGGCTCGACTTCGCCGGATATCCGGTGCACGGTGGGTCCGCCGCATGACCAGTGCCCCGCCGCGGCCGGGCAGCGTCGCACTGATCATCGCAACGTACGATCACGCCCACTTCCTGGAGTCGGCCGTCCGCAGCGCCATTGCGCAGACAGTCGCTGCGGACGAGATCATCGTCGTCGACGACGGGTCGAACGATGACCCGGAAGACGTCACGGAGAGGTTTCCGCAGGTCCGCTTGATCCGCCAACAAAACGCCGGGCTGGCCGCCGCGCGCAACACGGGTTGGCGCGCGACCTCGAGCGAGTTCGTCGTCTTCCTCGACGCCGACGACCGGCTGCTGCCCGACGCGCTCCGCCTCAATATGGGGCGCCTCGCGGAGCACCCAGCCGCAGGCTTCGCCTATGGCAGCTACATCGATGTCGATGCGGACACCGGTCTGCGAGAGCTCGCTGAGTTCCGGCCGGCTGTGGAGGGCTACGCGGCCTTCTTGCGGGAGAACCCGATCGGGATGCACGGGACAGTGATGTATCGGCGGGCATGTCTCGACGAGGTGGGCGGCTTCGAGGCGGGGCTTCCAGCGTGCGAGGACTACGACCTCTACCTGAGGTTGGCGCACCGTTCACCGCCGTTGCACGGACCCGAGCCGCTCGCCGAGTACTGGCACCACCGGGGCAACATGTCGCGCAACTCAGCGCTGATGCTGCGTTGCTCGTTGATGGTTCTCGGTCGGCACGAGGATGAGGCTCGACGCCAGTGCCTTCTCGCCGCCTATCGAGACGGTGTCCTCGGCTGGAAGCGTCACTATGTCGCGGTGTGGTGCATCGACCTCTTGCGGGCGGTCCGCGCCAAGACGTTCGACACGTCGCTCGTCCGTCAAGGGATCTCGCTGGCATGCCACGCCCCCCTGACGGTGATGCGAGCGCCGTTCTACGGCGTGCGTCGAGCGATGCGGAAGCTGTGTAGCCGGTTCGGCTCGCGAACCGCCCACCTCGCGTGAGCTCGTCGCCGCAGGTGACCGGCATCACCATCGTCTACAACGGCGCGACCTATCTCGATGAAGCGATCAGGAGCGTGAGAGCGCAGACCTTCCGTGACTGGGAACTCCTCATCGTCGACGATGGTTCGACGGACACGAGCCGCGAGATCGCCGGCTGCCACGCAGTCGAGGATGCCAGGATCAGGTTGGTCGAGCATCCGGACCGACGGAATCACGGGATGAGCGCCACTCGCAACATCGGCCTGTCGCAGGCGAAAGGTGCGTACGTCGGCTTCCTCGATGCGGACGACGTGTGGCTTCCCACCAAGATCGAGGACCAGCTCACGGCCTTCGGGGAGAATCCCGAGTCGGCGATGGTCTACGGCCGAACGCTGATCTGGCATTCCTGGGAGGTCGCATCCGTCGGCGAGGACTTCTTCTACGAGCTCGGGGTTGCACCCAACCGGATGTACGCGCCGCCGGTGCTGTTCCGGAACCTGCTCCGGAACGTCTACCAGACCCCGACGACGTGCAACGCGCTGATGCGCCGCTCTGCCGTCGAGGAGGTCGGCGGCTTCGATGAATCGTTTACAGCGATGTTCGAGGACCAGACCTTCTTCGCCAAGTTGCTGCTGAAGTTCCCCGTCTTTGTCTCTGACCATTGCTGGGCCAAGTATCGACAGCATGCTCACAGCAGTTCAACGTGGTCGGGCGCGGCCGACACCGACGCCGATGCGCATCTCCGCTATCTGCAGTCGGTCCGCCGATACCTGCTGCAGCCCGGTCGACGCCGAGCCGGCGATCTCCTGGCCGTGCAGAGGACGTTGATCACCCGGCGATCGCGAGGCCTCGCCCATCGGGCGAAGCATCACCTGGCGCTCCGGAGGAACCGCTGATGCCGATGGTTTCGATCATCATGCCGTTCCACAACGCCGAGCAACATCTCGCAGAAGCGATCGCAAGCGTCCAGGACCAGACGTGCACCGACTGGGAACTGGTCCTCATCGACGATGGCTCCACCGATGGCAGCCATGCGATCACCTCCGAGGCCGCCAAGGCCGATCCTCGCGTCCGGCTGCTCGCCCGGCATGCCGGGGCGTCGGGGAACGCTGCCGCCGCTCGCAACCTCGGCATCCGAGAGGCGCGCGGGGAGTTCGTCGGCTTTCTCGACGCCGATGATGTCTACGAGCCCGACAATCTGAGCGGCCGAATCCACGCGTTCGACATTCGTCCCGAGAGCATGATGGTCTATGGTCCGACTCGCTGGTGGCACCCGGGAGCAACGGATCTCGACTGGACCGAGGGCATGCGAAAGGAAGCCGGACGCGTTCATCAGGCGCCCGGTTTGTTGAACCGCGTCGTGCTGATGCAGCGCGGCCATGTCCCCTGCATCTGCAGCGTCTTGATCAGACGGGAGGCGCTGGATCGCGTCGGCGGATTCGACGAAACGTTCCACCTGTACGAGGACCAAACCCTGTGGGTCAAGATCCTGTTGCGCTTCCCCGTCTACGTGACCGACATGGTCGGGGCGCGTTACCGCCAGCACAACGCGTCGGCGACGGCAAGATCCGAACAGTCCGGCGAGTACGACCGGATGCGACCCCACCCAGCGCGCCTCGCCTTCCTCACATGGGTTCGCGACTACGCCCGTAGCGGAGGCCTGGCAGATGCGCCGGTCGAACGGGCACTTCGACGTGCGTTCGCCTCGTATGGCGAGGGTCGTGCGCTGCTCACACCGGTCGACCGCCTGTCGCTCGCCGTTGATGGGTTGAAAATGAAGCTTCGCTCGATCATCCGTGACAGGTCGAGCATGCTGTCTCAGCGCCGATGACTCTCGTCGCGTCGAGCCCGTGCAGCCCTGGCCGTGACGATCACCGGATAGGCCTCATCGCGAACGTCAAGCTTACTCGTCGGGACTTCCGACAGCGCGAGTCCTTGCAAGAACGTGGTCGCCGCGAACACGTTGCCATGACTCTCGACGAGCACGTTGTCCTCACCGAAGCCGTCACCGAGCAGCCGCCGTACCGCCGCAGGGGCCATCGCCCAGAACCAGTCGTCGCCCCACTCGCCACGATCGATCTGACTGATGCCCGGCACTGTCAGCAGGAGGACGCCGCCTGGCTTGAGGGACTCGTGCACCTCACGGACCGCAGCATGGAAGTCGTAGATCAGGTGCAGCGTCTGGGTGAGGAGGACGCAGTCGAACGCAGATCGAGGCAACACATCCGGCGTACTGATGTCGCCCACGATCGTGGCCAGCGGATTCCCGGGATGGACATGGAGGATGTCCTGCTGTTGGACTGCGGGTCCACCGAATCGCTCAGAGTAGGACGCATCACCGATCTCCAGCACTCGACCGCGAACATCGGATGAGTGCCGCTCGAGGAACAGCTCGATGTAGTAGCGGTCGATCGCGAGACCACGATCCCATCCGAAGTCCATGCTCACAGGTACCGTGGTCCCAAGATCGCCGAGCTTCACCTTGCCGAAGATCGGCGGACGGAGGCGACGGAGCCGCGGGGGGAGAAATCGAACTGCCGGAGCAGGCAGGGTTCGCACCGCGGAGCGAATGACCGTCTTCGTGGCGTCACGCGCTGAGGACTTGCTGATTCGGCCCCGGAGGTCGTGCACGTCGTGAACAGTAACGATGCGCCCCGCCAGCAGCAGCCCCGCGGAGGTATCGTGTGCCGCCGCTGGCGCGATCGTGAAAGATGGTTGAAGTAGGTGAATCCTATTGATCTCCCCCACGCTGCCAGCGAAGGGGCAGCGTCGCATGGCGAGCACAGGTCACGCGTCTGGGTCGTCAACACGGCGCCCACGGGTCGCTGGCCGGCGTTGCAGTTACGGCAGTTCTGGACCCACCGCGAGCTCATCTATTTCTTCGCCGTACGCGATCTCAAAGTCCGATACAAGCAAGCTTTTCTCGGTGTCGCATGGGCAGCGATCCAACCGCTGGTGGGTGCAGTCGCCTTCACGATCCTGTTCCACGGGCTCGCCGACGTCGACATTGCCGGGCGCTCATACTTTGCCTTCGCGCTGCTCGGCTTTGGCGTGTGGACGTACTACTCGACCACGTTGCAGAGCGGCACCGGAAGCCTCGTGTACAACGCGGAGTTGTTGACCAAGGTCGCCTTCCCGCGGGTAGTCGCGCCTTCGGCTGCGCTGCTTCCAGGACTGGTCGATCTGGCGGTCGCCATGGTGTTGGCCACCGTCATCGGGCTGGCTTCCGGCGGCGGCGCGTCCGCTGTGAGCCTCGTGGTCGGACTCCCGGTCGGCCTGCTGATGCTCGTAATCGCCGTTGCCGGTCCAGTGCTCTTCTTGAGCGCATCGTTGGTGAAGTACCGAGATGCGTCGGCCCTCGTGACATTCGGATTGCAGTTCCTTCTCTTCGTGAGTCCTGTCGCATATCCGCCCGAGTTCGTCCCGGCTGGCTGGCGGGTCCTCCTGTACGTGAACCCCCTCGCCGGTGCGCTCGGGTTGCTGCGCGCTGCACTGGTGAACACCCCACTACCGTCGATCGGGTCGCTGTCGCTGTCGGGGGCGGTTGCCGTTATCGTGCTGTTCGTGGGTTTGCTCCACTTCCGGCGAAGCGAACTCGAATTCGCGGACATCATCTGATGCCGTCCGAGGTGGTCATCGAGCTCGAACACGTCGGAAAGTGCTACCGGCTCGGCGAGCATCACGGCGCGGGGACAGACCTGCGCGAGACCATCGCTCGTACGACGGGTCGCCTCCGGCGGCTGCCTCGCGAAGAGGTGCGTGAGCTGTGGTCGCTGCGAAATGTGTCCTTCGCCGTCGAAGAGGGCAACGCGCTCGGCATCATCGGGTCCAACGGCGCCGGGAAGAGCACGCTGCTGAAGGTGATCAACAGCATCACCACGCCAACCGAGGGCACGTGTCGAACTCGCGGTCGGGTCGGGTCCTTGCTCGAAGTGGGTACCGGCTTCCACGGTGAGCTCACTGGGCTGGAGAACACGTTCTTGAACGGCGCAATTCTCGGCATGACGCGACACGAGGTGAGGTCGCGGCTCGACGAGATCATCGAGTTCTCCGGACTCGAACGTTTCATGGACACGCCGGTGAAGCGTTACTCCTCGGGCATGTACTTGCGCCTCGGGTTTGCCATCGCGGCGCACATGGAGGCCGAGATCCTTCTCGTCGACGAGGTGCTCGCGGTCGGCGACGCCGACTTCCAGCGCCGGTGCCTGGGCAAGATGAATGAAGTGGAGCAGAACGGGCGGACCGTGTTGTTCGTCAGTCACAACCTCGACGCGATGGCCCGCCTCTGCCCAACCACGATGTGGCTCGAGAAGGGACGGGTGCGATCCATCGGTCCGACCGACGGGGTCATCGACGCATACATGCGGTCGGCGGGATCGACGTCCACCGGAGTGCTGCTCGACGCCGATCCCACCCGCTCCGCCCAGGTGGTCGGAGTGTCGCTCGTCGACGACGGAGGCACCGTGCAATCGATCCTGTCGACCCGTGATGCAGCGTGGCTCACGGTCGAGGTGGTCGCCAATCACCCGGTACCCGGCCTCGACATCAGCTTCCAGGTCGCGACGCGTAGCGGCACGGGCATCCTCGACGAGCTGCTCAGCGACCTCGGCCCGTCGTCGATCTCGAGCGCTGGTCGTTACATCGTCGGGTGCCGCCTTCCGCCGGTCTTGACGCCGGGGGAGTACGTGATCAGTGTCTGGATGGGCACCGCCTACGAGCAGTTGGAGCAACTCGACGACGTCGTCGGCTTCACCGTCGAGGGCGACGACCTAGGTCGCGCCCGACGATTGATCAAGCTGACCACCGAGTGGCGAACGGCTCGGGTGGACGACCACCTGGTCGATGGTTGACGGCGACTGAGCGGGGGCGATCCGAACGTCCTTCCGTAAGCTCGCCGGCATGCCTGGGGCCGATCATCATGATGTGACGGTGCTCGTCGACACGGCCGCTACGAGCCCGGAACGCCTCGGAGAGGTCGTTCGAGCGGTGGACGCGGGTGGGTCGCACGCGCAGATCGTGATCATCGGTGATACGGGTTCACGCGAGTATGGAACAGCGGAGCATGTGCTGATCGATATCGTGGGACCGAGCCACGACGAGTCGGAACAGGCCAGCGCCGCCCTGCGTCTCGTACGTGCAGAATGGGTCATCGCTGCGCGCCCCGATGAGCTGCTCGCGCTGGCGCGCGGGGGGCATCTCGATACTCCATCGGCAGATGAGGATGTCGACGTCGTCTCGTTCTCACTACAGCGCGCGATCCCCGATGTTGGCGATCAGCGCCGCGAGATCCTGCACGACAACTTCGTGGGGGAGCTCGTCGCAGTTCGGACCGAAGCGCTGCGACGCTCGGGTGACCTCGCGGTGCAGTTCGTTCGTCATCGGCCGTGGGCGCCCGTCGCATGGATCGTCCTGGACGGAGGGCGCGCCACCACACGCGGCGGTCCGGGCAGCGGCACCGGCGAAAGATCTCGGGATCGGTCAGCTCGCTCCGTGACCGCATCCGGTCTCGAGGCGCTGGCGTCGGTCGGCCGCCACCCGAGCCTCAAGGCGAGTGAGAAGGAGGTGCTCGTACGCACGATCGAGCGGTATCGCAAGCGGTCGCCGGCAGCGTCACTCGGAGCCGCTCGGAACATGCTCCCGATCAAATCGAACCGGGTTCCGACGGCTCGGAGCGGACGCCGGTCACACCGCGGACAGGAGCCACGAGACGACGCCCGACCCACCGTCAGCGTCGTCCTGTCGTTCTTCAACGAGGCACGGTTCATCAACTCGGCGATCGACACGGTGAGAAGGCAGACGCTCCACGACTGGGAGTTGCTCCTCGTCGACGACGGGTCGACCGATGCTTCGCCGGCGCTGGCCCGAGAAGCTGCTGCTGCGTCTCCCGACCGAGTCCGCGTCGTTCGCCATCCGGGAGGCGTGAACCGGGGCCTGCCGGCTAGCCGGAACCTCGGCCTGAGCGAAGCGCGAGCCGGCTTCATCGCTTTTCTCGACGCGGACGACGGTTGGGAGCCCCACAAGCTCGAGCGCCAGGTCGCGCTGATGCACGAGCAGCCCGCTGCCGTGATGCTGTGCGGACCGACATGGCATCGCCACAGCGACGCGACGATGCCGCCGACCTTGAAGCCAGTGATGCGAGGCGCCCCACGGACGGTGGGAAGAGGCAGGTTCGCAGTGCTCGGGGTGTGCGGCAAGCTGGTCTCCCCCTCGCCGTCGAACGTGATGTATCGAACGTCGGTGCTCCTGGCGATCGGTGGCGTACCGGGTGGAGACAACCTCTACGAAGATCAACGCACGATGATTGCTGTGAGCTTGCGGGGGCCTGTCCACGTCACGGGCGAGGTCCTCTCAAGCTACACGGTACGGCCGGACTCCCTGTTCGGGTCGCTCGCCGATGACCTGCGCACCCGTCGCGTACAGAAGCGTCGATTCGAGCGATGGGTGATCATGACAGGCCTACGGTCCGGACCCTTGGGCTACTATCTGGTCGTTCGCCTGGTGGTTGAGATGAGCAAAGCCGCCGTACGCCGCAGCGCCCGGTCGCTGCGCACAGCCATGCGCTGAGTCCCGTGGGTCCTGGTCGGACAAGGCTCCGCCACTGAGTCGGAGGCCTCGCCGTGTCTGCCGAGCGCCATGACGACGCACCGGCCGCTTGCTGACCGAGTCGTCCCGGCCCTGGTGTCCGGGGTGCGGCGCTGCCTGCGAACGCCGCCCGGCGCTGTACGGGATCTGCCGATCGCGGGGTGGCAACGGCGATCATGTGGGCCGAGAGCACCTGGCGTTGACGGGAACGGGGCTGCGGGCGGGGATCGTGGCGTAGAACCCCCTTCCGGGCGACCACGGCACGACATAGTTATCGATATGATCATGGGAGCGGGCGGCTCGTGCACACAGATCGATACGGCGGTTGACAGACTCATGATGCCCAGACTCAAACGCAGCCCACAAGATCTGTTCGTGCAGGAGCACGTAGCGCCGCGAGCCATCTCCTCGGCGTCGACAGAGGGTTCACGTCTGTCCATTCGTGTGGTCATCGCCACCAAGGGCAGACCGGCGGCCGTGGGAGAGCTTCTCCACTGCCTGAACCAACAGTCACGGTTGCCGGACGCCATCGTTGTAGTGGGTACGTGCGCGGCCGATCTGCCGAGGTTGAAAGCGTGGTCGGAAGTCCCCTTCGTTTCGCTCGTCAGCTCTCCCCCTGGATTGACGGTGCAACGAAACCTGGGCGTCGGGCATCTTCGCCGACACCGCCCAGTGGACAATGGTGTGATCGTGTTCTTCGACGACGATTTTCGGCCGCATAGCGGCTGGCTGCAGCAGTGTGAGTGGGCATTCGAAGGACATCCTTCGGTGGTCGGAGTCACCGGACGAGTTCTTGCGGACGGCATCGCCACGCAACAGATCGAGGAAACCACAGCGGCGCAGCTCCTGGCAGGCGTCGAACTACCGCCACATCTCATCGAGACGTCCCCCATCGGCACGCTCTACGGCTGCAACATGGCGGTTCGCGAAACCATGTTCGGGCTCCACAGCTTCTGCGAAGATCTTCCGAACTACGGTTGGCTCGAGGATCTGGACTTCTCTGGACAGATCTGTCGGTCCGGCGACCTCATCAAGGTGACGACGTGTGTCGGCGTGCACCTCGGAGTTGTCGACGCACGGATGGACCCACGCCAACTCGGCTACTCGCAAATCGCCAATCCCCTGTGGTTGCGCCGACGCAGGACCATCTCCCGCTTGGATTGTGTGCGAATCCTGGTTCGGAGAACGTTGGCACCGGCGGTAAAATCATTGGGCAGCGAGCGTGCTCAAGAATATCGAGGTCGTCTGGTGGGCGTGGCCATTGCGTTCCTCCATCTCGTTCAAGGACGGCTACATCCGATGACGATCACCGAGATGGATGATCGAAGTCGCGTTCGCCGTCGGACCGACGACGGAGCCCTCGCTGAGACCAGCGGTGAGGTCGTCAGCCCGAAGCGATGAAGGGCAACGCCGCAGGTAGGTGGGCCCGGCACTCGGGCGAGTCAGGGACAGTCCACTGCACCGACCGAAGACCGGCCAAGGGCAGCGACATCGCCGTCGACCACGTACAGCACGTCGACCCCCTCGTGCTGGCCGTTGAACGGCACGCCCTGGCTACAATCGCCGTCACCCTCGACATCAACGCCGCAGCCAACGCCCTGGTCAGTACGTGATCGATATTGGGGTCGCTGAGCCTGTAGCCAATAAAGAAAGGTCCGCTCCACAAGTTGCCCGCGGAGGATATCAAGGAACTGCGCGTGGGTCTCGCTGAATCGCTCGAAAATTGTCTTTGGCAAGGAGATATCGGTCGGGTCGGCTCTTGTCGCCATGAATCTTGTAGACGGTCGTCCCTCCCTCACGACGATCGTTCAGCAGCTGCTCCTCCGTGAACCGGACGTTTGCTATCCGACCGGCTCTCTCGATCGAGTCCTCGATTAGCGAGTCGAAGTTCGTCGTCCAAAACGCGTCAACAGGAAGCTGGGAGAGAATCTCGTGATTGCGGGTCGCTGCGGTACTCCGATCGAATTCGTCGATCGGGGTCGAATTTACCTCGCGCGTGACCGCCCGCGAGGTTGTCCCCGGGTCTGTTGAAGTGAGGTGGTGATCCCTCCCCGGGCCGTGCCGTGCTGGCAGGGTTCGGGAGTCGACCAAGACACCTGAAAA
>Ga0136615_10000823_pt1 | contig 14438 bp, 16 predicted proteins | sample AntDrymUQ2882206_2_FD_106647 | JGI IMG/M metagenome (GOLD analysis project Ga0136615, IMG submission 106647) | Polar desert sand microbial communities from Dry Valleys, Antarctica - metaG UQ288 (22.06) | ecosystem: Environmental > Terrestrial > Soil > Desert | place: Antarctica: Dry Valley...
AAACGCACCAAGGACGGCCTGTCCAAGAAGGAGACCATGCGCTGCCTCAAACGCGCCATCGCCCGCGAGGTCTACCGCCTCCTGCCACAACGGCCCAGACTTGACAAGTCATAGGAGCATCAAGCGTAGGCGGGTCAGCCGACGGGCGTGAGAGGAGCTCCGGTCTGCGGCTGCCGAAGCAGTCGTGGGCGTAGAAGCGGCGGCAACCCGGAAAGGCGTCGTCGGGCTGGACCGGCGTGCCGGCGGCGGCGAGCCGCGCGGCCAGGGCGTCGAGCTCGGCGGGGTCGTCCAGGAGGATGCCGGATGGGCCTTGTGAGCGGGTGCGAACGGCTCCTCGACGCCCAGGTGGAGCTCCAGTGCGCCGGAGCGGAACCAGGCGCCGCCGCGCGCCCGCAACTCGGGCGGCTTGTCCATCTCGACCAGGCCGAGGACCCCGGCGTAGAAGGCCCGGGCCTCGTCCTCGCGGCCGCTGGGCAAGGCGAACTGGATGTGGTGCAGCGCGGGCACGGATCCTCCTAGCGGGCGCCGCGGGTTCCGCCGACCAGGCGCAGCCCGGCGTCGACGGCGAAGCCGATGAGCAGCGTATAGGCCACGGTGCCCAGCCCGATCGTGCCACCCAGCAGCCAGCCGAGGGCGAGCACCGCCGCCTCGATGCCCAGCCGGACCCGCCACACCGGCCAGCCGTAGCGGCGGCACAGCCCGGTCATCCAGCCGTCGCGCGGGCCGGGGCCCAGCGCCGCGGTGAGGTAGAGCCCGCTGCCGAGGCCGACCGCCGCGATCCCGGCGAGCGCCTGGACGCCGCGCGCGCCGAACGCGCCGGGGTCGGGCACGAGCGGGAGCATCACGTCGATGGCGAGGCCGATGACGACGACGTTGCACACCGTTCCGAGTCCCGGCCGCTCCCGCAGCGGGACCCAGCCAAGCAACACGACCGCGCCGATCAGCAGCGTGGCGATGCCGACGGACAGCGGCGTCCGCCCGGCGACCCCCTCGGCCAGCACCGTCCACGGTGCGTTGCCCAGCCCCGCCGCCAGCAGCAGCGCGTCCCCGCTGCCGAACAACCACAGCCCGCTCAGCAGGATCACCAGCCGCCCCGGCGACGTGCGCCAGCGTGACGGCGCCACGACCCCGTCCGCGGCGCCGACCGCGGCGCCGGGCGACTCCAGGGAGGGTGAGGCGCCGGCCCGGTCAGGCATGGGGACGGGGAGCCGTGGCGGCGAGAGGTGGGGTGAGGCCGAGCAGGAGGCGGGGGTCGTCGACGGGGGCGGCGGGGATCAGCGCCAGCGGGACGACACCGGCCCAGATGGGCAGCGCGTAGTCCTCGTCATCGTCCTTAGGCGGCCCGCTGCGCGTCTTGACCGACGCTTCCTGGAGGTCCAGCGCGAGCACTGCGGTCGCGCCGACCTCGCGCGCGTCGGGCTGGCGGACCTGGTCCCAGCGCCCGGGCACGATGTGGTCGGTGAAGCGGCGCAGCGCCTCGACGCGCTCCTCCGTGTCGGTCACCAGGCGGGCCTGGCCGAAGACCACCGCGGAGCGGTAGTTCATCGAGTGGTGAACGGCCGAGCGCGCGAGCACGAGGCCGTCGAGGAGGGTCACCGTCACGCAGGCGGGTGCGCCGGCGCCGAGCGCGCGCAGCATGCGGCTCGCGGGCGAGCCGTGCAGGTACAGCAGCTCCCCCACCCGGCCATAGCCCGTCGGGATGACCACCGGTGTGTCGCCGGACACGAAGCCGACGTGGCAGATCAGACCCTCGTCGAGGATCGCGTGCAACGCGGACCGGTCGGTCACCGCCGCCTTCGGCACGCGGTGCAGGCGCGTCCGCGCCGTCGAGCCGAGCGCCTCCATGTGGCCTCCTATCTGTTACAGTACAAGAGTTATGACTGTACAGGGACAGTATCAGATCGTCGGTGCCACGGCGAGGGCCATCGGCGAGTCGGTCGAGCAGGCCGTGGCCGGGGGCCTGCTCGCCGAGGGCGCGGAGCTGCCGTCGGTGCGCGCACTTGCGCAGACCCTCGGCGTCAGCCCCGCGACGGTGGCCGCCGCCTACCGCACGCTGCGCGCCCGCGGGGTGGTGGTCTCGGCCGAGCGGCGCGGGGTGCGCGTGGCGTCGCGCCCGCCGGTCGCCGTGCGCGCCGCCGGTCCGCTGCCGGCCGGCGTGCGCGACCTCGCCACCGGCAATCCCGACCCCGCGCTCCTACCCCCGCTGCCCGCCCTCGAGCCCGGCGCCCGGGCAGCACCGGGGGCCCCCGGAGCGCCCGCCCGCCCAGCAGCTCCGCGGCGCACCCGCCTGTACGGCGAGCAGGTGAACCTGCCCGCCCTCGTCGACCTGGCCGGCGACGGGTTCGCGCGGGACGGGATCGCGGCCGACGGCATCGCCGTGACCAGCGGCGCCCTCGACGGCATCGAGCGCGTGCTGACCTCGGCGCTGCGGCCCGGCGACCGGGTCGCGCTGGAGGACCCGGGCTACACCGGCGTGCTCGACCTCGTCCGCGCGCTGGGCCTGGAGCCCGTGGGCGTCAAGGTCGACCTCCTCGGCCCGCTGCCCGACACGCTGTCCGCAGCACTCGACGAGGGCGTCCGCGCCGCCGTGCTCACCCCGCGCGCCCACAACCCCACCGGCGCGGCCATCGACACCGCCCGCGCCGACGAGCTCACCGAGGTGCTCGCCGCCGCGCCCGACGTGCTCCTCGTGGAGGACGACCACGCGGGGGCGGTCGCCGGTGCGCCGTACCGAACGCTGAGCGCCGGGCGCGCGCGCTGGGCGGTGGTGCGCTCGGTGTCGAAGTCACTCGGGCCGGACCTGCGCCTGGCGGTCGTGGCCGCGGACGACGGGACCCTGGCACGGGTCGAAGGGCGCCAGCGGCTGGGACCCGGGTGGGTCAGCCACCTCCTGCAGGACCTCGTCGCGCGGCTGTGGGCGGACCCTTCGGTGGCGACCGCCTTGACGGCCGCCGCCGAGACCTACGCCCGGCGGCGCCAGGCGCTCACGGCGGCGCTGGCGGCGCGCGCTGTCGGCACGGCCACGGGCGACTCGGGCCTCAACGTGTGGGTGCCGGTACCCGAGGAGGGGCTGGTGGTGCGCGGCCTGTACCAGGCCGGCTGGGCAGTCCAGGCCGGTGAGGCCTACCGCCTCCGTGCCGGGCCCGCCGTCCGCATCACCACCGCGGATCTGGAGCCACCCGACGCCGAGGGCCTCGCCGACGACCTCGCCGCCCTCCTGCGCGTCCCCGCGGCCACCAACCGCGCCTGACCGCGCTCAGCGCTCCCGCAGCTCGCGGCGCTTCAGCTTGCCGGTGACCAGACGCGGGAGACTGTCGACCACCACGACCTCGCGGGGCCACTTGTAGCGGGCGAGCACGTCGTGGGTGGACGCCGCGACCTCGTCGGCGGTGGCGCCGGCGCCGCCGGCCAGGACCACGAAGGCCTTCACCGCCTCGCCGGTGCGCTCGTCCGCCACGCCCACGACCGCCGCCTCGCGCACCGCGGGGTGACGCCCGAGGGCCTGCTCGACCTCGCGCGGGTAGACGTTGAAGCCGTTCACGATAACCAGGTCGGTCGTGCGGTCCACCAGGTACAGGTCGCCGTCGGCGAGGTAGCCCACGTCACCGGTGCGCAGCCAGCCGTCGGGATCGACCGCCCTCGCGGTGGCGTCCGGGTCGTGCCAGTAACCGGCGAACAGGTTGGGGCCGCGGGCGAGCACCTCTCCCGGGTCGCCCTCGCGGACCTCCTCGCCGGCCTCGTCGACCAAGCGCAGCTCCACGTCCGGCACCGGCCGCCCGACGCTGCCCGCCCGCGGGTGATCCGACATCGCGGTGGTGGTGAGCAGCGGCGCGGTCTCGGTCAACCCGTAGCCCTCCCAGATCGGCACGCCGTAGGCGGCGGTGAAGCGCGCCGCGACGTCCGCTGACAGCGGTGCGGCGCCGGACAGCGCGACGCGCACGCTGGCGAGGTCCGCGCCGCGGCCGGCCTCGGCGAGGGCGGCCCACGCCGCGTACATCGGCGGCGCGCCCACCAGCACCGAGGCGCGGTGGCGGGCCACCTCGGCCAGCGTCTCCTCGGGCGAGAAGCGCTCCAGCAGCAGCACGGTCGCGCCGCGGCCGAGCGGGAACAGCAACGCCACGTTCAGCGCGTAGATGTGGAACAGCGGCAGGACGCAGAGCACGACGTCGCGCTCCTCGACCCGCAGCCGCGTGCCCCGCATCTGCTCGGCGTTGGCCAGCAGCGCCGCGTGCGGCAGCATCGCACCGCGCGGCCTGCCGGTGGTCCCGCTGGTGTACTGCAGCAGCGCGAGCGTCTCGCCGGTCACCGGCACGGGGTCCGGCGCCCCGCCGTCCGCCAACAGCCTTGACCACGACACCACTGTGCCGGCCTCCCCGTCCGGATCCCCGCCGTCCGGGCCCGCGCCGGCGTCGCCCACGACGACCACCCGCTCCAGAGGCGCCGGCTCGCACGCGCGGACGAGCACGGCGACCTCCCTGGCGCCGACCACGGCCACGCGCGCGCCCGAGTCCGACACCACATGGGCGATCTCCACCACGGGCGCGCCGGGGTTGACCGGCACGGCGGTCAGGCCGGCACGCAGCGCGCCGTAGAGCGCCACGCAGAACTCGGGGATATTGCCCAGCAGCAGGACGACCCGGTCGCCTGCGGCGAGACCCAGCCCCTGGAAGCCCAGCGCCGCGCGGTCGACCAGACGGTCCAGCGCCCCGAAGGACAGGTTCGCAGGCCCCACCAGCGCCGGCTTGTCGGGCAGGCGCACCGCCGCCGCACGCAGGCGGCCGGCCACGTTGTCCATAGCCGAGGAGCCTAGCGCCCGGGTCCGACTGCCAGCAGCTCCGCGGCCGAGGAGCCTAGCGCCGCGTCCACCCGCCGATAGCTGGGCGCAACCCGCCCATCATCCCCTCGGCATGAAGCGCCGAGTACCTTTCACCCATGACCGTCGACCGCGCCCGGCCTCGTCTGCTCATGGCCACGGGGCCGCTGCTGCTGAGCCCGCTGAGCTGGACCTTCGACGTGCTGGCCGACGCGGGCTACGACAGCGTCGAGGTCCTGCTCGCCCACAATGCGGAGACACGCGACCCGGCCAAGGTGCTCGGCTACGCCGAGGAGGCCGGCCTGGACATCCCCGTGGTCCACGGCCCCTACATGCTGCTGCTGCGCACGGTGCTCGGCGCGAACTACATCGAGAAGACCCGCCGGTCGCTGGCGATCGCCGCCGCCATGGGAGCGGAGACGATGGTGGCGCACGCGCCGTTCCGCTGGGAGCGCGGCGCCCGCGAGTGGCTCGCGACCCAGGTCGAGGCCGAGGCGGCCGCGGCCGGCGTGACCTTCGGCATGGAGAACCTGTTCCCGGTGGGCGGGCGGGTCTACTCCTCGGTGGTCACGCCCGAGCAGCTCACGGCCTACCCCCACGTGGTGTTCGACACCAGCCACTTCGCGGTCGCGGGGATCGACCTGTTCCACGCCTGGGACGTCCTGCGCGACCGTGTCTGCCACCTCCACGTCAGCGACAACTTCGGCCACGGCCGGGACAGCCACGCCCCGATCGGCAGCGGGGTCCTGCCACTGGAGAGCTTCCTCGGCATGGTCGGTGGGTCCGGCTACACCGGCACCATCACGCTGGAACTGGACTGCCGCGCCTATCTCGACACGCGCGACAGCCTCGTCGCCTTTCTGGCGCGGGAGCGCGTCAAGGCGGCCACGCTGCTTGAGGGCGGCGACGTCGACGAGCCCCTGGCCGCGTCGTTGGATCGCGCCGGCTAGCCCCCCCGTAGCCCCGGGCGCCGAGGGTACGCCGTTCGTCGCGGCGGACGGCGTGGTAGCCGATCCACAGCGCGATCGCCATGGCGCCCGGCCGGACCCAGCGGTTGCGCATCGTCGGTTCCTCCCTCAGTCGATCAGCACCCCGGGGTTCAGCAGCCCCGCGGGGTCGACGGCTCGCTTCGCCGCAGCCAGGGCGAGCGCGAACGGCAGTGAAGGGTCGTACCACGGGCGGTGGTCGCGTCCTACCGCGTGGTGGTGGGTGACGCTGCCGCCTGCCGACAGGATCGCCTCCGCCGCCGCGGCCTTGACCTGGGCCCACTGCGCCGCCTCGCCGCCGCGCCGCGCCGGCGCGAGGACGGTGAAGTAGGGCGCCGCGCCGTCAGGATAGGCGTGGGTGAGCCGACAGGTCACCAGCCCGTCGCCGCAGACCTCGCGCAGCGCCGCGGTCGTGGTGGCGCTGACCACCGCGACCAACTCGTCCAGCCGGTCCCACGTGGTGACGGTCTCAAAGGTCTCGGCGAGCGCCCCGCGGGCGAGCAGCGCGTCGCGCAGGTACGGCGCACGCAGGAACGCCCGCCGCCACGCCTCGGCCTCGCCGGGCCGCCCCACAGAGCCGCCGCCCGGTGCGCCGGCGACGACGCCCTCGGCGCTGGTCCCGCCCGCGGCGCGGCAGGCGGCCAGCGCCGCCTCGGCCTCGGCCTCGACCGGCTGGGACGCGGACTCGAAGCCGAGGACGAGCACCGCGCCGGTGCCGTCACCCACGCCGTTCAGCGCCGCCTCGAGCGGGTCGAGCACCCGGCAGTTGGCCGGCTGGGCCCCACCCTGGACCAGCCCTCGCACGGCGGCGCCCGCCGCGGCCAGGTCCGCGAAGCGCAGCGTGGCGCCGGCGCGGAAGCGCGGCCGGTCCTGCAGCCGGACCCAGGCCTCGGTGATCACGCCGAGGGTCCCCTCCGAGCCGAGCAGCAGCCGGTCCGGACTGGGTCCCGCACCCGACGAGGGCAGGCGGCGCGACGACCACAGCCCCACCGGGGTGACGGCGGTCACCGACTCGACGAGGTCGTCGACGTGGACGAGGCGCGTGGCGTAGTGGCCCGCGGCGCGCGTGGCGATCCAGCCGCCCAGCGTCGACAGCTCGAAGGACTGCGGGTAGAAGCGCAGGCTCAAGCCGCTGGGGCGCAGCTGCGCCTCCAGGTCCGGCCCGACAGCGCCCGCCTGGATGCGCGCGGCGCGAGAGACTCGGTCCACCTCGAGCACTCGTCCCATCGCCCGCGTCTGCAGTGTCACCACCGGCCGGCCGCTGGGCGGGTTCACCCCGCCGACCACGCTGGTCCCACCGCCGAATGGGATGCACGCGGCGCCCGCGTCCGCGCACCAGTCCAGGACCGCCGCCACCTCGGCGGCGGAGCGCGGCAGCGCCACCGCGTCGGGCGCCGTCACCTGTCCCCGTCGCGCCGCGAGCACGTCGACCGACGAGCGCCCGACGGCGTGCAGCCTGCGGGCGTCGCCCTCCAGCGTGCAGAACGACGCGAGGGCAGCGGGCACGGTCAGGCGCGGCGCGGGCAGAACGGGAGGCGCCATCGGCGCCTCGACCGAGAGATCCGCACCCGGGAAGCGCGCCGCCAGCAGGCCCACCGCCCGCTCGACCTCCCCGGCCGACGGCCCCTCCCCCACGTACCCCCAGCCGCTGGCCGAGCGCGTCCGGTCAGCATCCATGGCGAGCCTTGAGGTGGCCGTATGGTGGCGCGATGCGACCGGTCACCACTATCGTCCTCGCGCTGCTGCTCGTGGCGATCGTCGCCGCGCTCGTCATCCAGCTCGCCGTGGGCCTCACCGGCAACCGCTAGAACGCAGGGCCGCGCTCCATGAGGTTGCGGTAGAGCATCTGCTGGATGGTGTCGCGGACGCGGTCGACCAGCTCGAAGATCAGCATCGGGTCGTCGGCGTCGTCGGGGTGGTAGGCGGTGGTGTCGATCGGCTCGCCGAACTCGATGATCCAGCGCGACGGCAGCGGGAGCAGGCCCAGCGGGCCGAGCAGCGGGAACTGCCAGGTGATCGGGAAGTAGGGCAGGCCGAACAAGCGTGCGAGGAACCTGCTGTTGGCCAGGATCGGGTAGATCTCCTCGGCGCCGACGATGGCCACCGGGATGATCGGCGCCTGGGCCCGCAGCGCGACCTCCACGAAGCCGCCGCGCCCGAAGCGCTGGAGCTTGTAGCGGTCCCGGTAGGGCTTGCCGATGCCCTTGAAGCCCTCGGGCCACACGCCCACCAGCTCGCCGTCGCCGAGCAGGCGCAGGGCGTCGTCGGCGTGGGCCAGGGTGTTGCCGGTCTTGCGCGCCAGCGGGCCCACGATCGGCACGCGCAGCGCGAGGTCGGCGGCCAGCTCGCGCAGGTGGCGGCGGCCGGGGTGCTCGTCGAGCAGCGCGACCTTCGTCATGATGGCGTCGAAGGGCAGCGTGCCGCTGTGGTTGGCCACCAACAGCGCGCCCGAGTCCGCCGGCACGCGCTCGAGCCCAACGCTGCGCACCCGCCAGTAGGAGCGGTACAGCGGCCGGAACAGCGGCAGGAGGACCTGCTCGGTCAGCTCGCGGTCGAAGCCGTAGACGTCGACCTCGTAGTCGCCCGTCAGCCGGCGGCGCAGGAATGCGAGGGCCGTGGCGATGGCGGCGTCGACATCGATGCCCTGGTGGGCACGCGGCGGCCGCCGGCCAGCCTGGGCGCCGCTGCCGTGCCAGCCGTCGGGGCGCAGCGGGGTGACGGGGGCGCCATCCTCGGTCCCGCCATCCTCGGTCCCGCCCGGGGTGGGTGGGACCGAGGCGGCGTGCATGCGGCACCTGCCACCCGGCCCGGCCAGGTTGCGGCACGGGGCGCCGCCGCGAGTCGGCTGCCCGCAGCGCGCCGGACCCTCCTCGGCGGCCGCGGCCTGCGACCTCGACGCCCGCGCGCGCCGGGCGGGGTCCAGCGCGATGACCTCGGCACTCTGCGACCACCTGCTCATGCGGCTCCCCCGGACCGTCGGGCGAGGCCGGCGGCGAATCGGCGGGCGCGCGTCAGCACCGCGCCCAGCTCGTGCTCCCAGCGCTCCGCGGTCTTGCGGTCCAGCAGTGGGCGCACGTTTGCGTCGAGGAACTGGGCGAATGCGGCGGCCGTCGAATAGCGCGGCTCGTAGCCGAACGTCTCGCGCAGGCGCGTGATGTCCCCGACCCGCCCGTAGAGCAGGAACGCGAGTTGCTCCGGGGAGAAGTCGACGCTGCCCGCCCGGCGCATGAGGTCCGCGAGGCCGTTCATGAACGGCTGGGGCACAGGCACCGTCGGCTTGCCGGACATCCGCACGGCCTGCGAGAGGTAGACGATCCCGGGCCCGGCCACGTTGTAGATGCCGGGACGCGCCTCGCTGACGGCGCGCTCCAGCACGGTCACCGCGTCGGCGATGTGGACCAGCTGGATGCGCGGGTCGAAGCCGAGCACCACCGGCACCACGGGCAGCGCGAAGTAGCGGGTGAAGGCGCTGTCGACGCCCGGCCCGATGAAGTTGGCGAAACGCAGCAGCGTGAGGTCCACATCCGGCCGGCGCCGCCCGAAGGCGCGTGCATAGCCCTCGACTTCGACCATGTCCTTGGCGTAGCCCGAGTGCGTGCCGGCATCTGGGCTGGTGTCCTCGCGGAACAGCGCCGGGTCGGCGTAGTTGCTGCCGTACACCGCCGTCGTCGACTTCACCACCATCGTGCGCAGCCGCGGCGCGTGGTTGGCCCCGCCCAGCAGCTGCATCGTGCCGATGACGTTGCGCTCCTTCATCCGCGCCCGTCCGCCCGCGTCCGCGGGGGCGGCGGTCAGGGCGAGGTGGAGGATGGTATCGACGCGGGTCGACTCCACGACCTTCGCGACCAGCGGGCTGCGCAGGTCCGCGCGGATGAACTCGGTGCGGACGAGCCCGTCGGGGGGTTCACGCAGGTCGACGCCTGCGACGTACTCGACGGTGTCGTCGGCCTCCAGTCGACGCGCCACCCGGTACCCCAGGTCGGAGGCCACGCCGGTCACGAGGACACGACGTCCCCGCTTGCCTGCCACCTTTCGCCCCCGATCGCGCCGCCGGCACGCTGCCGATCGGCGGCCAGCCTAGACGGCTGGTCGGCACCCGGGGGTGGGTGGGGGGCTACGTGGTCGGCAGGTACGGCCGCAGGACGTGGTCGGCCACGTTGCAGTACGGCCCGGAGACCGTGCCGTCCTCCACACCCGCGATCACCTGGTCGAGCAGCGCCTGGGCATCGGCCCGCTGCAGCTCGGCGGGCACGCTGGCGAGGCCGCTGCAGTCGCCGAGGAGCGGCGCCACGCCCAGCCCGACGAGCTCGGGGCGCCTGGTGGCCAGCGCGATCGCCGCATCCATGGTCACCTCCGGACAGCGCGGCGACGACGCCCGCCGCGACGCCCTCGGGGTCGTCGTGCGCCACCTGGACCGCGATGCCATACACGTCCGCGGCCTCCTCGGCGCGCGCGGGACCCTGCAGGCCCTGCACCGTCGCGAGCCGGTCCACGAGCGACTGCGTGGCCGCGTCGAGTGTGCCGGCGCTGCCGCGGGCCGCCCTGGCGAGGACCGCGTCGATCGCTGGGCTGGTGGTCAGGGCCGCGACCTCCGGGGAGACTGCCGCAGGGGGCCTCCGGTGCGACGACCTGCTCGGCCGACTCCTGCTGCGCCGCTCCGCCGGGCGGGGCGTGCGCTCCGAGCCGAGGTGAACGACCCGCTATGGGTCGGGCTGGCGTGCGCCGGCGTGCTGGAGCCGCCCGCCGTCCGCTGCGTCCCAAGCCGCCGTCGACGAGACCTGGGCGGGCACGATGGCGCCGCTGAGGTCCTGCGAGCCGCGTGGGGGAACCCCGTCGAGCGGGGCCCGGGCTGTGACAGGTGGTGCGGGTGGCACCCGGGGCGTACTCGGGCGCGTCGGGCGCGGTCCGGTCACGCTGCTGGAGCAGTCCCATGTGCGGCCTCGCGGCGGAGGGCTTCCCACTGCAGCGCATCCCGCCCCGGCCCGCCGCGCCGGACGAGGGTGCGTCGCGTGGACTCCCTAGCCACCCTCATGTAGGAGCCCGACACTGGGGTCGAACCAGGCATCCTCGGGCAGGCGCCGCTCGCCGGTCTGCGCGAGCGAGGGCAGCGCGTAGGCGACCACCACGTTGGAGCCCGCGCGATGCAGGTAGACGTGCGAGGAGTCCAGCGAGAAGCCCAGCGGGTAGGCGGCCGAGCGGTCGCCGAGCAGGTTCACCAGGCCGACCTGGGCGGTGTCCATCAGCGCGACTCGCTGGACATCGTCGGTGGGTCCCGGAGCGAACATGCTGGGGACCGACCAGAGCAGCCAGCGCCCGTCCGGCGACAGTTGCACCCCGTCCACCCCCTCGATCCGCCCGACCTCGGACAGCGTGGCGGTGTCGATCACCGACAGGCCGAAAGGGGTGACGGCACTCGACGCCGCGAGGGACTCGTTGCCGGCCGTGTACAGACGGGTCCCGTCCGGACTGACCTCGGCCCACCGCCACCGGTGGCCCGGCTGCTCACCGAGTTCGGCGACGGGCACGCCGACCTCTGCCTCGGCCAGCACGGCGCCGCCCGCCAGGTCGACCACGGTGACCCGTGCGGCATCGGCGTGGGCGATGTAAAGCCGCTCCCGTGCGCTGTCCCAGGCGAAGCCGGGGATGGCCTGCGAGGCGTCCTGACGCGGAGGCCCATACATGAAATCTGCCCGCAACCCCGGCAGGGGCAGGTCGACCACCATCCGCTCGGCGAGCAGGTCCGCCACCAGCACGTGCACGGTCGACCGGCTGTCCGACTCCGAAGCGCTGCGCTCCCTCATCACCATCGCCACCCGCCCGTCGGCCAGCATGGCGGGGCGCCGGTCGGTGACTTCGAGGCCCTCGGGCAGATCGACACCGGTCACCGGCTGTTCCGGGTCCAGCGGGTAGCGCAGGAGTGTCTGCCCGTTGGCGCCGCCCGCCTGGACGACGAGCGCGTCCGCACCGGGTGTGAAGCCGTAGAAGTCGGTGAACGAGCCGTCCGTCTCCACCGTGACGACGGGCTGGAAGGTGCGCGCGTCCACCACCCGGATCTCGCGCGCAAGACCTGAGAAGTCGGGCAGCGCGAGAAGTGCGCCGCCCTGGCTGGGCCACGTCCACTCCTCAGGGCCGACGGCCAGGATGTTCGCGGGCACGTCGGCGAGGGTTGACGGGTCGAGCGGGCGCACCAGCGCCTGCGCCTCCCCGCCGGGCCGGGCAGTTTCAGGATCACCGCCGGCGCCCTCCCGGTCGGCGGCGTCCGCGGTGCTCGCGTCGCCGCCCGCCTCGATGCCGTCCTCGCCGCCGATGCTCAGGCGTGACGACGGCGAGGCCTGCGGCCGTGCCAGCGTCGTGAAGGCGATCAGCGCACCCACAGCGGCGGCCAGGGCCAGCAGGCGGCGCAACCGGCCCGCGGGACGCGGCGCGGGCGTGTCGTCCGGGTCATCCGTCCCGGCCCGGTCACGGAGCAGTTCCATGGCGGTCCCAGAGGGGGGACCACGTATTAGAGCGCGTCGGAGGCCGCGCCGCCGGGCCGTGCGAGGGTGAGCTGCGTCCCCCGCCCCGCGCCGAGCCGCTCCGCGGCGCTGCCCCCGTTCACCGCGACCGCCACGCGTCCCGCCGCATCCACGTGCACCAGCAGGCGCCCCGGCGTCACGTCGGCGAACGTCCGCACGACCAGCGCGTCCTGTCCGGTCCCGCCGCCCCCCGCCGGGACAGTGGCGCGCACGGTGAGGTGATCGCCAAGGTGCAGGCCCGCGCCGCGCAGGTCGGCGGGACCCGCGGCGAGAGAGAGGTTGCCGAAGGCGTCGACCAGCAGGACCTCGGCGCGCAGGCGGTCCGGCCCCACCGCGGCACGAGGAAGCGACAGCGGGCGGAGCGCGCGGGGGTCGAGCGGCTCGGCGAACGCGGCGGGGTCGGCGCCCGTGGCCAGGCGGGCGGCGGCGGGGGCGAACACGTCGCGCCCGTGGAAGGTGGCGGACAGGTCCGCAGGCGCCGGCAGCACCCAGGCCGACGACGCCCCGCCGCAGGCCGCGACCGCCGGCGCCAGCAGGCCGTTGCCGGGGCCCACGAACCAGTGCGGCTCGCCCCGCAGCTCGGCGCGCAGGATCACCGCGGCGCGGTCCGTTCCGACGCCGGGATCGACCACCGCCAGGCTCACGCCCGCGGGCAGGTGGGCCACGCAGTCCGCCAGCGTGACCGCGCCGGCGACCACGTCGCCCCGCGGCACACCGTGGGTGAGGTCCACCACCGGGACCGCGGGCGCCAGCCGGGCCAGCACCGCACGGCACACCCCGGCGAACGCGTCGGCGTTGCCGTAGTCGGTGAGGAAGGTGATGACCGTGGCTGTCTACCGGCTCGCGACCTGGCGCCAGAAGTCCCCGTAGCGCGCGACCAGACCCTCCTGGTCCACGGCCAGCTCCGCGGCGAAACCGGTGATCGCGAAGCGGTAGCGGTCCTCGGCGAGCCGGGCGTAGCGCTGCTCGGAGCGCTCGACACGCAGGTCGCGGAAGCGCACCCAGGCGGCGAGCACGTCCGCCTCCTCACCCACCGCCAGCCCGAGCCGCCGGATCGGCAGCGTGTTCGTGGCAGGCGAGAACTCCAGGTCCACGTCGAGGCACCCGTCCAGGTCCGCCTGATGCTCGCCGTCCACCAGCCAGCGTCCCGCGCCGTCCGCCTCCACCACCATGCGTGCGTCGTCGGCCGGCCTCTGCCGCCGCACCTCGACGTGTCGCGTGCGCCAGCGCTCGTCGACGCGCACGACGTAGCGCAGCTCCCACGGCTCGCCGTGCACCGCGACCAGCGCCGTGCCGCTCAGCACGGCCCCGCTGTGGCCGGTATCGAGCGAGCAGCGCTCCGCACCCGAGTCCGACGGGTCCTGCCACAGCACCGTCCGCATGCCACCATCCTCGCACACGCCCCGCCTCGCACACGCCCCCCGACGCACGTCCGGGCTAGTCCCAATACCGTTCAGTTAGGGTTGAAGTGCCCCGAAGCTTCCGGACAGGGGAGGACGTGGACGCTTCGGCGGGGCGGCGGGTGGGTTGGGGCCAGTTGCGGTGGGCCGCCCGCTTGACGCCGTAGTTGCTCATCTGGCGTTTGACGACTCGGGCGGCGGCGCGAAGGCGGCGTCGGGGCAGCAGCTGGTGGCAGATCTCGGCGACGGCGGCCGGCAACGCGACGGTGAGGGTGTGGGCGGCGGCGCCCAGCCCGGCGCGTGTGAAGCTGATGCGGTCGGGGTCGACGCCGTGATCGTCTGCGGCGGCGGTCATGAGCGCGCGGATTGGCGTAGTGCACAGGTAGCCCCAGGGTTCCTGGCGGACCCCGTCGGGGGTCTTGGAGCGCAGCGACACCCGCGGGCGGCGCTGGTGGGTCTTCAGCTCGTCCAGCGCGGTCTCGATCTCCCAGCGTTGGGCGTACAGGCCGGCCAGCTCGCCGGCCGGGGCGGCGTCGGGTCCAGCACGGTGGTCGGCAGCCGGTAGCGGGTGCGGTCGGCCTGCGGGCGGCCGGGGTTGTCGACGCGGTACTCCACCACCCGCACCGCGACCACGTCGGCGCGGGCGCGCTTGTCGGGCGCGGCGACGATCTCGGACAGAAACGAGCCGTCGTCGTAGCGCTGCAGTTCGGGCAGCACGGCGTTG
>Ga0136615_10000825_pt1 | contig 14416 bp, 14 predicted proteins | sample AntDrymUQ2882206_2_FD_106647 | JGI IMG/M metagenome (GOLD analysis project Ga0136615, IMG submission 106647) | Polar desert sand microbial communities from Dry Valleys, Antarctica - metaG UQ288 (22.06) | ecosystem: Environmental > Terrestrial > Soil > Desert | place: Antarctica: Dry Valley...
ACCTCGATGTCGGCTCGTCGCATCCTGGGGCCGGAGTAGGTCCCAAGGGTTGGGCTGTTCGCCCATTAAAGCGGTACGCGAGCTGGGTTTAGAACGTCGTGAGACAGTTCGGTCCCTATCCGCTGCGCGCGGAGGAAACTTGAGAAGGGCTGCCCCTAGTACGAGAGGACCGGGGTGGACGTACCTCTAGTGTGCCGGTTGTCCTGCCAAGGGCACTGCCGGTTGGCTACGTACGGAAGGGATAAGCGCTGAAGGCATCTAAGCGCGAAGCCCGCTTCGAGATGAGGTTTCCCATCGGTTTACCGAGTAAGGCCCCCCGCAGACTACGGGGTTGATAGGCCGGAGGTGTACGCACAGCAATGTGTTCAGCCGACCGGTACTAATAGGCCGAGGACTTGCCGGATGCTCGCGCTCGCTATGGAGTTCAATGACCGCCGCTCGCAGGACAATTGAAAAGTGTCGTTCCGTGGTCGTAGCGGAGGGGATACACCCGGTCACATTCCGAACCCGGTAGTTAAGCCCTCCAGCGCCGATGGTACTGCATGGGCAACTGTGTGGGAGAGTAGGTCATCGCGGAACACAACATTCAGAAGGCCGCCCTCGAGGGCGGCCTTCTGCTGCGTGAAGGGAATGGGGCACGATGGCTGATGGAGAGAATGGTCCTGCCCGCGACGAGCCGCCGCCGTCCACCGCGGACGGTGCGCCGCGCGCGCGCCGCGCGACCCCGGCGGCGCGCCTCCCACGCCCACCTGCCCCGCCGGCCCCCCAGCCCCCGCCCCCCACCGCCCGCCCCACCAACGGCGGCAGAGGCGCGAACAGCGGGGAGAACCGCAGCGACCCTCGGCCCTCCCGCATGCCGGACCCGCGCCCCACCCGCGGTGAGGGGGCCCGCCCATCACGCGTCGAGGGCCGTCCGCCGCGTCCTGGGGCCGAGGGCCGCCCGCCCCGTGCCGGCGCCGAGGGCGGCCCGCCGCGTCCTGGGGCTGAGAGGCGCCCGTTCAGGGGTGCGGAGGGGCGGTCGCCTCGTGGTGCCGAGGAGGGGCGGCCGTTGCGTAGCTCCGCGGGGCGTGCCGCGGGGGTTGGTCGGGGGGAGGCGCCGTTGAATCGGCGGGGGCCGGTGGGGCGGGACGAGGTGGCGGACCAGGCACGGGTGCCGGGACGGCCGATCCGGCAGCCGGGAGCGCAGCGTGCGCCGGTGCGGCGTCCCGTCCTGCCCGAGGAGCGGCCGCGCCTGCAGCGCGAGGCCTACCGCGACCTGCGCCAGTCCGTGCCGTCCTCGGCATTCGACGATGTCGTCAAGGCGTTCGGCGCGGCGGGGGAGGCGCTGGCGGATGGCGACCCGGAGCGGGCGGCGCCCCTGCTGGAGTGGGCCAAGACGATGGCCCCGCGCGCGGCGGTCGTGCGTGAGGCGCTCGGCATCGTCCGCTACCAGCTGGGCGACTTCAGCGCGGCGTCCTCGGAGCTGAGCGCCTACCGGCGCATGTCCGGGCGCGAGGACCAGAACCACCTGCTCGCCGACTCCGCCCGCGCGGCCGGCCGCCACGACCGGGTCCGCGAGTACGTGGAGGCGATGACGTCGGCGCCCGACGTGGGGCGCGACCGCATCGTGGAGGGCGCGCTCGTGCTGTCCGGCGACCTGGCCGACCAGGGACAGCTCGCCGAGGCCCTCGCCGTGCTGCAGCGCGCCGACCTCGCGCCCACCCGCATCGAGCCCTGGCAGCCACGCCTGTGGTACGCCGCCGCGGACCTCTCCGAACGGCTGGGCGACTCCGACGGCGCCAACGACTACTTCGAGGCCATCCTCGCCGTGGACCCGCTGTTCCTCGATGCTGCCGAACGCCTCGCCATGCTCGACCCCGACGTCACACCGGGCGCTGGGCCAGATGACGCATAAGGCCCATGGCGTTGGAGCGGTAGCCGCTGAGCAGCGCTACCCGCCGCTCGGCTGTCGGGTCCGCGTCCGACGCCACCTCGTCGGCGAAGCGGAGGGCGAGCGTGTCCGCCACATGGTCGAGCTCGTCGTGCTCTGCCATCGCCGCCTCCACCGTCTCCGCCCAGCGGCCCAGGTTCTCCGACGCCTCGGCCAGGACCTCGGCCGGCGGCCCGATTGCCCCGTAGTGGGCGAGGTAGACCTCGCGCGGCTCCAAGGCCGCGTAGCGCGCCAGCGTGCCCTGCGCGAGGCCCAGGTCGAAGTCGGGTGGCGGCGTGGCGGGCCGGATCGTCGTCATGCCCGGCATCTTCACCCCCACGGAGTCGCCCACGAACAGCGCGCCGAGGTCGGGCTCGAGCGCGGCGATGTGGTGCTTCGCGTGCCCGGGGGTATAGAGCAGCTCCAGGCGACGCCCGGCGCCGAGGTCGAGGACGTGGCCGTCCGCCACGCCGAGGACCCGCTCGGCGGACAGCGGGGTGCAGTCGCCGTAGACGGTATCCATGAGCGGGCCGTACACCCGCCGCGAACTTGCGTTCAACCGCTCCGGTGACACGAGGTGGCGAGCGCCGATCTCGCTGACCACCACTGTCGCCCCGGGGAAGGCGCGGGCCACGTCGCCCGCGCCCCCGGCGTGGTCGAGGTGGATGTGGCTGACCACGAGATAGGCCAAGTCGCCCGGCTCCATGCCCAGCGCCCGCAGACCCTCGATGACCGTCCCCACCGAGATGGCCGGGCCGCACTCGATGAGCGTCGGTCGCGAGGCGTCGAGCAGGAAGCCGGCGGTGACCGACGACATGCCGGCGGTCAGCGTGTCGAGCACACACAGGCCGCCACCGAGGTCGCTGACGGGCGCGGCAGGCGTGGGTGCGGGCTCTGGGGTCACGGTCATGCCTGCGCGCCCCGCTCCGCGCGGACGCCGGCCCGTCCGACCCGGCCACGCTCCCCCTCCTGCGGGAGCTGGATCTCGGAGAGCTCGGCGATGAGCTGGTGGCGTCGCACGTAGGTCGACAGGAGTGCCTGCAGGATCGCGGCGGCCGGCAGCGCGAGCAGCGCGCCGATCGCCCCCAGCAGGGTGCCGCCCACCAGGACCGAGACGAATGCGACGGCCGGGTGCACATCCATGGTCCGCGCCTGAATGCGGGGGGCGAGCACGTAGTTCTCCACCTGCTGATAGACGATGAGGAAGCCGAGCACCCACAGGACGTCGGTGGGAGTCTCGCCGCGTCCGGCCTGGCCGGCGAAGGCCACCAGGAGGAGCAGCACACCGCCGATGTAGGTGCCCACCACCGGGATGAATACGCTGGTCGCCCCCACCACCACCCCGAGCGGGACGGGGTAGGGCACACCGAGCAGGATCAGGAAGAGGCTGGTGGTGACGGTCGCGACCGCCGCCAGCAGCAGCCGGCTGTAGATGTAGCCGCCGGTCTTGGCCACCGCGAGCTCCCAGATGGCGAGCATCTCGCGCTGGCGGTCGGGCGGCAGGGGGCGTGCGAGGGCCTGGCGGGCGCGCGGGCCGTCCGCGACCAGGTAGAAGGTGACCAGCGCGATGGACAGCAGCTGGAACAGCAGGCCGAAGACGGTCGCGCCGATGGTGACCACGTTGCCGGCGGCGCCGAGGGCGATGGCCTGGAGCCGCTGCCGCACGTCCCCCTGGAAGCCCGACACCGTGTCGCGCAGCTCCGAGCTCTCGCCGAGCTCGTCGAGGAACGGCAGGTTGAGGCTGGCGCCCAGCTGGTCGAGCAGGAACGGCACGCTGGCGACCAGGTCCTGCACCTGATCCACGACGAGGGTGGTGAGTGCGGCGCCGATGCCGGCGAGGATCAAGAACACCCCGAAGAACACCGCTGCCGTGGCTGGGCCGCGCCGCCACCCGCCCCGGGCGAGCCACTGCACGGCGGGCTCCATCGCGAAGGACAGGAACAGCGCGACGAGCAGCATGACGAGCACGGTCCGCAGCGCGACCACGACGGTGAGCACCGCGTACGAGGCGATGAGCACGGTCACCAGCGTCAGCAGCCGCGCCGGGGTGAGCCAAGGTTCGCGCTGCAGGGCGGTGGCCCCCGCGCCCCGGGGGGACAGCACCATCGCCGACTCGCCCTCGGAGGCGGACGGGGGCGGGACGGATCCGTCAGGCGACGGCTCGGTCACCATCGGGGAGGGGCGGGGGACGGCAGGTCTCGCACGTGCACACGCTACGCCCTGCGGCGCCGGCTTCGGGTCCGCCAGGACACAGGCCGCGCTCAAGGGCGGTTCTCGCCGTCGGCGACCCTGGACTCCTGCGCGGAGGCGATCCCGTCGGTGCGGCTGCGCAGGATCAGCCCGGTGCGCGGCTTGGGGCGGAAGGACGTGGATTTCGCCGGCATCCGCTCCCCGGCGATCGCGAGCGCGCGGATCGCCTCCAGGGGTGTGGGACGGAGCAGCACGAGCGCGCCTGCGGCGCCGGCGTCGACCTCGGCCGCGGCGCCCTCGGCGTCGGCGCGGGCGGTGACCGCTGCCGGTTCCACGCCGAGCAGGGGGAGCAGGACGTGGTCGACGAGGACCGTGTCGAGGGCGCGCCACCGGGCCGAGCCGCGGCCGAGCCCGGCACGCAGCGCGGCGGCGTCGCGGGGACGCAGCAGCACCCCGTCGCCGGCCACCCGCAGCGCGACCGTGCCCGGCGGCTCCATGCCGAGCGCGCTCAGCAGCCCGGCGGCGTTCGCCACGGACGGGACCGCGTCGAACTGCGGCGCGAGCACCGCAGGCCAGTCGGCGGACAGCCGTGCGAGCAGCCGGTGCATGCCGAGCACGCGGGGACCGTCGCGCCGGCTGTCGGCTACGAGCATGAGGATGCGCGCCGCCGCCCAGTCGTCCGGCCGGCGCCGACGCAACGCGATCGCGGCGGCGTAGCGGTGGTGGCCGTCGGCGAGTAGTACGCGCTGGCCGGCAAGCAGCTCGCGTACGGCCGTTACCTCCTCGCGTCCGTCCGTGGCGCAGATGGTGTGCCGTGCGCCGATCTCGTCCACCAGCGTGACCAGCGGCGGGCGGGCGAGCACCGCACCGAACAGCGCGGCGAGCTCGGCGCCGAGTTCGCCGGCGATCGTGTGGACTGGTGCGATGTCGACCGGCACCGCGAGCAGGCGCGCCAGGCGTCCGGCGACCCGCAGGGGGTCGGTGTCCTCGTGCGGCAGGACCTGCTCGGGGGCGCCGGTCTCCACGGCGACCGCCGCGAGCACGCCGCGCTGCACGTGGGCGGGCCCGCTGGCATCGGCGGGGACGTGCTGCTCATAGACATAGAAGGCGGGCCGCGGATCGAGGGCGACCACGCCGGTGCGGCGCCAGCGCGCGAGCGCCGCGGCGCCGGCGGCGTAGCCGTCAGAGGCGGAGCGCGGCGCCACCAACTCCAGCACCGTGTAGGGGCTGGCGGTGCGGTGGCGGGCGTAGTCGAAACGGTCGATGTCGTCGGTGGCGGGCGCAGAGGTGGACAGCGGGCTCCCCGCCACCGAGGGCGCGTAGCGCAGCCCCCGAAACGGCGCCGCGTCCACCACCCTGCCCGCGCTCCCCGATCGGCCCGTTCCCGCGAACCATACTTCGGGCTGCGGCTGCGCCGCCGACCGAACGACTGGACGACCGCCTTCGGCGGCCGGACACTGCCCTGATGCGCACGAGCGCGCCGTCCAACAGGGAGCAGTATGAGCGAGCAGACCTCTTTCCCGACGTACGACCTGTACCGCCAGGGGCTGGAGTGGCTCGAGCGCGGCGAGGGCGCGGCCGCCGCGGAGGTCCTCGAGCTGGCCGTGGAGCAGGAGCCCGCGAAGGCGTCCCTGCACGAGACGCTGGGCCGCGCCTACTTCCGCGCCGGGCGCGTCGCCCGGGCCACAGAGCAGTTCGAGCGGGCCCTGGCGCTGGACCCCACCGACGACTACGCGAACTTCGGCGTCGGTCGCTGCTATGAGCGCGAGGGTCGGCCGGCCGCTGCTGCGAAGCACTACAAGCTGGCGCTGGCCCTGTCGCCGCGCGACGACTACGAGCGCGCGCTCGCGCGCGTCCGCCAGCGCGAGGGCTGACTCAGCCCCAGCCGGGCGTGGGGGGTTGCACGGGGCGGGGGCGGTAGCGCTGCGGGCGCTCGGGCCGGTAGCCCAGCGCGAGGACGATGAGCACACCGGCCACGAAGCCCGCCACGTGGGCCAGGTAGGCCACGCCGCCGCCGGCCATGTCCGCGAGGCGACCGGACCACAACTGCAGCAGGAACCAGCCGCCGAGCACGATCAGGGCCGGCAGGCGGAACGGCAGGAAGAACAGCGGCGGGATGATCACCGTCACCCGCGCGCGCGGGAACATCACGAGGTAGGCCCCCAGCACGCCCGCGACCGCACCCGACGCACCGACCAGCGTGGCGAGGCTGCCGGCGTTCGGCAGCACGAAGGCCACCGTCGCGATCACGCCGCTGATCAGGTAGAAGGCGAGGAAGCCGAGCCGGCCGAGCCGGTCCTCCACGTTGTTGCCGAAGACATAGAGGTAGAGCATGTTGCCGAACAGGTGGCCCCAGCCGGCGTGGAGGAACATCGCCGACAGGATGGATGCATACACCACCTTGCCGGGCGCGGCGCTGACGACACAGCCCTGCGTGGTGGAGGCGTCAACCTCGGGCTGGGTGAGCGGCTCGCCGGTCACGATCTCATCCGGCACCGCCGCCCACTCCACGAAGAACGCCTGCTGCGTGCACGCGTCGCTGGACCAGGGCTGGCCGAACACGAACACCGCGATGTTGAGCGCGATCAGCGCGAGCGTGACCACCGGGGTACGCCGTGTGGGGTTCGCGTCGCCGATGGGCAGGACCACGGGTCCGTCCTGTCGGTCGTCGGGGCGGGAACCACACAGTATGGCTGCGGAGCCGCTGGGCGGTGACTGGCCTATCCTCTCCCCGGAGGCGCAGCGGCCCAACAGCCGCGCGCGGAGTTCTCGAGGATGCAGGAGGCCGCCGGCGTGGACATCGCCTGGCAGCGCTGGGCTGGGGCGACGCAGCGCGGCGCCGAGTCGCTGGTGCGCGTGCTGGTCCAGCAGGGTGAGGTGGCCGCGGACCGCGCCGAGCAGGCCGTGGATGAGCTGCTCGACCGCTCCCAGGAGCCGCGCCGGGTCGTGACCTCGCTGGTGGTCGGCGAGGCGGAGCGGGCGGTCGCACGGCTCGGGCTCGCGCGCCAGCGCGACGTCGAGCGGCTCCAGGCGCGCATCGACGAGCTGGAGCGCCGGCCGGCGCCCGCCGGCGACGGCCCGGCCCCGGCGGGCGCGGGGGCCGCCGCGCCGCAACGGCGCGTGGCGGCGAAGCGCCCGCGGGTCTCCGCGGCAGCGAAGCGCGCCGCCGCCCGCGGTCCGTCAGCCGCCGACGGCGCCGGCACGTGAGGCGCGAGCGGTGACCGATCGGCTCCCCGGGCTCCCCGGGCTCGCGGCACGCCTGGACGCGCTGGACGAGGCGGCGCTGGCCGAGCACCCCGACGCCCTCGAAGCGGTCCAGGCCGCCCTGGTTGCCGAGCTCGACGCCCTCGCCAGCGCGGGCCGCGCGGCTCCTCAGCCCGCGGCTCCTCAGCCCGCGGCGCCGGGACCCGCGGCGCCCGCACCGGACCTACGCGCGGCGGAGCGGCCGGCCGGCCCCGGCGGCGGCGCCGTGGTGCGACCGTGACGGTGGCGACCCGCCGGGCGCGTCTGGACGCCGAGCTGGTCCGCCGGGGGCTGGCCACCAGCCGCAGCGAGGCGCAAGGCCTGCTGGCCGAGGGCCGGGTCCTGCTGGACGGCAGCGTCGCGCGCAAGCCCGCCACGCTCGTGGCCGCCACCCAGGCGCTGACGGTCGGCGGCGACGCGGTGCGTTGGGTCTCGCGCGGCGGGTACAAGCTGGCAGGCGCGCTGGCGGTCCTCGACGTCGTCGTGCAGGGGCGTCACTGCCTCGACGCCGGCGTGTCGACGGGCGGCTTCACCGACGTGCTGCTGCACGCCGGGGCCGCCCGGGTCGTCGGCGTCGACGTGGGCTACGGCCAGCTCGACTGGCGGCTGCGCACCGACCCACGCGTGGTGATAGTCGAACGCACGAATATCCGCTACCTGGAGCCGGGGTCGCTGCCGCGGCCTGCCCCGTCGCTCGTGGTCGCAGACCTGTCCTTCATCTCCCTGCGGCTCGCGCTGCCCGCCCTGGGCCGCCTGGCCGACCCCGACGCCGACCACGTCCTGCTCGTCAAGCCCCAGTTCGAGGCCGGCCCGCAGCGTGTCGGCCCCGGGGGCGTGGTGCGCGACCCCGGCGTCTGGCGCGACTGCCTGGAGGCCGTCGTGGCGGCGGCGGACGCGGAGAACTTGGGGCTGGCCGGGGCGACGGTGTCGCCGCTGCCCGGCCCAGCGGGCAACATCGAGTTCTTCGTCCGCCTGCGGCGCGGCGCCGGGCCGCAGCCCGGCGTGATCGACGGCGCGGTGGCGCAGGGCGCGGCACTGTCCGCGCGGGGAGCGTCGCAGCCGTGAGCGATCCGGAGCGGCCGGTGGGCGCCCCTCCCAAGGCGGTCGGGCTGGTGGTACATGGTGGGCGACCGGAGGCCTGCGCGAAGGCCTCGACGGCGGCTCGGCGCTTCGCGGCCACGGGTGCGCAGGTCGTGGGCCTCCGCGGCGACCGCTGGTCCGAAGACGTGGTGGAGCTGCGCGACCCCGCCGACTTTGGCTCGGGCCTGGACGTGGTGGTGGTGTTCGGCGGCGACGGGACCTTCCTGCGCGCCGCCTACCTGGCGCGCGACCAGGGCGTGCCGCTGCTCGGCGTGAACTTTGGGCGGCTGGGGTTCCTGTCCGAGGTCGAGAGCGTGGACGTGCCGACCATGGTCGAGCGCGTCGTGGCCGGGGACTACCTGATCGAGGAACGCATGACGCTCGCGATCCAGATCCTCGACGTCGATGGGGCGTTGGGGGCCACGAGCTGGGCGCTGAACGAGGCCTCGATTGAACGCACCGTGCCGCAGCGGCTCATCATCTTGGAGGTGCGGGTGGGCGGGCGCATCTTCGCCAGCCTGCCCGCGGATGCGATCGTCTGCGCCACCCCCACCGGCTCCACCGCCTACGCCTTCTCCGCGCGCGGCCCGATCCTGTCGCCGCTGGTCGACGCCATCGTCGTGGTCCCCGTCGCGCCGCACTCGTTGTTCGACCGCACCATCGTGGTCGACCCGGCCGAGACCGTGTCCCTGCGCCCCACCGCCGGCGAGAACACCTGCGTGGTCACCGCCGACGGTCGCGACTCCCTGCCCGTCCCCTCCGGGGGCTGCGTGCGCATCTCCCGCGGCGACGCCCCCATCCGCATGGCCCGCCTCGCCCCCTACGACTTCTACGGCCGCGTCCGCCAGAAGTTCGGTCTGCCGTAGGCGGTCGAGCAGTCGTTCGGTCGGCGGCGGAGCCGCGGACCGGAGTTCGGTCTGCCGTAGGCGGTCGAGCAGTCGTTCGGTCGGCGGCGGAGCCGCGGACCGGAGTTCGGTCTGCCGTAGGCGGTCGAGCAGCCGGCAGGGTTGTGGAGATCATAGGGATCGGGGGAGGCGCGGCCTAGACTGCGGGGGTGCTCGAGGAGCTGCACATCCGCGATGTCGGGGTGATCGACGATGTCGAGCTTGCCCTTGGTCCGGGGCTGACGGTCGTCACGGGTGAGACCGGCGCGGGCAAGACCATGGTCGTGTCGGCGCTGGAGCTGCTGTGCGGGGGGCGCGCGGACAGCGATCAGGTGCGCCGTGGGGCGAGCGCGGCGCTCGTGGAGGGCCGGCTGTCACCGCCGCCGCCCGGCGCGCAGGACTGGCTGGCCGAGGGCGAGGACGAGCTGGTGGTGTCGCGCGAGGTCGCGGCCGGTGGTCGCAGCCGTGCACGGGTATCGGGTCGGCTGGCGCCGGTGTCGGTGCTCGCGGACCTGGTCGGCGGCGTCGTCGAGCTGCACGGCCAGTCGGACTCCACGAAGCTGTCCACGCCCGCGGTCCAGCGCGACCTGCTCGACCGCTATGGCGGGGACGAGGTGGCGGCGTTGCGCTCCACGTACCGCACCGCCTACGCCGCGCTGCGCGAGGCGGAGACGGAGCTTGCGGGGCTGCGCACCGGGGAGCGCGACCGCCTGCGGGAGGTCGGGCACCTGGAGTTCGAGCTGGCCGAGATCGACGCGATCGCGCCGGCGCCGGGCGAGGACGACGCGATCGACGCCGAACTGCGCCGCCTGGAGCACGCCGAGACGCTGGTGGCCGCGGCCGCGCAGGCCGCGGCCGCGGTGGCGGACGACGGCGGTGCGCGCGACGCCCTCGGCGTCGCCGTCGCGGCCCTGCGCGCGGTCAGTGGCGTGGACGACACCCTCGACACGCTGGGGGCCCGGGCCGAGGGCCTCGCCGCCGAGGCCCAGGACCTCGCCTTCGAGCTGTCGGGCTACGCCGAGGACGTCGACGCCGACCCCGAGCGCCTCGCGGGGCTGCGCGAGCGGCGCATGGCGCTGGCTGGGCTGGTGCGCAAGTACGGGCCCGACACCGTGGCCGTCGTCGCTTACGCCGACCGAGCCCGCGCCCAGCTCGCCACCCTGGCCTGCGGCGATGAGCGCAGGGCGGCGCTGGAGGCGCAGACCGCCGTGCTCACCGACGCGGTGGCCGAGCACGGCGACGCCCTGGCCGTCGCGCGCCGCGACGCCGGCAAGCGTCTCGCGGAAGCGGTCGAGCGCCACCTCGGCGAGCTGGCCATGGCGGCGGCGCGCATGACGGTGGAGGTCGCGCCCGCCGACCCCAGCTCGGACGGCGCGGACCGGCTCACCTTTGTGCTCGCGGCCAACCCAGGTGAGCCCTCGTTGCCGCTGGGCAAGGCCGCGTCCGGCGGCGAGCGCAGCCGGGTCGCGTTGGCGGTGCGCCTCGCACTGGCGGACGCCGACGCCACCGGCGTGCTCGTGTTCGACGAGGTTGACGCCGGGGTGGGCGGTGCGGTGGCCCTGGAGCTCGGGCGCAAGCTGGCCCGCCTCGCCCGCGGCCGCCAGGTGCTGTGCGTCACCCACCTCGCGCAGCTCGCCGCCTTCGCCGACGCCCACCTGGTGGTCGCGAAATCGATCGTGGGGGAGCGGACGGTCGCCGGTGTCCGGCTGCTGAGCGAGGACGAGCGCGTGACGGAACTGTCGCGCATGCTGTCCGGAACGCCGGACAGCGCCGCGGCGGCGGGCCACGTCGCCGAGCTGCGTGCGATGGCCAGGGACGAGACGGGCCGCGTCGCACGTCGTTGAGCTCGCCCGGGGCCGATGCTACGGTTGCCGAGGCCGCGCTGATCGGTCCCGTCGTACCCGCAGACGACTTCCCTGAGTGACCGCCCCGGGATCCGGGCTTGTCGCTGACCCGTTGCGTGTGCGTCCCGTCCCGATGGGAGGCAGACGGTTGGCCAAGCACATCCTCGTGACCGGCGGCGTGTCCTCGTCGCTGGGCAAGGGCATCACCGCGGCGTCTCTCGGTCGCCTGCTCAAGGCGCGCGGCCTGCGGATCACGATGCAGAAGCTCGACCCGTACGTGAACGTCGACCCCGGCACGATGAACCCGTTCCAGCACGGTGAGGTGTTCGTCACCGAGGACGGAGGGGAGACCGACCTCGACCTCGGCCACTACGAGCGCTTCATCGACGAGAACCTGTCGCGCGCGTCATCGGTGTCAACGGGACAGATCTACTCGGCGGTCATCGCGCATGAACGGCGCGGCGACTACATGGGCGAGACCGTCCAGGTGATTCCCCACATCACCGACGAGATCAAGGCCCGGATCCTGTCCCTGGCGGGTGACGCCGACGTGGTCATCACCGAGGTGGGCGGCACCGTCGGCGACATCGAGGGCCTGCCGTTCCTCGAAGCGATCCGGCAGCTGCGCTATGAGGTGGGCCGCGAGAACATCTGCTACGTCCACTGCGCGCTGGTGCCCTATATCGGCCCCACCGGCGAGCTGAAGACGAAGCCTGCGCAGCACTCGGTGCGCGAGTTGCGCTCCGTCGGCATCCAGCCCGACGCCGTGGTCTGCCGCAGCGACCGTCCCCTCCCGCGTGAGTTGAAGCGCAAGATCGCCCTGCTGTCCGACGTCGACCTCGAGGGCGTGGTGAATGCCCAGGACGCCGAGTCGCTCTACAGCGTGCCGCTCATGCTGCGCGACGAGGGCCTGGACGAGTTCGTGGTCCGCCGACTCGGCCTCGACGCCACCATCGAGCCTGATATGTCGGACTGGGAGGAGATGGTCGAGCGCGCCCTGCACCCCGGCGACACGGTGCGCATCGCCATGGTCGGCAAGTACGTCTCGCTGCCCGACGCCTACCTGTCGGTGGTCGAGGCGCTGGAGCACGGCGGCATCGCCCACGGGGTCGAGGTCGAGGTGGTGTGGATCAGCGCCGATGACCTGACCGAGCCGCGCGAGGCCGAGCGCGCGCTCTCGGGCGCGCACGGCGTGGTCGTCCCCGGCGGCTTTGGCGTGCGCGGGATCGAGGGCAAGATCGCGGCGGCACGCTTCGCCCGCGAGCGCCACGTCCCCTATCTGGGGATCTGCCTGGGGCTGCAGGTGGCGGTCATCGAGTTCGTGCGTAACGTGCTCGGCCTGGCCGCGGCGAACTCCACCGAGTTCGACCCGGACTCACCAGACCCGGTCGTGGACCTCATGGCCGACCAGCGCGAGGTCCGTGACCTCGGCGGCACCATGCGCCTCGGCGTCTACCCGTGCCGTCTGGCCGAGGGCACGTTGGCGCGGTCCGCCTACGGCGAGCCGGTCATCTACGAGCGGCACCGGCACCGCTGGGAGGTGGCCAACCGCTACCGCGCCCGCATGGCGGAGGCCGGGATGATCTTCTCCGGCGTGTCGCCGGACGACCATCTGGTGGAGATGATCGAGTTGGCGGACCACCCCTGGTTCGTGGGCAGCCAGTTCCACCCCGAGTTCCGCTCCCGGCCCAACCGGGCGCACCCGCTGTTCCGCGACCTAGTGGGCGCGGCGCGCGCCCGGATGCTCGCCCAGCAGGGCAGGCTGCCCGACCCCGCCCCTGACCCCCTGCCCGAGCCGCTCCCGGAGCCCGCGCCGGCCTGACCGGCGCCCGCCAGGCTCAGCCCGACGACGTCGACCGTGGCCCGCGGGCGCGCCGGCGGCGCAGCCGCGCGCGGGCGCGCGCCCGGGCCGCGGTGCGCGAGGACTCGCCCCGAACCCGGCGCTGCACCGACCTCGCCCAGGCGAACTCCACCGCCAGGATCGCCAGGCCGAGCAGGACCACGAGAATGCCGGGCCCGGGGAGCACGAGCATCGCGACCCCGATCGCTGTGACCGCGGTGCCGATGAGCCCGATGGCGACCTTGCGCCCGTAGAGGTAGGCGCTGCTCGTCCGGGGTGCGCGCTGCCAGCCCACCGTCATGCCGTTCTCTCGATGTCGACCACTGCACCGATCGCAGGGCGCCCCATTGTCCCCCATCCTGCCGTCCCACGTACCCGTCCGTGGCTACGCTTCGGTTTTATGGACGGTGACGGGGGCTGGTCGTACGAGGTGGAAGGGTCGCGGCTGGCCTTCGACGGGGCCATCTCACGGGTGCGCGTGGACCGTGTGCGCATGCCCGACGGCGACGTCGCCGAGCGCGAGGTCGTGGAGCATCCCGACGCGGTCGCGGTCGTCGCGGTGGACGATGCCGAGCGGGTGGTGCTGCTGCGCCACTACCGCCACGCGCTGGGGACCCGCATCCTGGAGCTACCAGCCGGCAAACTCGACGTGGGCGGCGAGGAGCCCGCTGCCGCGGCCGGGCGGGAGCTGGCCGAGGAGGCGGGGCTGGCGGCGGCCGAGCTCAGCGAGCTCGTGCGCTTCGCCAACTCCGGCGGGTGGACCGACGAGCACACCACGGTCTACCTCGGCACCGGCCTCACCGAGGTGACCGCGGAGGACTTCACCGCGGCGGCGGAGGAGTCCGACCTCGAGGTGCTGCACGTGCCGCTGGAGGACGCCGTCGCGATGGCCCGGCGGGGCGAGATCGACGACGCCAAGACCCTGATCGGGCTCCTGCTGGCCCACGACATCCTTCGGCAAACCTCCGGAGGCAAGACCGTCGGCAAGACTGGCGCGGATACCTGAACCGCTCGAGCGGGACGACCGGGGCCGGGACGGGCGGCTCGGTCACGTGAGGAGGGAAGCGTGGCACTGCCACGCCACGGCGAGCGCTACCTCGACCACCTGCGCGTGGAGCGCGGGCTCTCACCCCACTCCTTGGCCGCCTACCGACGCGATCTCCAGCTCTACGCCGGCTACCTGACGGCGGTGGGTATCGCCGGTCCCGGTGACGCCGCCGCCGAGGACCTCGCGGCGTTCGTCGCCTGGGTGCGCGCCCAGCGCACGGCGGCGGGGCGCCCGTTCGCGGCCTCGACCGTCGCGCGCACGCTGGTCTCCGTGCGCGGGCTGCACCGCTTCCTGGTGCGCGAGGGGCTGGCCACGGCAGACCCCTCGATCGAGGTGACCGGACCGCGCCTGGCCCGCCCGCTGCCCAAGGCGCTGCCC